>Ga0098048_1001365_pt1 | contig 10771 bp, 16 predicted proteins | sample 13_taG_FD_75052 | JGI IMG/M metagenome (GOLD analysis project Ga0098048, IMG submission 75052) | Marine viral communities from the Subarctic Pacific Ocean - 13_ETSP_OMZ_AT15268 metaG | ecosystem: Environmental > Aquatic > Marine > Oceanic | place: Pacific Ocean | collected 2015-01-16 | reverse complement strand
TCTACAGGAGACAATGACAGTCCTGCCAAAAATCTTTTTAGTTTAGAATAATCTTCTGATGGAGTGTTGTCATACTCTTCAAATAGCTCTTGACTTTTCCCTACCCAGTCTAGTACTTCTTTGTGGCTCAGCCCTGTTGTTTCATCAACTCGCGAACCGTCGACTTCTTTTACAAATGTTTTTGCAAACCGTGTCCATTGCTTCTGTGTCAGTGTGCGTTGGATTACTGGTTCTTGTTGTACTGGTGACGGCTTACCTTGTCTTTCACGAATCATTGTTAAAATATCTTTGCGTTCTGATTTAGGCACTTTGCCTCCTTTTGTCCATTTATGCTTCATGTTTGGTCTTAATATTGCTCTGGCATGGCCAAATAGTTTATCGTCAGTTATCTTCATGAAATAATCCGTCAAATCTTTCTTCGAATTCATGTATTTTTGCTTCTTCGTCGTATGGAAAAGATCCATCAAATCGATAATGATATCTTAACCCGTCTGCACATACAATGTTTTTTTCTACAATGTGTCTAAGGTCTTCTCTACCACATAACAAACGCTCGCGACACAGTTCGACATTGTCTTGCATTAGATCTACGCCGTATACTGTGCTGAGAGCTTGTTCGAACGTGCTACCGTTCTCTATCTTGCGTATAAGAACTTCTCCTAAAAACTGCCCATCGCCGCAACTAGGATCTAAGAAGGTCTTAGTAGTATCTGTAAATGTGTCACAAGGAAGTTGATCAAGTATTTCTTGTACAAGAGGAGTTGGGGTAAAAATTTCGCCAGTAGATTTAACACGAGTATTTTCTCTATCAATTCCACTCATATAAGATCGATTTCGGATATGATTAATTATATTCATTAATTAAGCTAACTTCTTCTTCGTTTAAATTAAAGTATTTAAAAAGGTCTTCATCAGACCATAATTTATTTAAATCCATTACAGGCATTTGGTAAAATGATTTGCCGCGCATCCCGCCGGATACCATTTGATCTTGAATAAATTTGTATAGTTTAGACTTGTACAAATTAATTAAATTCTCACCTTCTAACTTACTTTTAACAATAATGTGTCCACTTTGGAATTTAATAGTTCCAATTGGATCTAACGAATCATGGAATTTATAATGAGGATTTCCACTAAATGTCATAACAACTTTAGGTTCTGTATAGTCTGTAGGTAATACGGAACCCCACATTGTATAATTATCGCCGCTTGTTCTTCGAATAGCAAAAGTATGTTGATTAGTTTTTTTGCTATAAAGTCTGTCATCATCTTTGCCATCAGCAACCGATGTATGCAGATATTCCGGACTTGACTTACATTCAAACAATGTATTATTCATAACTTTGCTAATAATTGACATGCTTCGCAAATCTTTTGGTAGAGATTTATTTGTAATATCAATACTAATACCATCATTGATAAAATTAGTTAATGCCGTCTTAGGAGTTTTAGATACAGACCAAGCAAAAAAACTAGATCCTACACCCGGAAAATGATGTGCAATATCTGTCCATACAGTTGTTGTTTGATGTTTAGTAAAAATATTACCTAAATCTGCTGCAGAATTCGGAAACTGGGGAGTAATCATTGTTATGATGCCGCCGTCGTTTAATTGATTCCATGACTTATTAACAATTTTGCGCCATAAAGAACTTTTGCCGCCTGTTTCGTTTCCGTTTTTAAATGGAGGATTACCTACAATTACATCAAACTTCATATTACTCTTATCCTCCATAAATTCTTTGTTAGTATAAGTGCCTACTAGCTTATACTTATTTACTGCAAAATTAATACGCATACGATTAGATTCGTAACCATTTACTCTAGACGCAATATTAGCCAGCGAATGACCTGCGTTACGTAATCTATTTTCAATTGCACGAACAAACTGACCGCCGCCCATTGCAGGATCTAAAAAAGTTGTAGAAGAACTAGACCATACTTCACTTGGAACCTGGTCTAAAATTTCATCTACTAGTGTGTCGATCTCAAACTTTAGACGCCCTAACATTTTTGTAGCCTTTTGCTATTAAACTAACATTAGTATAACATGATGTAGCAACAGTGTCAACCATTATGATGCATCATACATCAGTTCAGCATGTTCTTGTTTGATAATCTCGTTGTCAAAAAGATATTCAATCACTTCGTATCCAACGCCAAATTCTTCTGCAACACAGTCTTGGTATTCTGTATCACAGCGAATAACATCCATTGCATCTTTAAGTATACTACATTCGGTACCTTTGATGACTATGTCTAGATTTTCTAGTATTGCAACAACAACTTCTCTTGCTTTTGCAATTAACTTTGCATCTGTTTTATCAGTTGTGTTAAATGAGTTTGCTTTTTTGTTTACAGTGTTGCGTGTCTTGCCGCTTTGTGTTCTATTTTGTTTTTCATTACGTAAATAGTCTGCATTACCTTGTGCAATAGCAGCCAATACCTCATTACTGCATTGTGCTAGATTAATAGTTTTGCCTAACACACGACTTACTGCTTTACGTGCAAGTGCTGCCGCAAGATAAGTATCTTTATCTAATGCAATAGCACCGTTCTTTGTACAATCAAAAATATCAATTGTACTCAAAACACTTCTAAGTGCTTCAGCAAGGCTTTTCATACCCTTGCGGCGTTTGATGTTTACTGCTGTTTCGATGACCATACTATCAAACTTATCATCACGATTAGGATCAAAACTTAGACTAAAAATACGTCCGGTCTTATTAATTTCACCCGGAGTAAGTGTACGACTCATTTTTTGTAGTGTTGCACCCATTTCACCTCGGTCGTATGCAAGATACAATTCTGTAATTTCAGGAACACTAAAACTGCGCTGACCCATAATGTTACTAATAATAAGAACGCTTTTATTGTCTTTATGCGCTTGCTCTACCACTTCGCTTACAATCTGTTGACAGTTTTTCTGTGTTACTTTAATACCTTTGTATTTGACGCCGCCACTGAGTGTAACAATACGATATGCACCTAGTGCCTCGTTTGCAATCTTATCAATCATTTCCATTTGAACATTGTGAGCGTTTACAAACATCATTGCAACTCGAGTTTCGCCAGTCCAATTTTCAAGAAGACTATCTACATTAAGTTCGTCGTGGCCACCTGTACCTTTGAATACCGATTCGAGTACTCGCACAAAAAAGCCTTTACTTTTCATAGGATTTGCGGCAAACTTGCTCCAGCTAGGTAATTCTGCAAAGTCATCACTAACTTCACCTGCAGCAATTGCAGCAGACACTGGTCCTTGCAAGTTCATTTGATAACAAGCAAAGTCTGGAACTAATAAGTCACGATTTTTATCAATTGTAAAGTTTTTCATATTACCCTCTTTGTGTTTACTCAAATAGTATAGCAAACTTATCGTTATTTGTCAACTTTTTTTTTGGAATACTTTTCATCCGCAAGATAGCAGAATGCTTTTTGTACTGTATCCGACGATAATCTAAAGTATTTCCATTAAACACCCACTCAAACCAGCCGTTACGTAACCACCCGCCGTTGTCTTCTTTAGAAACACCTGTTACATCAAGAGCTGCTTGACTAAGACTCATTTCTGTACCATTGTAAATTACAGATCTTGCAGTTTCTACAGTGCAAGTAACATCAGGATTTTTAGAGTGGTATAATGTGTCTCCGTACAATAATCCTATTTCAAATAGATCAGTTGTTTTAGACATTTTCAGTTTCTTTCTTTTGAATAAGAAGCTCAGGATATGTAACGCTTACAATACCGTTAACAGGCCAGTGTGTTACTGCACGATCTGCATTTGTACCTGTCATAATAATTGCAGTTACATCTTCGTGTGCTTTTATTTTTTCAACAAGCGGTAATGCTTGTTTATCTGTGTGAGCACCAAAGTCAGCTTCGTCTACAATCAGCATCTTAGTTGCATTGATATCAAACAAATAATCAATGCGACTTTGACGGTTTTCACCGTTGCATAAACTAAGATACGCAAATACTTTTTTGCCTTTTGCAAGTGCATTATCAATACGCTCTTGATAGTTCTCATCACTTGTATCAACATGAACGTATTTTGCAAACTGTTCAAAACTAGTAAGGTCGCTTGCAAAACTTGTAAACACAGTTTTTACATAACTAGCTACAATAACAACATCGACTTCTTGCTCTACTGCAACACTAGCACTCCATATAGTTTTACCAAAACGAGCGCAGAGTTCTGCAAGTACAACGCGGCTACCTGTGTTAAACAAGTCAATCACTTCTTCTGCAATTTCAAACTGTTTAGTACTAAGCCCTGCTATAATTAAATCTTGGCCAAACTTAGAAACTACTTTGTTGACTTTGATTTTCATTTCATCGCCCGACAATGTATGTACTTCGCCGGTAGACCCTTTGCGATATCCGATCTTTGCTCGAAGGAAGTCGTCTACTTTGCCGCCTTTGCGATTCTTGCCAACGCTGTCTCCAATTGTACTAACGTCCCAGATAGACACAATTCGAATTTTACCTTCGTCGTATCTATCTTTACGCACACCAAGTGATTGTCGGATACGTGTTGCACACTCTTTCTTAGGATCTTGACCTGCTTTTACAAAACGTTCGCCGAATTTACATTCATTGTCGTCATCGATATCTTCCCAAAGATAACAATACATTTTGTCTTCAGATAAAATATTCATTGTGTTTGCCTCTATTGTTGCCTTATTGTTTTTATAGTATACTATCAGTTTAGACAGTTGTCAATTGAAAAGTTGTCCAAAAGTATTATCTGTTTGTGCCATAGCACCGTACTCTTTAGCAACCTGACTCATTCCGTCCTTCACCTTCCTGTTGGTGTGGTTGCTGGCCGACTATGTCGATTAAAGTATATCATCTGCAATACCTAAGTCAACCAATTGTTTAGCTGTGTAATATTGATCTGATGGGTTTTTAATAAACTTTGCATTAACTTCTTGTACAGTCATGCCTGTTGCATCTTTAAGAATTTGCATGCATCTCATTTCACAGTTTTTATTTTCTTTCATCTGTGCTTTCATGTCATGCATCTTAGCATCCATGTTATCACTGTGCTGGTGATTCATTATACCTGTGTTTCTACCAATCCAACGATATCCTTTTGTACCACTAGCAAATATCATAAACCCTGCACTCATAACAGCACCAATGCCTACCGTACTAATATTGTGATAGCTGTTTTTCATAACATCAATAAGAGCAAACATCTCATAGAGATCTCCACCTGTGGTATTAATATAAAGTTCAAGTGTTCTTTTCGGTTTTTTTGTTAGGTTAGCACTAAGGATCCATTTAATGGCTTCACTTACATTATCGCCATTAATCTCACCGTTTAGATAGTGAATGTCGTTATCAAGTAACGATCTATCTACAGCATCTGAGCTGTTCCAACTATCGTATTTTGGCATAAATTTCCTTACACATATTTATGGTATTTGAGTCCATTTTTGTTTTCCTAGTTTATTTGCTTCACAATATCTTACAAACAAACCTGTTTCACGACCATGTGCTTCTATTTCCCATGGAAGATCCCAGTAACTTACTTTTTTAGGATTATATGTTTTGCCCATCCAACAGTCAACTTTTGGATTTAATTCACGTCGAGCATACTGTTTAACATGCACCATTTCGTGTGCAAGTGTTTCTAACAAGTTACGCAATGACTGTGTTTTATCAAGCTCTATTTCAAATGTTCTATTGTTATCTGTTTCTAAACAATAACCCATAGCACCTTGAGGCTTACATAATCTCACAGTAATATCCAAAGTACGCATTCTCGGCATCAACGTTTTTACACAGAATTCAACCATGCTTTGAGCATGTTTTTTCTGTGAGTTTGATCCACCAACAACATTAATAAGCATTACATACACTCCTTATACTATTATAGTATAGCAGATACTATGTTTTTTGTCAAGTTTTTTGGGTTGGTATCTTGTCTATTTTTTCAATTCGGATAGTTCCTTGATCGCCCCATTCAATTCTAAGGTTATCACCTTCTTTCCACCCTTGAGCTTCCATGATTTCATCTGGTATTTTCATGTGCATCATTTCTTTGTCGCCTGGTATATCCTGAAAGATGTCTTCTACTTTGAATTCTAGCATTTTTGTCATGTTATCTCCTATGATAAATATTTATATGAAGGACGCATATACCCATGCATTTTATGGTATAGTACGCGAAACACAAGATACACATGGTTATGAACTTCCTGAGCATCTTGAATCGTATGTAGTCATGCTATTGGCTAGTTACGTAGAACGTCCTAACTTTCTTCCTAATAACAGCTTTGCTGAAAGTTACCTAAATTTGAGCAAACGTATGGATGCAAAACAACTAGGCGATACTTGTCTCTTTGTGTCAGGAGTTTTTCCTTCGTATGGAAAACGTAAAGGCCTATCAAAATCTTACTATATTAACATTGGCATGGGAAGTTATTCAACTATGTATGGCGAGCTATTTGAAGACCTCGCCACACACTTTAATTTTTTAAGTGACTTTATTGAATTAAGTACTAGTTCTGCCAAACATGCGCAGAATATCCTTTTCCGTTAGTATCACCACCTGCATTGTCAACTTCAACGCCGTCATACTCAATTGATGTTACAGTATCTTCACCATTCAAATATTCTAGTGTATAAACTTTTAGTTTCTTAGGATCAAACTCACCAACAGTTTCAATAACACCATCAAAGAATGTGCCTTTTTCGCTTGAGTACAACTGTGCAATATATTCTGTACCTTCGGGTACATCATATGCTTCACCCATGCTAACAGGTTCAAGTTCATAATCACTTGCTTCATCAAGTTCGTTCAACATGTCTGATAGGTTCTCACCTTCGATAACACTAGCAACATGACTTGCACCGTACTCCATTGAATCAACTTCATCTACAACTATATATGCGCTACCCCATTCAACACCATACGAGTGTTCGAACTCTGTGTGCGATTCATACCAAGGACGCTTGTAATTATCATCATCAGCATCATTTAGAAACTGTGCTTCTGGCGGAACGCTTTCGATGTTGTCGTACTCGTCATCTTCGTCGCCATCACTGTTCATGTAAGTGCTTAGATCATAATCGCCATGTTCCTCACAAATAGGATGCCAAAAGTCATGTGCTTCTTTTGAAATAGTCATGTACGCACTTTCGCCACCGTATCCGTTTAGTTGGATACTGTAGAAGCGTGGACCTTTGAGTGTTTCCACTAATTCAGTTTTTTCTTCAGTTGTTGCCATTTCATATCTCCATGTCTGCTGCAACAATATATCTATTGTTAGTTGAAGTTAATATACCTGGACGATGCCAAGTGTTACCAGGAAAGAGTATCCAGTTGCCTACACGCATTTCTGCATAATACTTTCCTCCGTTGTTTACACCGTTTGGTGCAATTTCTGTACCTGACTGTGATAAGTCTACAGTTTCATCAGGCGTATTTAAATAGTATACACCACTAACCACTTGTGAACCTTCTCGTAAGTGTTGGTGCCAATAAGTATCACGATCTTCTTGTGTGCTTAGGTTAGTTTTATATCCCCAACTTTTAACACTTTTAATTTGTGCTTCTCTACCCATAAATGCAAAGCAACTCCATATGAAACTCATCTTTAAGTTTATCCAACGGTCATATGGTAATCCAAAGATATTGATATCAGTTTGATATGGAGGACTATTCTTCCAATAATGTCCGTCTGCTATAACATTGTTGATGTCATCGCACATTGCATTTCTTGCAGAAACGTCTATTAAATTATTCCAATCGTAATACTCATGCACCTGCATTTATCTATGCTCTAAATAATCGCAACAGTTTTCGGGTGTAGTTTGTACATATGGATCATCGTCATCACCATTATTGTTGATGCCATCTTCTTGCCACCACTTCTCGATAACGCCGTCATTGATAACACACATATAACGCCATGAACGTAGTCCAAAGCCTAAATGGTTCTTACCAATAAGCATACCCATAAATCTAGTAAAGTTTCCTGAGCCATCAGGAATAACTTTTACATTTTTAATGTTTTGTTGTTTAGCCCATGCGTTCATTACAAACGCATCGTTAACACTAATACAATACACTTCGTCAATATCTGCATTGCGTATCTTATCGTAGTTTTCTTCAAAGCCTGGTAGCTGATAAGTTGAACAGGTTGGCGTAAACGCTCCTGGTAAACTAAACAATACCACTCTTTTGCCTTTGAGCAACTGGTCGCTAGTTACATCTTCCCAACGGAAAGGGTTAGGTCCGCCGATTGATTCATCGCGAACTCTCATTTTAAACATTGTGCAAGGTACTTTATACCCTTCAATCATAATTGTTCTCCTATTTTATTAACTTTATAATAACACTATTTTTTGTATTTGTCAACCAAGACAGATAGTTAGGCTACATCTTTTTTCTGGTGCGTCTATGCAGGCATGCGGCGTGTTAGCCGGAATAATTACTTGATCACCGGGTTTGATATCTAACGGCTTTGAAAATTGGTTTTCTGGATCAAGCATCCATTTAGTTGTTCCGTATATACTTGTTGAAACTACATTGTATTCATGTTGGTGTAAATCAAAACTCGGTCTGTTGACCGTTGTACCTGAACTCATGTAAATGTTTCCTGTTGGCATTTCGCCCACATAATGTAACAACAAAGTTTCTAACTTACGCATATCAGGATGTATGTCTAATATGTTGTTTAACATAGTAGTAAAGCCTCTATTGTACAGCTCATACCATTTATCAAATATTATAGACTGATATCTAAGGTCAAAAAAGTCTTCACTTCCGTTGCCAAAGTTACTAATAACTTCGATACTTTTCTTAGGCCATCTAAAACGTACCTTTAGTATTTCAAGTAAGAATTCTTCATCGAGACTTATAGGGTTGTCTTCAATGATTTTTGCTGCTTCGCCAATAATATCTGTTTTCATAGTAGTACTTATTTTGCTAATGCATTCTATACACACTTTATGGCTAAATATAATAGCAGAGCGTGAGGGCGCACTAGCGGAGGGATGAGATGGATTTTTTGACATTAGTAGGTGAAGTGGGTTTTCCAATTGTTGGAGCATTAGCAACTGGTGGATTTGTTTTTTTAACTCTAAAATTTATTCTAGCAGGTGTAACTGACTCAGTTACTACACTCAAAGGAATTATTGGGTCGCTTGACAATCGTGTTCAAACTATGAACAACGACCTAGTCAAGATTGACGCACTATTAAGCCATGCACTACACATTAAACCAAACGTAGATAGAATTGCCGCTAACGAAGGCAAAGACGATGCGAGGCGTGATTAATGGATATAGCACAAGCAATAGGCGACTATGGATTTCCAATTATTGCCGCAATGGGCATGGGATATTTTATCTACTTCATATGGACATGGGTAACAACTGTAATTGATCCTGTTATAGGCGAAACAATGGGTACACTAATTAAATTAGTTGATCGTGTACGCATGTTAGACAACGATATTATACGTTTGAATACAAAACTAAGTATGGTGCTTGAACATGAAGCTAAGTTAGATAAAGATCGTAGAGCAGAATTAGAAGCTATAGTTGCAAAATATACAGACATAACAAATGATTCTTTTAACTCAACGGGTAAAAAAGGTTGATAGGCGCTGTTCGCTACTGTAAGAGTTGCGGACATAGATGTCACTGTTACGAACCAGATTGTAAGGAGTGTGTAAATGATGTATGTACAAACTGCAAATGTAAAGATTCCGATGGAACACTACATAGCAAAAATCAAAGAACACGAAGCAAAGAGACTTAGTACTAATGAGCGTTTAGCTTATTGGGAGAAATATATACTTACTTTGAAGTCGCAATAAACACACCATTCCAGTCTTTAGGAAGGTCTTGTGTTTTCATGTACTCACAACGTTCAATCCACATTTCGTAATAGCCTTCGACTTTACCACCAAAGTGACGCTTCAGTCTTTCACAAATATAAATTGCTTCGCCAAACTTTTGATTTTTGTATGCTTCGTGCATACGCTTATGCATTTCTTGACTTTTACGTTCTGCATGTGTTCCTTGAATGTCTAATACTGTATAGATACTAAGTCCTACACTTTTGCCTTTGACTTGTAAGTCATCTACTTTGAGGTAAAAGAAATCTGTTTTTGTTTGCTCGTATGTAGATTCTCCAACAAGTAGTAGACATCCGTACTCTTTACACTTTGATTCAATACGAGCGGCTGTACTGACTGCGTCTCCGAGGACATCATAGCTGTGTCGTTGCGTACTGCCCATTTCGCCAAGATAACCAAGACCAGTATTAATGCCGGCACCCATACCAACAGCTGGCCTGCCTTGAGGGATAATAACTTCTTCATTAAACTTCTCCACTGCGTTAAGCATATCTAATCCACATTGCACTGCTGTTCGAGGATGATCAGCATCATCAATAGGTGCATTGTGTACATGCATACTTGCATCGCCAATATATTTAATGACCATGCCGTCTGCATCTAGTATAGGTTGCGTAATTGCATCCATATAGCCATTCATAATTTTTGTTAAACCTTTTACATCATCACCAAATGATTCACCTAGTGGAGTAAAGCCTCTTAGGTCTGAGAAACAAATTGAAACTTCTTTCTTCATACCGTCTTTGATTAGTGCTGGATTCTCTTGTAGCATACGTACAACTGTTGGTGATGCATATCCTGCGAACTGTTTCTTAATCGCTTGCTTCTGGAAGTATTCTGAAACAAATCTATTAAACACTGCATGTAATCCAACTAGTACTACTGTT
>Ga0098048_1001364_pt1 | contig 10774 bp, 10 predicted proteins | sample 13_taG_FD_75052 | JGI IMG/M metagenome (GOLD analysis project Ga0098048, IMG submission 75052) | Marine viral communities from the Subarctic Pacific Ocean - 13_ETSP_OMZ_AT15268 metaG | ecosystem: Environmental > Aquatic > Marine > Oceanic | place: Pacific Ocean | collected 2015-01-16 | reverse complement strand
TTTATGGATGAAACAGGCGCGGCTAAATACTTCCCAGATGCACAATCAGCAATGGATACTGGCGTTGGAAAAATTGAAAGCGCCATAACAGATTATTTTCCACAAGCTGAAACATATATTACAGGCGGCACAGAGGCGTTTGACCCGTCCACTGGTGTTGCCGACTATATGAACCCGTACAAACAAAGCGTCATTGACGAGGCAATGAAGCAGATAGACAAACAGGGCGCACAGGCCATGCAAAAAGTTAATGCACAAGCAGTGGGGGCTGGTGCGTTTGGCGGATCAAGAGCGGGTGTGCAGGCGGCAGCAACGCAAGGAAACATTCAGGACGCCAAGGCTAGAACCATAGCGAATATGATGGCTCAAGGATACGACAAGTCTTTAGGCGCAGCTATGTCTGGGTTTGAAGCCGAACAAAAGCGCAACTTAGAAGGCGGCAGACTTACAGGCGGATTAGGTCAAACAGTCGGTGGCCTTGGCTCTAAGCTGGTAGACGCTGGATCGTCCTACGGCACATTGGGCGGAACTAGCGCAGATGTTGGTCGGGTTTACAGCGCCATGACCCCCGCAGACATGGGCTTTATGTACGGTCTAGGTCAAACACAACGCGACTACGATCAGAGAGTTTTGGACAATAAGCGCAGGGAGGGTATGCGCGGCACTGAGCAAGCGTTGTATCCAATCAACTACGCTTACGGTGCGCTATCAGGAACGCCATCTGCGGGTGTTGCAAGCCAATACACGACAGCCCCTGCCCAGCCGGGAACCAACCCGTTTATCGCTGGCATAGGCGCGTACACAGCCCTTTCGGGTATTAACCAACAACGTACTTGAGGGCTTTAATATGGCTGGCATTTTAGGCAACAATAGATCAGACGCTGAAATGCGTATTGAAGCTGCACGAAAAAAAGCAGCAGCAGAAGCTAGGGCAGATGTTAAATTTGGTCAAAACTTTGGAAACCGACTTGCTGGATATAACGAGGGTTTAGAGAATTATTTAAAGGGTGGGTTAGGCGATTTAATTGGCAATGTCAGCGGTTTCTTTGGTGATGAAGACACTGCGGCGCGTTTGGCCTTTGAGTCAGATGAGCTTTACAGGCGTGGCGGAGAATTTTTCGATAAAGGTTTAGCTGGTGGACAAAAGTATTTAGACGAGTCTTCAATACCAATTACTCCCCAAGAAAGGTCAGCGAGAGAAAGCGCATTAGCCGAACAATTAGTAAAAAAAGCTCAAGCCGCAGAAAATACACAAGCAGGAGAGTTTGCTGGCATGGGTACGCCTTTGGTAGACCCTATGGCTAGTGGTTTAGATGTAGAATACCAAGCTGAGAACGCACGGCAGCTACAAGAAAAGATAGCTGCTATCGCCGCAAAAGGTGGTAAAGGTCGAGGTTCAACTAACGAACAAATTGGTGAGCGTGACGCTTTTAATCAAGTTTTAGATATGAAAGCAAAAAAAGAAGCTGCAAAAAATGACCCTATGGGCGACTACAGCGGTGAAGAACCTACTGTGGATTTATTTATGCAGGCAATGGCTGATGGTAATGTAGCTCAAGGCAAGGAACAGCCCAAGGCTGAAAGCCGCGAAGACTTGTTAGAAAAATACAAACAAGAATTTGCAGACGCTACTGGTATTGACATAAGCGGCAAGCCCGACACTAGCCAAGCGTTAATGGCTATGGGGCTGTCCATGATGCAGAACCGCGCTGGTAAAGGCTTCAACGTTGGCAGGATGTTAAGCGCAGTAGGCGAAGCTGGCGAGAAAGCTATGCCGTATGTAACTAAAGCTGCGTCAGAAGCTAAAGCCGCGACTGCGGCGGCAGGTAAATATGCGTTGCAAAAAATAACAAATAACGAAAATGCCGAGAAAGCTGTAGCAGCGGCTACATTAAAAGCGCAACGTGAGTTTGCTTTAGAACTTATGAAATTAGATAATGCTAGGGAAGTGGCGGCAATAAATTCTTCTGGAAAAGCTAACAAAATAGAAAACGTTAGTAAGTTACAACCTTTAGGAAAAGATGGAGGGGTGACGTTTAGCATAGGAAATGTTCGGGGCGAAAGTAAATTTGCAAATGCGGCTGCTGATGTTGGTTCAGTGACAAGAGCTTGGGACAAATACAGCAGAGGCCAAGCCATACTTCAAGAAATGAAAACATCTTTAGATAAAATAGAAAGCGCGGATTCAACAGCATTAGACGGAATCTATGAAAGCGTAATATCATCTTTAGATAAACTAGGAATTTCTGATGCAAAAAAAGTATTTGAAGAAGGCGTTGGCCCAAGAGCAAGTTTTAACATAAATAGACAGTCAATGATTAACGGGTTTAAGAGGTTGTTGTTACAAGAAAGTCAAGTATCTGATTTAGACTTGAGAACAATGACAGCATCGTTCGGCAATGCAGATATTTGGTCATCTATACCTGCTTCACAAATGGCTATCGACAACATGATGGTATATTTTGGAGGTAAAAAGAAAACTTTAGAACACCCTTTGACAATATTTTCAGACAGAGACTTTTACACCAGTGATGCTGAGTTTGATAAAGTTATGAAGCACTTAGAAAAGCAGGGCATAGGTGGTTTTGGCGGTGTGAGCAACGGAGCTTCTATTCCTGCTGCGTCCAACGTAGACGGCGTGTCAACAGTTAGACTAGGTTAGGATCAGAAATGGGAACTGTAAATTTACAGACGCAATATGGGCCTATCAATGTAGAGATCGCAGGCGAAAAGCCCACTCTAAAAGAGTTTTTTGCAATAGACCAAATAAAAAACAATCCTAAACCTTACATAGCGGAGGATTTGTTAGCCGAATATGAAACAAAGTCTAAAGGCTTTGACGTTGGCTTTGACACCACGACAGGTATTCAGGACGGTAAGCTGCGGCGTATGTTGGGTCGGGCAGATACGCCTGAAGACGAAGAGAAAGTATTACGTGAAGGCTTTGGCCTAACCGAAGATCAGTACACCAGAGATAGCCGGGGCAGACTTGCTCTTACACCACAAGGCGCACAAATGTTCGGGTTAGAAACTGACAAGCCTGTTCTTGTAGACGAAACCGGGTTCAGCAAAAACGACTTCTCTGATCTTACTGGACTTGGCACAGTTATAGGCGGTGGTGTTACTGGCGCTATAGCTGGTACGGCTGTGGGTGGACCCATAGGTGGCATCATTGGCGCTGCGCTTGGGGGTGGTAGCGGTAAGGCCATAGAAGAAGGCACAGAGAGCTTACAGGGCGTACAGGCGCAAGAGTCGGGCGAGATACTAAAGGACATTGGCAAGGAAGCGTTAATAGCTGGCGCGGGTGAAGGCATTGTAGCTGGGGTAGCCAAAGTATTTAGAGTCGCGTCAGGCACGGGTAGGGTTGGTGCCAAACTGCCAGAGGAAAAAGTTGAAGACATTTTAAACGCTGCAACCTTCAGAGGACGCGAAGAGGGCAAAGGATATATGGCTTCACTAAACGCTATTGGTGCGCCAAGTTTAGTTGCAAGACAGCAGGCCATATCAGAAAAAGCTCTTGGAACCTCTGCGCGACTCCGCCAGAATCACCAAAATATTATGGAAGATTTAAGTTGGTTGCGCGGTACTGGCGATGGTAGTGATGTAGATGTTCAGGCAGTAGCTGAGTCATTAAGAAGCGCCGCTGAGTCTGGAAACAATGCGTTATCTGTAGCCGCTAAAAACAGTGAAAAACAACTTTTAAATCACATGGAAAATATTGCGAACAATCTAGGTCGGGCTGCAACCAAAGACGTAGACATAGATCAAAACCTGTTCAACATATTTAAAGACTCATACAAATCATTTGATGATGCAGTAGAAGTAAAGTTTGAAAGAATAGATGCTGCTTTAAGAAATGTAGCTGGTGATGCTAAAATATTTAACACCAAAGGCATATCAGATGAAGCGTTTAGATTTGGTCAAAAATATAAAAATGCAGGAGCAGGAACTTCGCAACAGAAAGCATATCAAGCCTTAATGGATATTGCAGCGTTAGGCGAAAAAGCGTCTTTTGGACAATTATATGTTGCGCGTAAAAGCCTGCGTGACATGCACATGATGAATATACGTTCTGATACAATGAAGACTGTAGAAGAAACATTTATGCACCAACTTGATAATATGTTGGGTGCTGCAAGCGTTGATGGTGCAGTCAATACGTTACAGAGAGGGCCAAGAGGTCAATTCGTTCGTGGTTTAACTAGGGATCAAAAACAACTTCTTAAAGACGCTTCAGCGGATTTAGTAAATGCGCGTAATTTTTACAAAGCTGGCAACAAAAACTTTGAAAAAATAAATGATGCGATTAGTAAAAAAGATTTAATTAACGCGGTTCGTAATGATGACGTAATTAATCCAGCAGGATTAATGAACAGTCTTGTTCGTAACGACAACGCAAAGCTATTAAAAGAAGCTGGTGAAGCTATAGATGCTAATATCGGGGCAGGTACGTTTGCACCAATCAGGGAACAAATAGCTGCGCAATGGCTGCGCACAAACCTGAACAAATCTATGAACACCACTTCAGGCAAGTTTTCAGCCAGCAGGTTTAAAGAAAAAGTAGATGCCTTGGGTTCTACTGCGGACGAATTGTTTGGCGCTAATGCTGATGAAGTCAGAAGATTAGCCGAACAATTAAACGTGTTGTCTTTGAAGAACATAGACGAAAGTGTAATTAAAAACTTTACAGACGCTGGTGCTGATCTGCCAGCTATAGGTTTGCTCAAAGATTTAAGGAAAAAATCAAGTGAATTGGCTACGTTCCAAAGAAACACAATTAACAAAAAGTTAGCGGACGGCAACTTAACTGATACTGAAGCCGCAAACTTTATATCAGACAGTGCTATGAGAGCAGAAGATGTTAAAACTTTATTTAATATTCTTCGCGCTCAACCTGATGGCGCAGCACAAATAGCCAGAATCCAAACAAAGTATATGGATGATTTGATCGGTGACTTTGACAAAACCTTTCTGACAGACAAAAATCAATTTGCAAAATTTGGTGATAGGCTGGCTAAAAACGAAGCCAAGCTGATAGAAATATATGGCCCAGATACTGCCGCAGATATGAAACAATTTGGAAAGATTATGAAGTTGCTAGGCGAATCAGCTAGTGGTGGTGATCTTGTGGCTGCGAACATTGCAGCTAACCCATTGGAAAATCTTGGAACTGTAGCACGTTTAAGTGTTGTGGGTCGGGTGTTTTCATCAGGTCCATTCTACAATTCTTTTCTAAAAAAATACAAAGCACAAGGTGCTGGGGCAGACTTGAGAACCAGAAGGCAAATAGCTGGTGAGCTTATGGCAGATGCGTTTCGCGGTGTGATAGTACAAGGTATTCCGCAAACCATTGATGAAGGAATAACCACAGCTACAAACCAAGCCACTGCCTTGCTGGGCAATCAAATGGAAAAAATGAATACCCCGGCTCCAAAGCCACAAACCCGAACAAGTGTTCCAGATGTGCAACCGGGAAGTTTGCCTGAACCACAAATGATACCGGGACAGCAGCCTAGTCTACGAGAAAGAGCCGCCCAAAACCCTGCGGCGGCGGCTACTTTACTTGGTGGTTTGGGAAGCGCAGGGTTGCTTTAGTCTTCAAATTCCATGACAGTAGATGCAGAACCAATGCCGCCTGTACTGGCAGGTCTATAACCACGCTTGGCGTTCTGTATCTGCAAGTAAGCAACGTCGATCAGCCTTGAAAGCTGACGCCCCAATGGTCTGTCCTCTTGCGCTGCAACATATTTCAATTTATCGTATGCCTCTGTTGTAAGGCCAACAGACTTGTATTCTTTTGGATTTGGCATAAAGGTTCCTTTCCCAAACATGGCGTCACAAAGACCATATAATCCCAGAAGATTTGGGTCAAGGCCCAAGTACGGTAATAAGAAAGTTGTGGTTCACAACATCAAGTTCGATTCAAAGTGGGAATCAGAACGCTATTTATATCTACACGCACTAGAACGGGCTGGCACCGTCAGAAACTTGGAACTGCAAGTCAGGTTCAATCTAATCGTTAATGACCAGAAGATATGCGCCTATGTTGCCGACTTTAGATACGAACGCGAGAACAAAGATGGCGTGTGGGAACAAATTGTTGAAGACGCAAAAGGCGTGGAAACCCCTGAATTTAAACTAAAAAAGAAGTTGATGAAGGCTTGTTTAGGCATTGAAATATATTTAACCAAAAAAAATAGTTGACACGTATGCCAGCACTTGCTAGGTATTGGGAACTTGTAGCAAAGAAGGAATATACGCATGAACAGTATAGAACTGTTTGAGCGGCGCGACGAACTCAAGTCAGTAATCACTGACCTTCGTGCCGAACTCAAAAACGTAGATGATCAACTATCAGATTTATTTCTGCCATTGGCGCGTGATGCGTTACGGGCAGACGGTAAAGACTTTGGTACTGCGCACATTGTCGAGGGCAATGTGGCTATGAAAGTCAACGTTGGTAAAAAGGTCACTTGGGATCAAGACGTATTGCGTGACACATTCAACAGCATGACGCCTGAGAATGCACAGCACTACGCAAAGCTGACCTACGCTGTGGAAGAGCGCAAGTACACAACCGCTCCACCCGCAATCAAAGCAACACTAGAAGCCGCCCGTACTACAGAAGTCGGACGCTTTACAGTAGAAGTTGAGGACAAGTAATGGGTTTCCAAATCATCACAGCCGATCAACGGTTATCTGAAAAGAAAGGTCACAAGATTGTGATCTGTGGTCAAAGCGGTGTGGGTAAAACCACACTCGCTAGAACTCTGGGCGAACGCACATTGTTCGTTGACCTAGAAGCTGGTGACTCAGCTATCGAAGGGCATCCCATTGATGTGATGCGTCCGCAGTCATGGCCTGAGTGTCGTGATCTTGCATGCTATCTTGGTGGGCCAAACCCGTCACTGGCAGAAGATCAGCCATACAGCCAAGCACACTATGATTTTCTGTGTGCAGAAGAGGGTGATCCAACTGCGCTAGTAGCAAAGTATGACACGCTGTTTGTGGACTCAATCACAGTAGCAGGGCGCTTGTGCTTTTCATGGTGCCAGCAACAACCAGAGTCGCGGTCTGACCGCACAGGTAAACTGGACACACGCGCAGCATACGGCTTGCATGGTCGTGAAATGATGCAGTGGCTAACTCACTTGCAGCATATACGCGAAAAGAATGTGATCTTTGTTGGCATCTTGGATGAAACCACAGATGACTACAGCCGCAAGCAATACAACTTGCAGATCGAAGGCAGCAAGACAGGGCGCGAATTGCCCGGAATTGTTGATGAAGTAATTACAATGGCTATTCTAACAGGTGAAAATGGGCCGTATCGCGCATTTATCTGTCAGCCATTGAATGAATGGGGCTATCCTGCCAAGGATAGGTCTGGTCGATTGGCTACACTTGAGGAACCACACTTGGGTAAACTTATCGACAAAATGAGTTCACAACTTTCAGCAAATGGGAAACCGTTGGATTTTGTAAAACCAGAAACGCAGCAAAGCGAAGGAAATAAAAATGTTTAATCTTAATGAAACACCAGCAGATGATGGCGGCAACCGTGAGTTTTCGCTCATTCCAAACGGCGCAATCAGTCGTGCAGTTATCGTTGTGAAAAGCGGCGATATTGAACTGCCTGAGTTTGGTCAGGGCCAGTGGTTCAAGCAATCACAAAGTTCCGCCGCAAAGTGGATGGAATTAGAATTTACCTGCATCGGCGGTGAGTTCGACAGACGTAAGTTCTGGTCTAAAATTTTTGTTGATGGCAACAAAATGGGCAAGAGCGGTATGCCGTTGGCTAAAGAAATTGGTCTGCGAACATTGCGTCAGATTGTGGAAAGTGCAAACAATCTAAAGGCCAGCGATATGTCGGACGAAGCCCAACAGCGCAGAAATATCTCTGGCGTGTTTGACTTGAACGCTATGGAGATTTGTGCCAAGATTGGCATCAAGAAAGGCACCAACGGGTATAGCGATCAAAATCAATTGATGGCTGCGTTAACGCCAGATCAAAAGGGGTTCATTGCTACAGCGTCAGCGCCAATGCAATCAACGCCAGCAGCGCAAGCAGGATACCAGCAACCACAGGCACCAGCACCTCAAGCTGGAAGTCCCGTGCCAAGCTGGGCGCAGAGGTAGTAGCGGCAAGGCCATTCCGCGCCTGCTACCACGGATGGGGGGCCGTGGGCCGTGAACCCCCCAATTTTCTTTTAGCGAAGAGGACAATCAAATGATATTACGCCCCTATCAAGAGGTGGCGATTTCGGACGCATTAAATGCGCTGGACACCCACAAAAATACAATCGTAGTTGCTCCCACAGGCGCAGGCAAAACTATTATGTTGTCTGCGCTCATTGGTAAAAGACACCAAGAAGGTAAACGCATTCTTGTGTTGCAGCACCGCGACGAACTTGTAGCGCAAAACCGCGAAAAGTTTCTAAAGGTAAACCCGAACATATCCACCAGTATCGTCAATGGCACGATTAAAAAGTGGGACGGTGACACCATATTCTCAATGGTGCAAACCCTGTCACGCGAAAACAATCTGCGCCATAGGCCAAAGTTCGATATGGTTGTTGTAGATGAAAGCCACCATGCAGCCGCTGACACCTATATGCGGATTATCGAAGCGGTCAAAGAAGACAACGAACACGCTGAGATAGTTGGCTTTACAGCCACACCTAATCGCGGGGATGGCAAAGGTCTGCGCAGTGTATTCACCAATTGCTCACACCAGATAGAATTAGCCACGCTGATACGTGAAGGCTTTCTAGTGCCACCGAAGGCTTACGTTGTCGATGTTGGCGTCACAGAGGCTCTGGAAGGGGTCACACGGCGCGGTAATGACTTCGACATGGACGAGGTTGCGCGAATAATGAATAAGCGCGTCATTAACGAGCGTGTGGTCAATGAATGGCAAGACCGCGCAGGGGATCGAAAAACCGTTGTATTCTGCTCCACAATCAATCACGCACAAGACTTGCTGGATATGTTTATCGAACATGACATAAACGCTGAAATGGTTATTGGTGATACGCCCAAGCCAGAACGCGAACAAATCCTGCATGATCTTGAGTTTGGTGACGTACAAGTTGTGGTAAACGTAGCAGTGCTGACCGAAGGCTTTGATGCACCGCCTGTATCTTGTGTGGTTCTAACCAGACCCTGCTCATTTAAATCAACAATGGTGCAAATGATTGGGCGGGGCTTACGCATTCTGGACCCAGAGATTTATCCTGACCAGATCAAGAAAGACTGTATCGTGCTAGACTTCGGTAGCAGCATTCTAACGCATGGTGCGTTGGATGAAGCAGCTAACCTAGATGGCAAGCCCAAAGACCCCAACGGGGAAGCGCCAGAAAAGCAATGTCCAGAGTGCGGATTCATTAACCCTCTTAACGTCAGAATGTGCGTTGAGTGTGGCTATGAGTTCCAAAGCCAAGACACAGAAGAATTGGTAGACTTCACACTGACAGAATACGACCTCATGGAACTATCGCCGTTCCTATGGATGGACATATTCGGCAATGGCTCATGCCTCATGGCAATGGGCTTCAATGGCTTTGGTGTAGTCGGCACAGTGGGCGATACATCTATTGGTCTAGTCAAGGCTCAGAACGGACGTAAGGTGCGTTCAGTCGCCATTGGTGGTAAGGTGCAAGCCATGTCAGCAGCAGATGACTTCATGCGTGAAATTGAAGACAGCAACGGTGCCAACAAATCTAAACGCTGGCTCAATGAGAGAGCCACAGACAAGCAACGTGAGGCTTTGCGCAGGGGTGGGGTTCACGTAAGCGCAATGGACTTCTCATGGACAAAATACAAAGCCGCATGCTGGTTAAATTATCTGTGGAACAAAGAACAAATAGATGCAGCCGTAGAAAGAATAGCTGAATGACATATGAGTCAAAACCACTCATAACTGTGCGACAGAAAAATAACTGTCCAGTAGTACACGTTTGGAAAAACGGCAAAGAAGTGGCTAGAATAGAATTAACGCCAAGAGAAACAACTCAGCTAATAAAGGGATTGGCAGAAAGGCTGGAAATAAATGGCACGTATAGAACTTGAACTAACAGCCATAGTTTACGACAACAGCGAGTTTGGCTGTGAAGAATACAAGATCGTTGCCTTTGTGTCAGATTGGAACGATGGCGAACAAGTCACCCAAGCCGCAGGAAAGGCAGTGCAAGACCACATGGAACACTCAGAAAAATTCTGTATCGGGGGCTGCGCAAAAATATTTGTGAATAAAGAAAAAGTAGCAGACGCTATATTTCAAAACCCGGAAGCAGAAGAGGGCTTGTTCGACAAAGCCGAAAAATTGTTCGGGTTAGAAGGGGGGACAATCCATTGAATTACGAATCAGCAAAAGAACCAATGGAAGAGTTGTCATTCATACTCGGATACTTCGGCTGGGGTACGAGGTTCTGCGACCTGACAGAAGAACAAGTGCAAGTGTTGATATTTGCACTGCAAGAATCCAAAAAAATTACGGAGACAGTAAATGTCGGAAACCTTGAAGAATCCTACTATAAGTCAACAGGCAGTTGGCCTTCTACTTCAATCCCATTCTAGGGAGCCAGACCCAATAGCCGAACAAATCAAAGAGGCTGTGGATCAGGGGATTGTCAAAGGCGAAAAAAAACGTGAACGGCGTAAGTATATCGGTGCATCCAGTATCGGTGATGAATGCTCACGCAAAATACAATACCGATACCTCAACAGACCCATTGATAGTGGCAAGGAATTTACTGCACGAACACTGCGGATA
>Ga0098048_1001362_pt1 | contig 10780 bp, 7 predicted proteins | sample 13_taG_FD_75052 | JGI IMG/M metagenome (GOLD analysis project Ga0098048, IMG submission 75052) | Marine viral communities from the Subarctic Pacific Ocean - 13_ETSP_OMZ_AT15268 metaG | ecosystem: Environmental > Aquatic > Marine > Oceanic | place: Pacific Ocean | collected 2015-01-16 | reverse complement strand
ATTCTGTGGCTTTCCATTCTTAACCAAATACATAAATGCATTCACCCTTGCGTGTGCCCATTGCGAAGCACTCTTTACATTAGGAGAGTGTGAAGTGTTAAACGCACCTAGCCCTCTTTGGAATACACTCTTTAGCATTCCTACTGTAAGACCGTATCCTAATTTAGCTTTGTACTTTTCATTGAACTCGTCTGCTTTTTTTTGCAAGGCCTTTGCATCTTTTTGCGATACTTTTGCTCCTGTCTTTCCAGAAGCGTCTCCCTTTGCAGTACCCTTTCCTTTTGGGTTCTTGTTAGGGGTATCTGATTTAGGTGCTTTAGGAGATTTACTTACAACCCCATCTTTCACCTCTGCCAACTCTTCTAAACCTTTTAATTTAGACTCTACCCAATTTTTCATACTCTTACCACCCCATAGTAGATATGAGATTGTACCGCAAGCCTCCGGTTTACTAGCATCGTAGTAAGCTTCTGCTCTGCTGAGGTATGAATATATTCTCTTGAGTGTTGGTTTAGTAAACTTCTCACCTCTTGCTAATTGTTGTGCTCTTACCTTACCTACTTGGGTTGCACACTTGTTTCCTAACTCTTTATTTCTTTTGATACCTAGTTTTGCGTTATTACTTGCAGACTGTGGGTATCCGCCATAAGATTCTAACTCTACATCTTCTAATGCAGCTACAGCCTCTAATAATTCTTGCTCTGCTTGTAATTCTTTTAGGCAATTATCACAACCTCCATCACATTCTTCACAAGCCTCTTCTCTTATTGGCTCTTTTGGTCTCTCTTCTTTGTTGTCTTGGAAGAATCCTTCTATGCTAAAGCCTTTTACTTTTCCGCTTTTTACATACTCCTCCCAAATCTCATCGTTATTCACTTTCACACTCACCATCCAAGTGCCTTTTGGTACTTCTAGATTGTATAATCTTGTTTTGTCTTGTTTTTCGTCTTCTACAATCCAAGACTCTACTACTGATAGTCCTTTTAGTTTGTATTGGTGTTCTAAAGTGCTGTTGTTTTGTTTCCCCCTTGATAAAAATAATTCTGATGCTTTTCTGACTGTGTTTTCACTAAAAAATATATAATATTCCTTATCATCGTCTCTTCTATAGATTTTTCTGTTGGGAACAAGTGCTGCACCCATCAAAATCCGTTTTTCATCATCAATTTTAGCTAATTCTTGCTTGTGAGCAGCTAAAGTGATAAAATCCTCCTCTATTGCAGGCTCTTCTACAATAGAAATAGCATCTACACCACTAAACTCGCTATCTTCTTGTATAAATAGTTCGTAAACTTCCATATTATGATAACCTTTCTTTTTTTATTTGTTTTGTTTTACCCTATTGATGCTTCTGATAAGATGTTTCTATCCATTTCCTGTGCTGTAGAGACATCTGAAGCGACTACATAGGTTCTGATTGGCTTTTCTTGCTGTGCTGCAACAGCAGCGGCAACTTGATTTAATTCAGAAGTCCCCACTACATTAAAATCAGGAACTCCGGCTCCTTCTGAAGGAGATGAGCCTCCTCCACCTGAAGAAGAAGAGGGTATTTCTGCTCTTTGGTACTTTTGCTTAGCTATAGTTGCTACCTGAAGCAATCCAAAAGCAGTTGCAACTCCTGCTGCTACTTGAGCTCTGAGGACAGAAGTAGGGTCTCCTGGCAATAATTGAGAAGAATACGCTTTCAACGCCGCTCCTGCGGTATCGGCTAAGGCTATAGCTATTTGAAATGCTTTTTGTCGCTTAAATGCTTTTTCTTTTATCTTATCCTCTTCTATTGCTAATTTTTGCTCATTCTTCGCTATTCTGTTGTTAATCGACTCCCTTTGTTCTGCCGAAAGATTTTTATTATCTAATTCCCTTCTTAACGCATTGTTCTTCTCTGTGGTTGCGTTTTTAGCGATTGTAACTTCCCTGTCTGCCGACGCTTGAAAAAGCTCAGCAGCCAAGTTTAAACCATCACTTATGGTGGCAAAGGTTTCTGCTTGTTTATTTATTCTTTCAAGTTCAGCTTCGTGTCTTGCTATCTCCCTTTCTTCTTCTAGTCTTCTAAGCTGCTCTATAGCTTGAAAGCTTTTCATTTTGAAGTTTAATCGCTCCTCCTCCGTGAAGGCTTCGCTCTCTGATAAACTCTGAAAGTAGTTTTTCTGATAATTAAGACTGTCTTCTAAAACAGCTTTTCTTTCTTCTTCTGTTTCTGCGTTTAAAGCTCTTTGTGCATACTCTAATTGCTTACGCAGAGGAATAAGCTTTTGCTCCTCTTTAACACCCTCTAGTGCAGACTTAAACCTTTCATCTTGTTGTTTTAAAAAGGCTTTGAATTGCGCATCAGCTTCCTCTTCTGCTATCTTCTTTCTTTCCTCTGCTTGCTTTCTGCGCTCTTCCGTTATTAACGCATCGTAATACTTATTTATTTCATAGCGAGCCTTAGGGGAGCCGATACCTTCTATTTCTGCAAGAGCTGCCTTTCTTTGTATCTCTAGTTTCTCTTCTTCACTTTTAGCTGTTAACTCTGCTGTTTTTTGTGCAAAATCTTGTTCTATCTCCCTATTTTTCTGCATTTCCTTTAACGCATCACCCCTAAGGTTTAAAGAGAAAACACCCTGAACCAATATGTCATTTAACTGCTCCTCTTGAAGAGACAATGCGGTGACAGCATGTGTCATCTGTCCGAGAATCCTTATGTTTTCGTCAAGTTCATCGTTCTGCCTATCTAAAGAATAAATTTGATTGTTTAAAGTATTCTCATAAGCCATAGCCTCTTGACCTATATAATCTCCTGTCGTTTCCGCTAATTGAGCTCTTAGCTCCGTTATCTTAGCCTCGTTTTTTTGTATTTGCTCTTCAGCTTCATTAGTGGTTAAATATTGTTTTGAAAGGTGCTTTTGAGTGTTTAATATTTTATCTTTAGTTTGCTGTATTTTAACAGCTTGCTCTATGTATTTTGAGCCTAGCTCTATTTCCTCTTGCTGACTATAATTACCTTCTTCAATGGCCTTTCTTAAGTCTGCGTATTTTTCCCCTAAAACACCTAAAGCGGCCGACCTATCCTCTGCTTGCCTGTCTGCATCTAAAAGTATTTCGGAATATTCTTGAACAACTTTAGACGTTAATATTAATTCAGTAGAGAAATCTTCAGATTCTTTTTTTGCCTGTACTTGCTTCTGTCTAAAAGCTTCTAATCCTGCAACCGCAGCTTGAAACGCAACAAGAATACCTACAGGACCCAGAAATACTGTTTTCAAAGCGTTAAGCGCTTTTAGGACACCCCCTGTTGAGGAGACGAGAAGCGCAAACATATTTCCTAACTGAGAGATGTTGTTTGTTATCGCTCCTAATCCATACGGCATATCCGAAATGGTTCTACCAACTTCCGTTAATGCAGCACCTGCAATACCTGCTGCACCACCTAATCCTTTGGCTGCCTCTGTGGTTTTTTTAAACTCGTTAGTTAAAGTTTTAGCATCTACGCCTGCGCTCTTGAGTTTTTTCTTTACTGCATCAAGGTTTGTTACCGCTCCTTTAGAGTCTACTTGAAGGGTGAGTAATACCGATTTAACGTCTGTTGCCATATCTCCTTCTCTTTATTATCTGTTTCGTTTCCTTTAATGTATCAGGAAGCTTATTGATTCCTTTTGCAAAGTCGATGTCAGGGTCACCTATCAACCAATCATCGCTGTTTAGTAAGTCTAGTATATTTTTAATCATTGAGTAATTCTATGTCGCTTTTGCCTGTTTTTAGATTGCTTTTTAGCTTGTTTATCCTGTACTGCCTGTCGTTTATAATAAGCCTGTCATTCATCTTAATCTTAGATGTAATTCTAGGAGGCAAGTGCGCCGTTACTTTAGTCATCCTATTAATAGGCTCAAAGACGTCTTTGATGTAATTCTTGTAATACTTCTCAAACAAGGAATCTGTGTATTCTATACCTGTATATTCGCTAGGGAAAGAATCAAAATGTATGCTATCTAAATCGGTAGGAGATGAATCAAAGTTAAGCGTATTAGAGGGCATGTTTACGCCAACTCCAACAAGAATATTATCAATTACATCATAAGTTCCATCGTTATTAAAAGACATTACAACAGGCATTGGGCCTGAACCTCCTGCGCTTGGGCCAGAGGACACAAATGTGGTTAATATGTTTCTTACAGGATAGAATAATAATGGCTTTCCGAAATAAGAATCTAAATTGTCATCCACAAAAAATCCATATTGAATATCTGTAGGTTTTTTGTTTGCGTTATTAATTAACCGCTCATATTTCATGTGATGAAAAGGGAGCTCCACCTTGTATATACCTCCGTATATATTCTTATTTACTTGATTAGAATTTAAATTGTCTGCACCATCATACTCTGCCTCACCCCATTCCTCGTTAAAGAATTGGTTGTGATTTTGAGCAAGTATTGTTCCTGTGTCTTTATACTTGAAGTGTATTTCTTTAAAAGGTAAAGATGGCGACACGGAGGATTTTTCTATGTTTACATATTTTGATATATCAAATGTTTCAATATTGTTTGGTGTTGTTCCAGAATAACTAACATCATAATAATCATCCAATGTCTTTACAATAATTGTAGTGTCGTCATCCTCTACGTAAGCAACAAGATTAAACATCTTGAACAATCCAGATAAAAAGTCTATTACTTTCATCTCTGGTATTTGTTCTGCGATTAGAAACTGAATTTCTGATTTAGCTGAAAACACTGTAGTCTCAAAACTATCCTCAAGTGAAGGACTATCTGTGTTAGAATAGAAAAACTCTACAGAATCAAAATTTATAGTAACTCCTTCAGCAACCTCAACTACGATTTTATAAACCCCAGATTGAAAGCCGCCGCTCCAATTTATATATTGAACTTGCTTATTTCCTACAATATCATTCTCACTATAAATAACTTGATTGTCTCTGTATATTCTTAAATTATATTCATTTGTGTTTCCCGATTGAACAACTAAATTAACATAAGAGTTTAGTAATTTATCTACTGCATTTTGACTAACATCTATCGTTTCACCATAACCGATAATATCTCCTGTCTCATCTGGCCCTAAACCAAGACCTGTTACTACATTCTCATATTTCTGCGTTGCATCACTACTCTCTACAGAACCTTTCTTTCTGTGAAGCCACATAAAGAGTCTAAAGAAAGACTCGTTAGAAGTGTTAAAGAAATCATCTGAAAATGTGATTCCGTACTTCTCTTCTATTTTCTTTATAATACTATAAATCCTTACGGCAGGCTTCAAATTATTAAACTCAACACCTGTATCTACCGTTCCATCAAACATATTACCTCTATCCGGAACAGTATCTGCTGAATCAAAAAATAATCTTTGGGTGTGGGTAATTAATGGAACAATAAAGTTTATGTTTTGTGAGTTAGAGTTTCTTGTTAGATTTGAATAAATCATATCTGCATTATAAGTCCTAGAAACAGACTCTATAGCATTCAACTGCTGCACGTCGCTTAATTTGTCTTCTCCAAGAAGGTCTTTTAGCTGTATCGTATTTCCAAAGAAAGTAAGTTTGTAAGAATGAGGTTTGTTATCCCTAAGCTCTATCGCGTCTAATTTTATCTTGCCTTTCTTAAAAGGCAAGTGGTTTAATTCAATAGAGGCAGATTGTTTTTTTCTAGCATCAAAGCCTGATGTAGCTGATATTACAATGTCATAATTGTAGTAGTGTTTAAATATTTTATTATTATTGGGAGATGCAGGGACAGTGAATCTCTTAGTAAAGTCTGTAAAAACCTTTCCTATGTCCCTTACATCCTTGATGCTTTGGGTCATTTCAACCGACTCGTCTTTAAATAAGTCAACTCTTTCGTTACCTATGTATAGTTGTATTATTTGCACTACCTTATGTTTTGAACTTTGTCAAATGCGTATTCTAATTCTATCGTATAATTAAAAGACTTGTTGTTTAATGAAGTCTTTTCTACAAAGTTTGATGATTTTACTTTTATAGGATATACTGTACTATCTTTAGTCATCCAAACCTTTTCACTTAACATTAACTGCCTCATTGGCTCGTTGTATTCTTCTCCAACTAAACCTGAGTTTAAAATCATACTTTCTTTTCCTTGCTTGTCAAAAGTTGAGTATTGATGCTTGTAAGTGTCGTAAGAAGGAGGGCTTGTACTTAGTGTTAAGTTTGAAGCCTTGAACTCTTCGCTTTCCACCTTCAAGTTGCTAATTGATTTAGAGAAAAAGAACAAGTCTTGTAACACTCCATACTTGTTTATAAAGGTTAATTTAATAGGGTCGTACTTACTACACTCTTGTGTTATTACAGCAAGAGGAGGGTCTGTAAGTAGAACAGGGTCATTGATGCCATCATCCCTGTATATCCTAAGCTCATCTACATCGTTTGCACCACTAGATACAAAGTTAACTTTACTAGCTGTGTTTAATGAGACAGTTGGAGAACCTGCTGTGGATATTGTTACTTCAGTTGAAGCTACTTTACTGCCATTATTCCAAAAAGCAGCAGTTGTTGTAACACCACCTAAATCTGCTGCTTCTGCGTTTATAGCAACAGTAATACTTTCACCATCAGGCTTTCTTAGTTTAGGAGCATCAGTAAAAAAATACTGCGTGTCACTTATTAAGTGGTTAATACCATCTTCAAAATAAGAATATCCATCAAATGCTAAGTAGTATGTTGTTGTTTCTGACCCTATTATTGTGTCTGATGAATTATATAGTCTATGATTTACTCTAACCCAATTTGGTTGATTATTGCCTACTGTATAATTGCCATCAAATTCAGTCCAATCATCAAGAAAGTCTTTTACTAATTCAGATATTTCTATGACTGCATAATTATTGCTCCCTATCTCATATTTTTTAAGCGTATATTGGTTAGCAGGAGTTCCTGATTGAACTCCTTGAAATACCGCTATATCCACCTCCACATAATGAAAGTTTGAATCTGAGTATCTTAAATAGTAAGGGCTTCTTACTCTAATTTTAGTTGACATCTTTTTGTGTTTCTTTTATTTGTCTTTCTATATCTGCTGCTAGAACCTCTAACAATTCATTAGATAAAGGTTGTTTGTTTTTATCTATGACGAACCTTAGCAAACCTGTACCAACTCCTTTTCTTCCTGCCCACCAAGAAGTACCTTTTTTGCCAATAGACTTTGATATGGCGAATGCAAGGTTTTTGCTCTTGAACTTCTTCTTGTATGGCTTAATGCCTTTAGCGTTAATCCATCTTTTTATTTTATTAATTGGAGGCGGCTTTTTACCTGAAGCTCTACCGGAGTCTATCACGAAAATGTATTTCTTACCCCTAACATTTAATTTAGTTCTTTTTTGAACCTCCTTAACCTCATAACCCAAACTCTTTATTGCCCTTCCTGTAGCACTAGATTGGTCGTCTGACAGCCTTTTCTGTAGCTGCGTTACAATCTTTGCTCCATAACGGTTTAATATGGTCTTGATTTGGTTTTCTAACATACCGAAATGTTGTTAGGGATGTTAATGGTTACATCTACAGACCATCCTGCGAGCTGATGCTCAAACCTGTCCTCAAATGGACTACAAATAGGGTCGCCTACCAACTGAAACCTATCATCGAACAAATCACCTCTCCTTAATTCAGATATGAGTTCATTCGCAATTTGTAGTTGCGTATTATACACATCTACTAAATTGTCTCCTGTTTGCCTATCGCCTAAGTCATCTTCATTAAAATCATTGGTATGACTTACAATATCCAAGAACAACAAGCTAACAGTCATCTGTATAGTGTTGCTTAGTATCGTCGTGTCTTGCAATAGAAAATGCGTGAGCGGAAACATTGTCGTCTTGTTGAGGTCAATGTCTGATATGTCTCCAAAGGTAACGGTGTTTACTATTGGGTGCGCCCTAAGAGTAGTTTTAATCTTACTTACAATGTCATATACTCCTGTCATCGTTTTCTATTTTGTATTTCTTTAATTCTTCTTTCTTCTAATTCGTTTTTCTCTTTCTCAAACATTAGCCACGTCAAACACTTATGAACGCCCTCTCTGGTAACTTCGTCAAACTTTGTGACATCTCCTCTAGCGACTGCGTAAATTGACTGATACCAACCCCATTTTTGTCCAAAAACATCTTCTCTACTTGCGTACGTTCGCTGAGATTCATCTCGTTCAACGTAGAGTCCGTTATATGATTTGATAATTTCATCCCTAAACGATAAAAAAAAACCATAGCTCCTAATGCTACATTGGCAGGCATGTGCTTCATATAGTCTGCGTACTTAAGAGCAGACTCATATTCCTCTATTTGATACAAGTCGTTTTTCTTGGATACTATTGGCCTGAATAATACAGCCATAGCCTTATGCATATTCTTCCAATCCGAAATGAAGGTGTCTAAGTCAACATACTCTCCAAACGACATCTCGTGCAAGTCAGGTATAAACCCATACTCCACCTCCGTTCCGTTGCTACCTCTAAACCAAAAGCGTTTAATTAATGGAGTGTCTTCATTTAAGCACGTATTGAGCTGTTTTAAGACAGCTTCAAACGTGCCTATAGGTATTTTATAACTGTCCTTTAATTTAAGCCCACAGAATATCTCTAAGGCTTTTAGATTAGTAAAATTAGAATCAGTATCCTCGCCAATATTCTTCAATACATCAAGATACTTTTGATACTGCTCTAATTTAATCGCTGAAAGCTTTTCCGGTATATCTACCTTTAATTGTAACTTCATATTATGATAACTAAATTTTTCATTTTTGTAACAACTACTCTTATTTAGAATGAACCTATATTGTGTAAATTCACCTAAAATCATAAAACAAAAATACTACCTTTGAGTTATCTTAATAGCGAGGATAGCTAAATAGTCCTAAACTTGTGTCTACACCGGCACTTGGTTCAGGCAACTTAAGACTTCGTAGTAATTGCATCTGTATTCCTTTTTAGCTTTCGAACAGCCCCAACAGATATTCAACCTACCGAGCATAACTAAAATTTTAAAGCTAATAGGCGGGGCTAATATATTTATTTTTCAGGGCACCCCTACCCTTTAGTTTTTCATAGAAACGACCCACCCCCCCCTGAAGGGGGTTGGTCTTTCAAATGGGTTGAATTTATTACAGTGGTCTACTTAGCCACACACTATTAAAAACACGTCTAAAAACACTACAAGTACCTATACAACAAGTTGTATAATACTAATACATTTGCCTGCAAATATTCGCGCCGTATTAAAGGTACTGAGCGACCCAAAAAGGGCATATTGAAAAAATAGTTGTTATTTGCATCCATTGACAGCGTGCAAATTGATTAATAATACAATAGCCAATTTAAGCCTATTGCAGGCGCCTCTAATAAACTATATTATTTAATTGGTATTAGTATACCACCGGACACAAAAAAACCCCTTAGAGAGGCTAATACGGGCTTAATCAGTTAGGCCATCAATACAGGGCATGCCGTCAGGGATTGAATAAGGCTAATTAAGGCTATTTTGATGGGGTGAACGTGCTAAACTATAGGGCATAAAAAAAGCGCCCATTAAAGGCGCTTTAAATTATTAGTGGATTTTATTTTAGTAACACTCCATATGGCCGGAGGTTTCGCGGCAAGTGTGCGACGTAAAATGAGAATTCATATTAGACAGCATATAGCTTTCGATATCACTATCGAAGCCGTAATAATAAAACGTATCAAGAAACGGCGCGCTTTCCTCGTCGATTTCTTCAATATCAATAGTGAAATACTTTTCTATCGTTTCGCCTGTAGTGGGACAAATGAAAGTATTAATATCACTGTAGCTTTGGCGCGCTTTGCAATAGTAGCCTTGACTTTTCGCGTATGCTTTAAACTTTTCAATATTGGCATCAGTACCGTAAATTCGGTCCATTACTTTTGAGCCGTCGCAAGCGGTCCATAATAATGCGCGGGCAATTAGCTCGCCTTCACAATTAAGCGCGTAAAGTATTTCGCAATTTTCGGAGCTGCTAAGGTCATTATATAAATAAGACTTGTTGCGCATGCAGCTATCACTAAGGGTCCCCGTTTCACTACTATCACCTTGATTGAGCGCGTAAATTTCGTGTATATTATCACTTGTTAAAATCTCAATGGGCGCAAATTGTGATTTGATTTTATTAGTCATTTGCTCAATTTGGCTGTCACTTGCGCCAATACCTAGTGTAGTGTTACATAATTGCCGAATGGCTTTGCCTATTTTCATTTGCTGAAAATTAGCCGTGAACTTTTCGCCGCTTTCATGGAATAGCAATGGCTTGTTAGCCGGCAAGAATGAAGCGGTGCACCCATCGTTGAAACTAAAATTGGATGCCATTTGAGGCGTGGCATATTTAAGCGCGGCTTCTAGGGTTGAAGCGCTTAATCCAATGCTATCAGGATGTTTACAGATATCAATGATAGTTTTTATCAATGTGTGCTTAGTGTCAACCAAACTACGCTGTGACCTCGTCTGAATAGCTACGTAAAGGCCTTGAAGCGGGTACCTCTTTTGCCATAGCTCAATACCTCGAGAAGTGCAAACGGGATACATTAAAAAATTATCACAAATTTCGATACGTTCAATACTTGCGCGGTCCTCGAGATACTCATAATTCGCAAAATTGCCATAAAATAAAATTAGATTTTTGCCTTCTCTTTTAGCCGTTTCAACAGCGTCTGTAATTTGATTTAAGTTACTCATAATCAAATAATTAAGTTAAAAATTAAGGTTAAAAATAGTGTCTTTTGACAGTGCTAATATAGACAACTTTCTATAATATACAAAAAAACTTTCGAT
>Ga0098048_1001351_pt1 | contig 10847 bp, 4 predicted proteins | sample 13_taG_FD_75052 | JGI IMG/M metagenome (GOLD analysis project Ga0098048, IMG submission 75052) | Marine viral communities from the Subarctic Pacific Ocean - 13_ETSP_OMZ_AT15268 metaG | ecosystem: Environmental > Aquatic > Marine > Oceanic | place: Pacific Ocean | collected 2015-01-16 | reverse complement strand
TTACTTCTTTATCTTGACTACCACGAACTTTAGGTTGTTCGAAGATAGAGATTTTTAATGCAAACAAATCTTCTCGATTAAGTTCTTTAGTTAGAACTTCCATAATGTCTTGATCTTTGTATACAACTCTTTCACGTGATGTCCGGCCAGCACCGTCCTTTACAGTTAGTGCTTTCTTCTTCCAGTTCTCTTTGGATGTACCTGCATCCGTAAGAAGTTGACGTAAACGATTAATCTCATCATGAAGTAATTCATGATTCATTACTTGTTCTTGATATAACTTTTTAGCTTTCTTATTTTCTTCATGAAGCCGCTGAAGTTCTTCTAGTGATGTAATCTCCATTAACCTAATATAGTCATCACTAGTTGGATCATCCATACGGATAATAAAACCTTCTAAATGATTTTCGGGTCGTTGGTATCTTACTTCTACAATTGTCTGATTGTCATCTACAAAATGGTAATCAAATGGAGTTTCGTCCTTAGGAAGAAGTGACATAATATAATAGCCTCGCTATGAATTTTTAATAATATAAAGTGTAAATGTTTCTGTGGTTGTTAGTGAACCAGTTGGGAAGTTTCTAGATCTGTAATCGTCTGCACCAATAAACTTATTGAACTGTGTAGTGCCATCAAGCTGTTGATCAACTGTTGAGCCACGTGAGTTGACAGTAGCACCTGACGGAGCACTAGCTTGCCATCCATATCTAATACCACCACCAGATGCTAGGGTGGCTCTATACCGAACTAGGTCTTGTAGCAATGTTTGCCAATTTGATGTAGCTTGAGGCTGAATTTGTGAATCGGTTGTATTCCATCCAACTGGAACAATCCATGTACCTTCAGAGGGAGTTGCATACGTATTTAAATAATAAGTATTATTAACTTCTGTGTATGTTACTGTCTCAGTAGTATCGTCATCAACATATGTAGAATTTGAATATGTACCGTTGTTAAAGTTTCTATCTGTAAACAATACAGTAGAACCAGATGTACTTGTATAGTGAGTACCTGGACCGCTAGCGGCTACCAGAATGTCGATAGCTGGATCAATGAACGTATCATTCATATCCGCTTTAGACATTTTTTGTAAGCTAGTCCCGGTCCAATATAATGGGGCTGCCCTACCACCAACACTTGGATTGCTCACCGACGCAACAGTTTGTTTTAGTGTAAAGTTAGCTGAACCAGTTCCGGTAGCTCCAGGTGTTTGATAGCTAGATACGTTTGTAGTATCTGCACCAGCAACTCGATAGTTATCTGTTTGTGTTGCTACGTCAGTACCTGATGACATGCTGAGTGTTACTGAAGGACTCAACGCATACTGGCGCGCCGCTTCTGTGGCAATTGCAGTAATCTGTGCACTTGACATTTGGCGAAGCCCGCCGGCATTACTATTTAAAGTAGCATCCCAATATATTGGAGTTCGAACAGTCATTATTTATTCCTTCAAGAGTTACCAGAGCCTGGTGCCTGATTCATCATACACTTTTGTTATTAAATTGTCAACATCTACGTTTTGTGATACACCCAGTCTACCAAATGAAACAGTGGCTTCTTTACCTGAGCCGCCTGAGTCTCTCTGAAGAACAAATGAATGAGTTGGGAAGTTTAAAGCACCTGCATCTTGAATGTGTACGTTTGAAGCAAGCATGTGGACGTTACCAGAGAATGTGGTAATGTCACCTGTAAACAAATTGTTAGCACCCCGGAAACTTGTATTAGCCGAAACTCTAATATAGTTACCTCTAACATGTGCTAGTGATGGTTGAGTAAATACTACGTTTGATTGTACGAAAAGGTTACGAGCAATAGTAGCATTTTCAAAGCTAGCCTCTTCAATTTCTGGGTTACCAAACTCTACTGTACCAAGTTGGGCATTAGCAAGTTTCAATACGTTACCAGTAGAACCTGGAGCCTGACCAGCAGAAGCACCTTGGAATCTTAACGATCCAGCTTTAGTAACCAGACGACCCGAAGTCTCAATCAGAATCTTACCAAACACATTCATGTTAGCTGATTGTGTTACGTTAGCAGAAAGGGCTAGCTCATCTGGAAGTTGGTTTGACTTAATCTGCCTAGCAAACTTCAACTCACCATTAGCAGTAGTTGCAAGTGTAAGGATAGCATTGGCATGTGCTCCATCACCGGCTAAGACTTTTAAGTTGTTGAGGGATCCAATAGATACGACAGAAGTTGCCGGCGCTGTGAAAGATGTGTTTGCTACAATTGTATTAGCGTAGATTGTTGATTCATCTACAGCAAATTGGTTGATTCGTGATACTAACTGGTTTGATCTAATACGCCACGTATTAAATGTATCAGAAAGTTCTGTATTTGAAATAGCTGCCATTTCTATTAATCCTTATTTACAAGCTGAACGAGCAAATGTTTCAGCTCATGCAATTCATTTCTTATACTATTTATATCTTCATTCACTTGATTCATCTCAGCCTTTACGGCTTTTCTTTCCGCTAGCTCACGCTGTTTGATGGCCTTCTCAGCTTTATAAGTCTGAAAGGCTCGTACATCATCATTTATAACACCACCATTATTGGTGTCCTTAATTAGATGCTCGTGATCTTTAATAGGCTTTAACTGTGACATATCATTCGGAAGTTTTTAACTTTAGGAACATTTACTGGGTTAGATGATTTCATAACCAACTTGATTACAGCTACTTTAAATTCATTTAAGTCATCTATATTAATCTCTACTTCACGGAACTGTTCGTCCGAGTCAATAGCTGATGAAACATAACCTGAATCCGTATAAAGATTAACACTATCAAGTCTTTCTAGATCAGATGCAGTTTTATACATTGCTACAATTGAGCAGCCGGCTGGTATATTAACATCCATAATAATCTTAATTGACTGAGCTGCAGTTGTAAGATTCAGAGGACGAGTAATATAGTTGGCTAAGTTGGAAGCACCATCTACTGCAATATCATCTACGTATCTATCTAGAAGATCAACAGAGAAGTTTGCACTATTTGATTGAACTCTATATGCGGATGATGACATAGCTTCTTGAGAAGCAGCTGAAAGTGTAATTGTCGTATCATCTGTAATCGTAGCAACTTTACCAACAACATTACCTGTAGCTGTCTCTAAGAAGTCACCAACATTTACTTCTGATTGGAATTTAGATGAAGAACCAGATACACCTGTACCTCCGTACGATACAGAAGCCGTACCAGTACCAATAAAGGATGATGTGGCATTTACAGCATGTAATCTAACCGCTACAGATGAACCTGCTTGATTAGTTTTTGTAAACGGTGTAGCAAGAGTAATAGTTGTCTTATCTTGATTAGCATTACCACCAAAGGTATTGTTAGCAGATGTAAGAGTTACGTCTGAGACCAGGTATGAACCATTGATTCCCGACATAACACTCTTAATGTCTATGTGCTGACCAACCTTAACATTTTGCAATGTATCATCTACAGCATCTACGTTTGTTACAATCTGACCAGATGTTGTATTAGCATTACTGAATGTAATATTACCATTAGATTGTACAATATAGTTAACTGGTGAACCGTCAGTAACCTCAGCATTTCTAGTCATCATTACTTGCGTTGCAGAGTTAACTGTTAACACTGTACCAATAATAGCTTGATCAGATGCTCTTCTAAGAATGTCACCTGGGAACACATCACCCTGGAAGTTTGATGAAGTACCAGATACGAAGTTATTGGAAGAAGAATAAGTGATAGTACCACTACCTGTTGACTGTACAGTTGTATTAGAAATACTTGAACTGTTTGTCATAGGTGTTGAATCCAACTCAATGACATTGAACTGGGTGTCGGTGAAGCTACTAACTCTGTTTTGGATACCGTAACCTACCATCTGCTGCATATCAATAACAGGAGAAATGTTGTCGTTATTAGAGAACAACTCAGCTCTTACTTGCAGAGATGATGTTTTCAATACTGGTGGTCCAGCCGCGGCTGTAGCTTGGTTTTCAAATGACTTCAGGAACTTGCGTGAAGTAAGATATCTTGTTTGGCCAGGAGTAATACCTGTTAATCCTGAGAAGCTACCGTCGTTGTTTTCTACATCAAAGAAATACTTCAAGGTAGTATCACCCAACACAACATCTTGTGAGTTGAGGAAGAAGCCATCCACAGTTAATTGTCTAGAACAAGAAACACCAGTACCACCGTAGAAGCCTTTTACCAGACTATTAACAGAGCCAACTAATGCTCCATCATCAGTAGGTAGTTCAATAATAAAGCTGTCAGGTTCTAGTCCAGTTGCTAGTACAGTATGTGTACCATTAATTGCTGAAGCCTGGAAGCCATTACTTGTTGAGCCAGATCCATAAATTCCTTCTACCACACCACTAATCAGAGCTTTCTGACCAGTTTGGAAACCGTGGTTAGGAACAAGGATTCTAACTTTATTAGTGTTAGGTGCCATTTGTATTGGATCAGCTTTAAGCGTAATTGGTGCCGGTGGCGTTCCTTTAAAGTCAACTGTCTTAGTTTCATTAATTGTAAACTTGGCTTGTCGTAATGTGAATTTCAAATCTTTCAATGGATGAGAAACAAATTCTTCTCCATTCTGAGATAGGAACAACGAACCTTTAAGTGGGTTTTGATTTACTGGACTGTTGTTAGTTAAGTCAGTACCACCAAGCTCGCTTACATATACTTGACATCCTGGTTCATCTGTTTTAACAATAACAGCATACGTCTCACCATTTTGCAAATAGATAGGTGCTTTAAACTTAAAGTTTGTAGCAATCGATGCATCAGAAGATGTAGCAACATCAAATGTTTGTTTTGTTATTTGCGAGAAAGGAAGCACTTTAGTAGATGGAACACCAGTACTATTTGTTGTTCTTATTTCTACTGTGACCGGTCTTCTACCAGTTGATGAGAAATACAAATCCACATCAGTTACAAAAGCTCCACCAGGTGATCTTACTGTAAACGTCTGAGCAAGTGGATCATGGTTTCTTGTCCATGTTGATACTAACCTCTGTGTTGAACCAACACGTCTTGTTCTCTGCCGATTACCAGAGAACAATCTATCTGTAGCAAAAGAGGCTGTTCTAGAACTTACTAGTGTTCTTTCTTTGGACAGTGTATATCCTTGTGCTGTGAATACTGCTCTACCAAGCGAATCAAAATTTTCATCTGTATTACTAATGTTATCGCTTAATTTAAATGCTCTCTCACCTACACGGAATGCCAATCTTTCGTTGTTAGGTAGATTAAAGACACCGACTGCTGTTCCTTCAAGGTCGGTCTTAATACCGTCTCCAGGAACTTTTAATGTAGGTGCAGCTGTTTCTGAAGTATCACCATTAATAGCTTTAACATCAACTACGTTAAACGTAGAAGACGAAATCTCTGTCTTACCAAGTAATCTATCTCCAACTGCAAAACCATTAACCATGTTTACTAGATGAATATCTTGGTCTGTAATGACACCTGCTGGTGAGGTAATGTTTATGTAACCTGCATGTGCAACAATAGCTGAAGCGGTAAGTCTTTGAACAGTACCACCATCACCAACACCATAATTAGCTGTACTGTATGCATCAAATGCTGCAATGGTTGCACCTTCTGGATCTACAAGAGTAATTACATTTGTGTCTGTATCAACTGCAGATACTTTAAACACTCTACCCTCAAGCTGCTTGGAAGTATTGCCTGAGCCTGTAATCGTATGTGCACTTGTTGCTGGACGTCTAAATTGATGTGTATTGTTACGTGGGATATATTCCCCTGCAGACAATGTTATCTCTGAAGAGTTAGATGCAGATGTTCTAAGTTTTTGTGACTTACTTGAAGTACTTTGCATGCTGTTTCTTGAGCCAAGCTCTTCAGCATCTCTTGCTGTACGTTTACCAAAGTTCGACAAGTACACTAGGTGACCTGGACTAATACCTGTAACTGTATTTACAGTCATGTCAAATGAAGCCGCGCCAGCACCATCGGTAATATGCGACACAGCGGTGGCATACGTAGGTGTATGTGCTTGGTTGACTACTATATCACCAAATTGGAATGCAGGCTCGTATACGCCTTCTGAGGCCCTTCTAGGGTCATCTGCAAGTACCTTCTGCGTTAGCTCATCTGGATAGAAGTTAAATGAAGAATAGCCTGATGGTAGCTCAACTGTAAACACATCAGCTGGTCTTACATAGCTATCTACTGCAACATCATCAAAGAAGCCAAAGAATGTAGTATCTGGTTTTAAGTTTGCAGCAATATATGTAATAGGCTTTGCTCTCATGAACTCAGCATAACTTATATCTACAACTCTATCACCATAATCCTCAGGTGGATTATCTTGACTGGTCAGGGTAACTTGTGTACCGGTTCTAGATTGATAACCAATCTCGTCAGTATAAACATCTTGGTACATATCAAATCGTGTTCTATTATTACCTAAACTAGTACTGGTCGTATTAAAACCGCCGAGGTTTTGTGTTGTTCTACCTGTCCAGTTAGTTTCCCATTCGTTCCATTCTGTACCAGTAATACCAGCTTGTTCGGCTATAAACTTAATAGCATCGAAGTTGTTGTCATCAATCTTTACCAGATCAGGTCGTCTATCAACGTCCTTCCATAAGTCAGCATCCGGAATAATTTGAATCTCACCTTTAAAGGCTGCCAGTTTATATGGGTTTACATCAATGGATCTTGTAGCTTGAGAATTCTCAATGTACGTAGATTGATTATATGGTAACGTAATAAGGTCACCAGTTTTAGTATAGGTATTTGATTGGCTTGAACGAGAAGCACCAGTGCTAAGCGACTCAACAATGTTAACAGCTTCTGTAAAATGCATTGGACGTAGAGTTTGTTCAACTCTATCTACAGATACACGATAGTCCGTTTGTTTTGGATCACCAATACCATGACCTGTGAATGCATCAACAATAAAGCCATTCTTAAATCTATCTAGACCAGTGTTCGTATCTTTAATTGCAATTCTAGAAGTATCCTGCTCAAGTAGATTAAGAACAACATAATATTCCAAGGCCCGAACACGTCTATCCAATGACCCAATATCCTTCATAGTATATCTACGATTGGATCTTTGGTCAATCTTTACATCTTTGGCTACTTTTGTGTATGGAGGAACAAACAATGTAGCAAGAACCATTTGATCATTAGGGTCTTTAGGTTGTTGTGGTTCAACAGCAGGTGTACCAGCTACAACATTAAAGGTGCCAGTACTGTCTAGAGCAATCTTATCAATACGACCAACATAGTATGCAAGGTCAGTACTAAAGTCTGAACCTAATGCTGGAATCTCATGATCGAAAGCATTTGAGCCTGAAATAACTGGACGGAAGTCGATACAGTCATGTAATGGAATTGTAGTTGTCTGACCATCAACAGTAGTTTTGAAACTCAGAATATCCTCTAAGTCTTGACTATAGGAGTTAACACTGAAGTAGTTACCATCACCACTATATGAGTAGTAATCATATGTGATTCGAATAGCACCGGTAGGTGTCTGTGCACCTGGCTTTAATATAATCTTACCAGCTTGATAATGAGTAGATCTTTGTCCATTATCAAGAGTATATCTATCAGTAATATCTACGGCATTTGAATCATTATATGTTGCAAAATCACCAGGAGTCATCTTAACACTCTCTAGCTTGTAGATATCTGCATGTGTAAGTGTAATGGAGCGAGCTGTAACATTTTTCTTAGTAGTTACCGTTTGGGTTGTGTCATTTACTAAGGTCTTGGTTTTCTCACCAGCATCTGTGCCAGTTTGTCGGACAGAACAAATGAGTGAATAAGAACGACCATTAGTTAGTGTTGACATATCATTGTCAATCGTAATAATCTTTCTGTTGGCATCGTTATCAAATGTAATATCTGAAGCTGTGATGTCAACATGTACATTAGTACTATTATCAATCAGGGTATAATTAGCAACTATCTGATCTGACACAAAAGTTTCGTTGGTAGCTGTAAGTGTATGTGTCCAACCACTACTACCAGCGTTTTCAGTAATAATTCTTCTTGTTGTAAAGTCAGCTGTTTCTACAGTATCATTTCCTGATCCATCAACACCACGAAGTGTCTTAACCATATTGTATCCAACAGGATATAATAACGAGACATATTCAGCTTCGAAGATTTCAGACCTACCAACACCAGGACGACCATCTGTAATGTTAGAAGCAGCATTAGCTGTCAACTCAAGAGCTGTGGAGTTAGTTACACTACTTACAATACCTACGAAGGTGCCATCAACATACATGGCATCGCCAGCACGGAACGCATCAACGAAATTAGTACCTTTACCAGTTACTGTTGGATCAGAAGTTGTAGTAACAAGACCAACAGTAATAGATGTATCTACTGTTTGAACTATATCAGATGTAAACTCTGAAGAACCGCCAGCTGTAGTAGCTACTGAACGAACATCTTTCTCAAATGTTTTACCTGAATCCATTTGAATATCAAACAGACCAAGTTTAAATTCAGTAGCAGTTCCACCACTATGACTACCACTATGGACCTGGTACATTCTAACTCTAGCAGAACCAACTTGGTTTGCTACCGCTGGAGATGTTCCATCAGAGGAAATTTTAACATCGCACAAATGAACTTCTTCAAACGCTTCAAAGTTTGGTAGATGTGTTGCATCATTGACAATAACATAGTTACCGGTAGGTGTACCTACTGGTTGTTCAGCTAACCTAACAACATGACCATTCTCGGCACCAGTAGAATCTTCTCTAGCGCGCGGAACGTCAATGTATCTTACAGATGTGTTCTCAACTTCAAAGCCGCGAACATATGCTTTACCTGGATCAACAGAGACAGCAAACTTAGTTGCATCACCATATTTTAAACCATCTACAGCAGCACCAACTAATGTTGGATAGATACCATCATTTGTACCATCGTCCTTATGCTCACGAGAAGCTAACTTGAATTTGTTTACTTCATAGTCGCCTGATTCATCATATGTACGACGTGCAAGTGTTTTCTCTAATTCTGCATAATCTGTTTGTTTGACTACACTGTTTACTTGTCCACGTTTTAGCGAAACTAGTTTGACAAATTTTTTCGTTACATCTGCAGGATTTTTACCTAATGTCATATCTACTTTGAGACGATGAGCACCAGGCGCAGCATAGTTTGGAGTGCCACGTGCATTATCGTTCAAAGAAGAATCTTCTTCTGGTTTAACCACAGTCTCTGTAACAGTAAAGCCAACGTTTACCGAAGGATTGTCTTGGAAGCGGCCAGCATAATAGTGTAGTTCTTCGTTCTTTACAAAACGACCATCAATATAGTAGATACCTTCTTTAACTTCAACAAGCAAACCATTACCTACAACATCTGTCAAAGGTGTATTGGTATACGATGTAGCCAATCCACCATCATCGGCGTTGGTTCTAATAGTTACTGAAATATCTGATGCAAGTGGGGTAGTTAATTTTTCATTAGCAGATGTTGTATTATCTACCTTCTTAGCTGTAATAACCTCACCAGCTGCAAACTTGTTAGTTGTATCGTCTGTACCACTACCTTCATAAACAAAGTAAAGTGTGGCAATAGTACTATCATCGACACAATCACATTCTGAGGTATCCAATACTCTGGCTTGGATACCAGTTGTTCCGCCAGTAATAATTGTATCAACAAACTGTTTTAGATATGATTTAACGTCTGTACCATCTTGAATGTTTTCCAACTTCATAAATGATACGCCAGGGTTTACATTGACTTCACCTGGTATAACCATTGAACCATCTTTAAACACATGATCGCCAAACTTGGAGACCTGGTTCTGTAAGATAGTTTGCATTTGTGTAAGCTCACGAGCTTGCACTGAGACAGCTGGACGATATAGAATTCGATAAAACTTTTTGGCCTCATCGAAGTCATCGTAATAGGGACTTGTATTTAAGTCGATTGCCATTATTTAATTCCTTAGAAGCGGATTACGAGTTTAATGTCTTCAATTTGGTCATCAGCCCTTGCAATAGGACCTCTGTTCTCCATGTAAAGCATGTCTCCTGAGAATTGGACGATGTCATTATTCGTAATACCAGAAATGGTTGCAGTTACAGAACTGTTGTTACCAGTAATTGTTTCTGGATTTTGGAAGGTTCCGGATGTACCTACAAGGGACAAAACACCTTGTGATGAATCTGCATTTGTATTAGCAAATGAAATAACTCTACCTGAAGCAGAAGAGGTTCCACCGGTCACAAACTCATCATCTGTGTATTCACCTGACACGTTAGTAAGGTTTAATCGAGTCATAAAGTTCAGCGAACCTGCGGAAGTTACCGTACCGTTAGCAGCTGCTAATGGATCGCGAAGTAGTCCAAGTTGACGGAAGTCAACATTTGCTGGGAAGGTAGTATCATCAACTGTTAGTCTTGTGTTAATAATAATGTTGTGACCTGCAAGCTCTCTTGTAGCGTCAGAACCATGACCACCAAATGGGGCCATATATGCCGCAGCAGTAGCACCAGAACCACTATTAGCTGAAATGTCCATAGAAGCAAATGAGTAGTTAGCACCTTTATTAATCACTGTAATTGTTTCTACATTACCAGAGCTATTTACGTTTGCATATGCAAGAGCTACAGTTGATCCATCACCTTTAACAAGTACTCTAGGTGAAATATAATAGGTGGAGCCAGTTGTAGGTGTAACTGAAAATGCACCGTTTGTTGTAATTGTACGTGATGTACCTACGTAGTCAATGATATTACGAAGCTGACCTGAACCAGTACCCGATACAATGTAGATGTTTGATCCGTTATACAAGTTATCAACACCAGAGCTGTTAACGCTATCCAAAGCCATAACCGTTGAGTTAGTTACA
>Ga0098048_1001342_pt1 | contig 10863 bp, 6 predicted proteins | sample 13_taG_FD_75052 | JGI IMG/M metagenome (GOLD analysis project Ga0098048, IMG submission 75052) | Marine viral communities from the Subarctic Pacific Ocean - 13_ETSP_OMZ_AT15268 metaG | ecosystem: Environmental > Aquatic > Marine > Oceanic | place: Pacific Ocean | collected 2015-01-16 | reverse complement strand
CGCCACGTATCGTTGGGACGATGACGGCGGGCAGGACAACAACGGCGAGTGGGTTCGTATAGGACTTGCTTCGTTTACTGACGTAAACACAGCGATCACCGACCAAGTAGGGTACTGCGAACTGACGATTGGCTCTGGAAGCAGCGCAGTAAAATCTGTGTCTACAGCCAACACTACGCAGACGTTGTGTCAGGCGGCGCAAGCAGACCCGAACAAACCATCGAACTACACCTACGCTTGGAAAAGCGATGGGGCTATTGCCTCCGAGCTTAAAACAGTAACCAGTTCTGTAGGTGACAACACTGCCACTATACAAGAAAACATCTCTAGCATCGACGGCCTAGAAGCTCAGTACACGGTGAAGATTGACAACAACGGTCACGTTGCAGGTTTTGGTCTGGCTTCTGAGTTAGTAGATGGTGAGTTTGTCAGTGACTTTATGGTAGCCGCAGATAGGTTTTCTGTCATTGATTCTTCGGCTCCGGGCGGCGCAATTACGGGGTCGTACACAGGAACTCCAACTTCGCGTAGGTATCTACAAATACCATCGACGATGTACGACAATTACACGTACACAGCGGGAGACACACTTACTATCAGGGGTATGGGAGGCTACAACAACACCTACGAAATTCTAGGGAAAGGCAACTTTATTTCTCCTAGCATTGGAAAAGCTCTTATTGTATCTTACCGAAGCGAAGAAACCCCCTACACGTATTTACCCAGTTTATCTATTACTGCTATGGCGCAACAGTATCCTGTAGCCAACGGCGCTATTAATACTGACAAACAGGCACCGTTCGTAATCGCTACGGGGTCCACACAGATCAACGGTGTTACCGTCCCCGCTGGCACCTACATCAACTCTGCTATGATCGCAGACGCGACAATTAAAAACGCGCAGATCAACGATCTGACAGCAGATAAGATCACAGCAAGTTTGCTCAACACCGTGGATTTCTACGGCAACACTATCGCAGGTTCTACAATCTACCTCGGCGGCACGATTACTTACACCACAGACTCGGATGGAAATAACATCGGGATTGATTCTGTCTCTGACGCGCAAGTCACGCTGAGTTCTACGGGCGCAAACTTCGCTACCGCTGCTTTTGTTATCAATGACGGTACTACAAACTACACCCCGTTTCAGGTTGTTGGCGGTGTCGCGTACCTAAACAACGCAATGATCCAAAACAGTACACTCTCTTTTGCCAAAGTCGCTGATGACATCCAGTCGTCTGACTACAAGTCAGCGGCGGAAACGGGCGGTCCTGCGGGTTGGAAGATTGCCAAAGGCGGCGAAATGGAAATGACAAACGCCACGTTTAGGGGAACGCTAGACATCGACGCAGGGTCGGGCAGTCGTCTTACAATCAACGATGAAAAGATTGAAGTTTTTGACGGGTCGTCTCTACGTGTGCGGATTGGGAAGCTAAACTGATGAGCTATGGGTTTCGTTTTGGCGCAGTTGATTTTACCTACGGCACGTTCAGCGTCATAGCCAAAGGTACTGTTGCGACTGGCACGACCACAATTTCCAAAAGCAGTCACCCAGACATCACCGACTGGCGCGTCGTGTTTACTCCCATAGGTGTCCGTGACCCGGGCGAGGAAGAAATCAGACCTTCGTTCACAGTCAGTGCGTCCGCAGTCAATATTGTCGGCACGTCTGATACTTCTCCGCACTTGTACTTAGTTCTGGGACGATAAATGAGTTACGGACTTAAATCATACGACGACGATGGGTACATTAACCTGCACAGTGACTATTCTTCACTTGTGTACGCAGGAGAGATGAGTGAGAGCGCCTCGCCTGTTCGACCTGTTTACGCAGGCAGCAACGCCATCTCCATCCAAGATTACGAAAAAGACAATAATTACGACCAAGGGTGGCTACTACAGTTTACTATCGACTTAAACGTAGATTACCTGATACCGTTTTACCGCCCAAACTTTAACGGGCAAGAAGTTGGCATCTTAGACGTGGTCAACGAAGGTACAACGTGGGTGGTAAACCTAGTTTTTAGCGGCGCTAGTACAAACAAACCGCGCGTTTTTGCATTTGCTCCTCTGACAGAACTGCCCAGTTCCAAAGTGACGATAAACAATTACGGCGCGGTGGTGTATGACGCCAGTGGCGATCTAATATTTTCAGACGCTATGCAGCCGCTGCGCGTTGATGATGTCCTAACTATCTCGCACCCGTCCAGTATCAGAACTGCGTCTCGCGGGTACTGCGGTAACTCTAACAACTGCCATGTAAACTTTACCTCGGATCAATCTACAAACTACACTGGCACGACAACCAACACGTCCTCAAAGATTTACCACGTTGTACCCTCTGCCTACGGGGGCTTGGCTTTCTCGAGCGATGGCAGTTTCACGCGTGGCTGTGGGTTTTTTAACCTAGGCAACAGGCCGTATCGGTGGGCCTACAAATCTTGGTCCTCTTTTAGGGGTGCCGTCAAACACCCTTACGGCGCTGCCACTCACACCACCGGGTGGCTTGGAGACTTTTCTGGCGGAGTACATCAGCAGGTTTCGGGCGGTTGCGGGTACAGCGGTTTCCTTGGCGCACTGCTCGGAATCGCAGCGGTTATTTTTACAGGTGGCATCGGGTTAGCCGTTCTAGGTGGGGCGCTTACGGGCTTTGTTATTGGAGAACTCACTGTCGCTTCCGCGCCCTCTTTGCGTGCGTATGAACAAGACGGTGTATTTGACCAGAACAAGAGCTACCAACTTATTATGACTGACGCTACTTACTACGGCGTAAGTACAGCAACGGCTGCGCAAGGACAGGCTCCTGCCAACCTAAGTTATTACTTCAGCACCGTAGCAGGCAGTCAGTACTTCTGGGCCGACGTGGATTCCGTTCTTACGACAGGGCAAACGCTTGATCAGTACGCGGAACTCTACTGGGACGGCACAGAAATTACTGACTACGATAATGATATTTTTGCTGATTTTGACGGTTTTTCTTACACCTCGGGCGGGCACACGTACTACAAAGGTGGAAATACATACATGACAATTTCTGACGAAATAGAAGACGCAGACGGCAACCCCGTACTCCTTGTGTTCTATTCTTTCAAAGACATTGCGCGAGCTTAGGAGGCATGATGGCATTTAACCTTGAGTTTATAAAAGACACTATCCTAACCCACGATGAAATCCATGGGTTTGAAAACGCTATTGCCTACGTTGCGGCGCGGTGGAAGATAACCCACTCAGACTGGCCCAACGGGTTTGTGTACCACGGGTTTTCTAAGCGGTTACCAATCGAAGAGCTTACACTGGAAACGTACATACCGATTGAGGATGTGACCGACGCACAGCTAGAAGCATGGGCTACAAGTGATGTCGACGCAGATACGCGTTTGAACATTCAGATGCGAGCGTTACCCTTCATTCAACAGAAACACGAGTTGTTTGGCTTGACGCGCTATTATCAGAATCCTGAAGCGCCAAGGACACCACTCGCTGCCGCAGGAGCCGTAGGAAGCTAATTTATGTTTACAGGGACTGTTCTAATAAGTACTTATGTGTTAACGTGTAAGCAGGAGTATCCATGTCCGCATCAAGTCTGATCTTTGACGATAAGGAGCGGGTGGGCACTTGGGTCGCTGAGCGGGTTAAGCAATTAGCTTCGTGGGGCGACTTTTATGCGATGGGCGCTGAACTGAACGGTGAGCTTGTAAGCGGGGTAGTCTACAACAATGTTGGAGCCTCAAACGCCACCTGCCACATAGCAGTTAGCAAACCCACAAAGACCTTATCGCAGCTGTTAGACCATGCGTTTGTGTATGCGTTCGATCAGCTGGGGCTTAAACGACTGACGGTTTTCGTGGAATCAACCAACCATAAAAGCCTGAGGATAGTGAACCATATAGGGTTTGTTCAAGAGGGCGTCATGCACCAAGCCGGAGACGATGGACAAGATGTAGTCATATTAGTTCTTTGGCCCGGTAATTATCGCAGAGGAAGAAAAGATGGGTAAGAGTAATCCACCACCCCCCGACTATACGCCACTGGCAGAGGCCAGTGCAGAAGCGGCACGAATCCAAGCAGGGTTAGGCCGTGAACAACTTGCGTTTGCGCGGGAACAGTATGACCGAATGGCCCCAGTCTTAGAGGGCATCGCTAACAATCAAATGGCGGCGCAGAACGAGCAGATGGCTCAAGCGCGGGATTACTACGATTACCAACAGAATACATTTAGGCCGCTAGAACGTTCTATCGTAGCAGATGCGCAACGCTTTAACACTGACGCTTACCGTAACGAGGTGGCGTCTCAAGCCGCAGCAGACACAGGCCGCGCCTTCGGGGTAGCACAAGCAGCCAATACACGCGCTATGCGCTCCATGGGGATCAACCCTAACTCAGGTGCCTATGCAGGAATGAACAACGCGTCGACGCTCCAGCTGGCCGCGCAACGTGCGAACGCAATGACGGGTTCCAGACGTCAAGCCGAGCAGATGGGGTACGCCCGTCAGTTAGACGCAGCAGGTTTGGGTCGTGGTCTCGCAGGTGCATCCGCAGCAGCATACGGTGGCGCGACGAACGCAGGTTCGCAAGCGGGTCTTAACGCTCAGTCAGCAGGTCAAAACTACATGGCAGGTATGGCGCAGGGTGCAGGAACCATCGGAGCAGGGCAGCAGATGCAGCTTCAAGGGTTGGGCAACGTCCTCAACAACCAGACGTCACAGTACATCAATACACAAGACAGTACACTAGGCGACATCGGTGGCATCTTGGGTGGCGCAGCTTCTGTTATGAAGTACTGGCCCTCAGACCGTCGCTTAAAAGAAAACGTAGTAGAGGTCGGCGTCGACTCTGCCACACAGCTAAGACTTTATGAGTTTAGCTACATCGGCGATGACCGTCGTTTCCGTGGCGTAATGGCTGACGAAGTCGAACGCATATATCCAGAAGCCGTAACTGACACTGACCTAGGGTTCAAAGCTGTTTGCTACGATCTCCTCAACATCGAATTTACGGAGGTACGTCATGGCGCGTAAATCCCGCTGGCAACAGTTTACTGACAACTTCAACGCTATGAGTTCCACGTTTGACGAGGCGTTCAAGACCTATGAGGTCAACAAGATCAAGAAGCGTGACTATTTCGAGGACGAAGACGAGACGATCAAGTTAGAAGGCGATGCCCTACGATCTGCGCAGTTTGCAGATATAGCTGACGTTTACGAGAAGTACGGCGACGTGGAAGGTGCGATGAAACTGCGTACTTCCGATGCCACGCTACAGGGTTTGATGAGCGATAATCGCGTCAAGTTAGGCACTGAGGAAGACCGTATATACACAGAAGGGCTAGGGGCACGACGTGCGCTAGATGCGAGAACAAACGCTAGTAACGCGGCGACGAGCGCAAGTAACTCTTCTACGCGTTTGAATAACCTGCAAATCCAAGGGGCGGAACTACAAGCGCAACAAACGGCGCAGCTTAACGAGATTATATCTAGTGTTGCAGGCGGCGAATACGCCTCTGAGGCTGAAGAGAATGCTGCTTTTGTGAGTGCACTACGCAGTTCTGGCCTACCGCCTACAGTTATAAACCCCGCGCTTACAGCGTTTCGTGAGTTTGGCTCTACAGCCATTGCGATGGAGTCTGACCGTATTTTGGCAGGAGCTACGAAAGCGCTACGCAGCGGCAACTCAGATGACTTCGTTAATTATTACAACAAAGAGATCGCAGACGGGTTTGAGCTAGACATTACTCCGGGCGCAGATGGTACGTTTGTTGCCACTGCTAAACGCGGTGACGAGGTTCAAACTATTGCAGAAGCGGCAAGCCAAGAAGAACTGCTGAACTTATTTGCCTCACGCCTAAAAGACCCGCTGACTGTTCTAGGCGGCGCGGTGGATAACCTCGCGTACCGCCAAAGCAAAGCCAACCTTGGGAAAACAGAAGCAGAAACATCCTCGCTTGAGTCTGACGTTAGAGTGGACGAAGCGAATATTAACCGTATTGCAAGTCAGATCGGAGTGGATACCGCACAGGTTAACAAACTGGTTAAAGACCTAGAGCTTACTGATGCGCGTATTGCTGATGTCGTGGCAAATACCACGTTTACCTACGGCGTTAAGACAGATCAGATCAACGCTGAGATCGCCAACATCAACAGTCAAATCAGTTCACGCGGTATTTCTGACGGGCTAAATCGTGAGAAGAAAACACTGATTGCAGCACAAGCCGCAGAGACAAAGGCTAAAACCGCAAGACTTGATCCAGCCCGAGAACGAACAGAAGCAGAAAGAGAAGAGCAGTTACGTGCGGACCTAAGCGATCTAGCCAAGAAGATGCAGATAGCCGAGATTCCCGCAGATGAACAGCAAGAAATGCTAGATGCTTACCTAGCACTAATGGCAAACGCCGCGAACATCACCATCGAAGAACAGTAAAAGCGAATAAGTCATGGCAGAATACGTTGTCCGAGGTCCGAACGGTAAAAGGTACAAGATAACTGCTCCGGGCAATTTGTCTGAGTATGAAGTTCGAATGTACGCTCAGTCCCAGATTGGGGCTATGACTCCTCCACAAGAGGAAGAAGAGGACGACGTAGGTTTCTTTGGTGCGGCAGGTAATGCCATCATGCGAATGGGCAACCGTGCCCGTGGTTTGGTTGACGCGTCTATGGCTGAAGACTTTGCCACACTTGCCGATGCCCGCGCCGCACAAGACGCTCGCGAAGCGGAACGCGCAGTGACCGGAGAAGAACCCGGTATGCTTGAGCGTATTCTGACATATCGCCCCTCTTGGGCCGCACCGTTGGAGAGTGAAGAAGAACTTAGAGGTTTAGCCGCTGACAAAGTGGTGCAGCAGACACAGCGAAACCAACAAGCCGCCATCGACTACCCCATGACAAAAGCGGGGCAGGCCGCGATTCAAGATTTAGCAGAGGCAGGCAGCTTCCGTGAGGGTCTAGGTATCGTAGTAGACAAGCCGTTGGACGTTCTATCAGGTGTTGCACAGGTTGGTATCGAACAAGCTCCCACCCTTGGCGCAGCTATCGTCGGTTCCGCAGTAACTCGTGACCCACGCGTTGGCATGGGCATCATGGCGGGTTCTACCTACGGGCAAGAACGTTTTGGTCAAATGGCTGAGACAGCGCAGCGGTACGGCTACGACCTTACCAATCCTGATGATGCAAAAAAAGCTGTCGCAGATTCTGCATTTATGGCTGAGCAAGAAGAACGGGGCATGGCACGTGGTGCCGTTATTGCCACGATTGATGCGTTTACCTTAGGGCTAGGCTCAAAACTTCCAGTCAGTGTCGGCGGTCTCGCAGGAAACACAGCACTACAAATTGCAGGCGGCGGCGCAGGGGAAGCGACTGCGCAAGTAGCCACGGATGGAACGATCACAAGCCCCGGTGAAGTTATAGTTGAGAGCCTTGCCGAAGGCACCACTGCTCCGCTTGACGTCGCCATGTTCGTGGCAGGTAATCGCTCTGGCGTCGAAGTCGACACTCAATCTGCTAACGCGTTAGCACAGGAGAACGCACAGCTCGAGGCAGAGGCCGCAGCAGAACAAGCAGACAATGAACAACGCGTAGGACTAGCAAGGGTACAGGCAGCACGTGAATTTATACCGTTCAAAACTTTCCAAGATCAGAAAGCACAGGAACAACTCACAGAAGTACTTAACTCAGAAACGGAAGTTGGACAGGATTTCCTTCGGTGGATTGCAAACACCCGTACTCCAGAGCGTCCATACCCGCAAACTGATAAAGAGTTTGAGAAAGAAGCTAAGGCGTACATAAAAGATAATACTGCGCCGGGCCAGTCTCAGGCTCTATTTGACGAGTACAATACTCTACTGGATGACCATTCGTCGTTCAAGGCAGAAGCCGCACAGCGTACACCACAGGCGCAACAGCAAGCTGAGACATTGATTGCTGATCTACTTCAACAACGCGCAGAAGCGCGAGCAGCAGGCGACGCCGACGCCGAAGCAAAAGTAGATGCCACCGCAGAAAGTATGCTGCAATCGGGAGAGTGGCGTTTCGCCAAGCTAAAAGCCGATGGGCAGATCAAAGACACCACGCCAACACAAGAAGCGCCTACACAGCCGGAAGCGCCGACGGCAGCAGCGCAGCCAAACGTCGAGACGAACCTAATACCGGAGACGGACGCGCAGACAGAAGCGCCTGCACAGCCAGAGGCTCCGACGACGGAAGCAGCGCCTGAAGCGCCCGCAGCGATTGACCCGATTGATATGCCTGTTCGTCGCAGAACTGAGGCTGTTAAACAGATCGAAGCACTGGTGGAGGACGGAAGCCTACCACCGAACTGGTCTGACGAGAACGTAGACCTGAACAGCGCACTGAACGGTCAGAAGTTTGTTGTTAAAAAGTACAAGGCAGAGCTTGATAAAGTCCTCAACCCTGTCGAAGAGACACCGACGACAGAAGCTGTAACAGCTAGTGAGGGGGAATCCGCGCCGCAGATCATATCAGGCATGGAACAACGCGCCGAAGCATACGCCACAGAAAAACTAGGCGACAACTGGCGTCAAGAATATCCTGCACTCGTGGAGATGATCAAGGAGAAACGCTTTGCAGGTCTACAGTCAAACGTGGATCGTATCGCGGGTGAACAAGCAGTTGAGTCTAAGCAAGAAGAAAACGATGCGAAGGCAGCAGCGCGGCAAAGACAAGAGGAGCAATCCACCGAGGTAGTAGACCAATTTACTGAGGCACGTGAGCAGACTGCATTGTCTGGGCAAGAACAGAAAGTCTTCGACGTTCTACAGAACGCGTTCCAGAACAACGAGCAGGACGCGGTCCTCCAAGCCGACGGCAAGTGGAACACTGCTGAGATAGGCGAACGCGCAGGAGTAGGGGCAAAGACTGCCAACACTTACATCAACCGCATAATGAACAAGATCGCCGAGTCGCAAGGGCGCACTGCGGCAGAGGTAAAAGAACGCTTAGCCGCCACAAGGATAGGTGAAGTCGAGGCGTTTGATGAGAGCGCAACCGACCCTATGCTTGATGCGTCGCAACTAGGTGACGGCATGGGTACTCTAGCCTCTGTGGGGCAGGGTACAAACCAAGGGCGTGATGCGGAAGACATCGCTTACGCCAACGAACGCGCCAACGAGCCTGATCAGTACGAGAACAAACGTCAGCAAATTGCAGACCGCCAACGCCAGAAAATGCAAATCCAGATGGTGCAGGACTACGGCAAAAATGCTATGAACACGTGGCGTAACCTCTCCAGTGAAAATGCTGTGCGCCCCACTGAGCTAAGCAAGACAGACTTGATGGAATGGATTTCCACCGTCCAAGAGTTTGAAGAGGGGATGATCGACCAAGCTACGCTGTCCGCAGAGCAGCGTGAGATAGAAATGCGTTACGACGCACAACCTGCACCGGAGATTACAGATGAAACAAACACCATCGAAGGCACCGCAGAGGAAACTACTGTCGACGCAGGACCGAGTGCCAGCCCTGAAAGCAGCCCAGAGAGCGGGGATACAACTGAACAAGTCGGAGCTACGAATACTCCAACGAGCCTCGCAGAGTTCGAACAAAGAACAGAAAACCTAAAGGTAGAGCAGAAAAAGAAGCGACGTAAGTACGAACCGCAGATAAACAAGCAGTCCAACTACGAGAACAACGACAACCAAATCACGGATGATACGCCTGACGGTACATACTACGATTTCACCACAATAGAAGAGGGTCTTGACTACGTTCAAGAAACAGGCACTGCGTTTGAGCGAGCACTTACGGATCGTATCCGTCCGTTTATCGAAGAAGGTAACTTCTCTTACCGAGTGGTTGACGATCCTGTTGCTGACCTTGATCCTGTGATTTTCACCAATTTAGACTTCTACAAAGAAAACCCAGAGGAAGCCGTTGACGCTGCCCAGAGACTGGAGCGTCGTGTTAGTCGGATATGGGACGAGATGGTTCCACCCTACGGCTTGTACGCTGACACAGGTGACGCAAACATATACCGCCCCGGCGGCGTTGTTATGCTACGGGGCGCAGGTCTTTCTGACGGCGGGCCTACAGGTTTAAACAATCGCACATTCTTGCATGAGGCGCTCCACGCGGTGACGTCGAACATGATATACCGTGCGCAGAGCAGAACTCGTTACCCGAGCCTTGATTACCCTGACTCTCCTGCAATGGAAGCGGCTCAAGGCGCGGTTGCAGATTTAGAAAACGTACTAACTAGACTAGAACGCGAGTACCCTAAAGAAACTGGCGATACACAGATTGACTACCTAGCGAGGGTCACAGGTAGACCGCGTGAAGAAGCAGAGCAAACTTGGAACTTATTTAACCGCGCCATACGTGGTAGTGTCCAAGAGCTAGTGGCTTACGGGTTTACAGACGCCGGGTTCCAGAGAATGCTAGATACCGTCATCGTTGAAGACGGCGTTAAGAAAGAGTCTGCGTTTAAAAAGTTTGTTGCTGCGGTACGTCGTATCATTGGCATGGACCCACAGACATTCAAAGACGAAGTTACTGGCCTAGAGCAAGTCATCCGCGTTACCGATCAGCTTCTAAGTTTGCAAGGACGGGTTCGCGACGAACAGGGTGGCGTCAACGTAACCAAGCTAACAGACTTGGTAAACCAGAGCCAAGATTTGAAGTCCCCGCCACCCGCGCCAGAGCAGGAAACGCAGCAGCAGGTATCTTACGTCCGTAAGAACTTTGGAGATGGCGCAGCCGAAGCGTTAACCAACCTACGCAACGTGGCGTCAACACCCATCGACGCGACGAAGAACATAGACCGTATCATCCGCGACAATCAAAAAGCGATGCCATCTGCACGACGTTGGTATGATACGATGCTTGAGGCGCAAGCCACGTCGAACGATGTGCT
>Ga0098048_1001338_pt1 | contig 10884 bp, 14 predicted proteins | sample 13_taG_FD_75052 | JGI IMG/M metagenome (GOLD analysis project Ga0098048, IMG submission 75052) | Marine viral communities from the Subarctic Pacific Ocean - 13_ETSP_OMZ_AT15268 metaG | ecosystem: Environmental > Aquatic > Marine > Oceanic | place: Pacific Ocean | collected 2015-01-16 | reverse complement strand
GTTCGCAAAGCATCTGAATTGTATTTTAAAAACCTAAACAACAACAACGCAACTTTAGAACACGAAGAAAAAACAGACGGAGTTTCTGTAATTGAATCTTGGATAGTTGAGGACGTAGCAAAAGACAAAACTGCGCTCTATGGATTGAATGCGGTTGAGGGTGCTTGGGCGGTTGTTATGAAGATAGACAATGACGAGGTTTGGGCAGACATCAAAGAAGGAAAGTATTTAGGCTTATCAATCGAAGGACGTTTTTCTGAAAAGGAGGCGGAACTTTCAGAGGTAGAATTGGAATCTTATTCTGACTATCCTCAAGGAGTTAAGAGCAACGCAAAAAAAGTGTTGGAGTGGACGGAAAAAAACGGATGGGGTTCTTGTGGAACGGGAGTTGGAAAACAACGTGCTAACCAATTAGCAAAAGGAGAGGCTATAAGCGCAAAAACAATCAAAAGAATGTATTCGTATCTATCAAGACATTTAGTTGATTTAGACAGTTCTAAAAGTTATTCTGACGGATGTGGCAAATTGATGTTTGATGCTTGGGGTGGAAAGGCTGCTTTGCGTTGGTCAAAAAGCAAGATTGAAAAATTAGGATTGACGGCAGAGGTTGAGCAAGAAATGGAAAAGGAAACAGAAGAAGAACTATTGAATAAAATAATCGAAATACTAAAAGACTAATGAGCAACTACACAAGTCCTAAAAATTCAAGACGTGGGTGCTTATGCGCTGACGGAAAAAAATACTCAAAAGATTGTTGCAAAGGCAAGTTAATCAATCAAGGGATTGGAACTCTTAAAAGCCAATCAAACTACACAGTAACACAGGAGTAGAATCTGAATTTACAACAAAAGTAACCAATTAATGTTTTAAAATAAATTTTACACAATGAACAAAATCGACCAAATCAAAACCTTGTTAGGTATGGAAGTTAAATTGGAAACAATGAAACTTGTAAATGGTACTGAAATCGAGGCAGAAGTATTTGAAGCGGGGGCGGAAGTCTTTATCGTTTCAGAAGAAGAAAAGGTTGCTCTACCTATTGGGGAGTACGAACTTGAAGACGGAAAAACTCTTGTTGTAGTTGAGGAAGGACTAATTTCCGAAATGAAAGACAAAGAAGAAGAAGTTGAAGAAGTAGAAGAAGCACCTGTTGAGGCAGAAGTAGAGGAGCAAGAAATGGAAGCAGAAGTTGCAACACCGAAAAAGGTTGTTGAATCTGTATCTAAAGAAACTCACTTCGCTAAAATTGAAGAAATGCAAAAAGAAATTGATGCATTGAAATTGGCTTTAGAGCCTAAAGAAGAAATTGTTAAAGAAGTGAAGGAAGAGGTTGAATTGAGTGCCGAGGAGGTTGCACCAATCAAACACAATCCCGAAGCTAACGCAACGAAAAAAGAAACTTTCTTGTATTCTCAAAAAGCACCTAAGACAGTTAAATCAACGATTTACAACAAACTATTCAAATAATAATTAAACGATTAAATTTTTAAAAAATGGCAACAACAACAAACATCACTACTACTTACGCAGGAGAAAAAGCACAAGGCTACATCGCCGCTGCTTTGCTAAGTGGAAACACAATCGAAAACGGTGGTATCACTGTTAAACCTAACGTAAAGAAATCAGAAGTACTTAAGAAAATCGCAACGGGAGACCTTGTTGCTGACGGTTCTTGTGATTTTACTGCTACTTCGTCAGTTACTTTGACAGAAAGAGTAATCACACCAAAAGAATTTCAAGTAAACTTGGAACTTTGTAAAACTCCATTCCGTGCGGATTGGGATGCTATCTCTATGGGATATTCTGCATTTGACACTTTGCCTCCCGATTTCCAATCTTTCTTGGTTGCTCACGTAGCTGAAAAAGTAGCGACTAAAATCGAGAACAACATTTGGCAAGGTGCTGACGGAACAGAAGGAGAATTTGACGGACTTGTAGCTTTGGCTACTGCTGATGCAACTGTCGTAGACGTAGTTGGAACAACTGTTACTGCTGCAAACGTAATTGACGAACTTGGAAAAGTAGTTGATGCTATCCCTGCTGCATTGTATGGTTCTGCTGACTTAAAAATCTACGTTGCACAAAATGTTTACCGTGCTTACGTTCGTGCTTTGGGTGGATTCGCTTCAAGTGGACAAGGTGCAAACGGTGTTGGAGGAAACGGAACAAACCAATCTCTTGGAGATGTTATGTTCGACGGAGTTCCTGTATTCGTAGCAAACGGATTGGCTTCTAACTACATCGTAGCTGCTGAATCTTCTAACTTGTTTTTCGGAACAGGATTGTTGAACGATTCTAATGAGGTTAAGGTTTTGGATATGGCAGATTTGGACGGAAGTCAAAATGTTCGTGTAATTATGAGATTTACTGCAACTGTACAATACGCTTACGGTTCTGAAATCGTACTTTACACACCTGCATAATTAGCAAATTAACAAACTGAAAGAGGGGTAGGTTCTTGCCTATCCCTTTTTTTATAACTAACTTTTAAAATATAAAAATATGGCTTGTGATATTACCGCAGGGAGAGATGATTCGAACTGCTTGGATAGTCTTGGAGGAATCAAGGCAATCTACATAGCAAACTTTGCAAAAGGAATGTTTGCAGATGCTACAATCCCCGATGTGGGAAGCGTAGCAGGACAAGAAATAACCGCTTTAACAACCGGAGGTTATGACGTGTACAAATACGAACTAAGAGGAACAAACAACATTGACGAAGCAAACACTAAAGACATCAATGCAGGAACTTCTATCTTTGAAGGAAGTGGAACAATTACACTAAAGAAACAAGACGCTACAACACAGGCGCAAATGGTTCTTTTGTCTAAGGGTCGACCTCAAATCATTGCAGAAGGGTATGACGGTTTATTCAGAATCTTCGGAATCAAGAATGGTGTGGATGTAACAGTAAACACCGCAAGTGGTGCAGATATGAATGAGTTCAGCGGATATACTTTGACTTTGGCTTCTAAGGAGGACAACTTGGCATACTTCGTGGCTTCATCATTGATTGGTGAAGGCAACGCAGGATTCGACGTTCAAGCGAACTAAGAAGCGTTTTAACGCATTAAAAAGAGAAAGGTGTATACTTAATTGTTTACACCTTTTTTATTGTCTTAAAAGGGAGGTTTTACCCTCCTATTTTTTAAATATATGCTATACTTTTTTTCTTAATCCTCCTGTGTAGTTCTTCTATGATTATTTGTCTGTCTTTTGCGTTTGTGTAAATTTCCTTTTTTAGTTCCTTTTCACTGTATAAAAAATAAAGTTTCATAATGTATATAGTTTTAATTATTAAATGTTTTACAAATATACACTTTTTTTTGAAACAAAAAACATAAAGCCGTTTAATTTGTTTTAAAATAAAAGAAATGATAATACTAACAACAAGCACGAGCGCACAGGAATTGAAATTCATTCCAAGAGATTACGTTGCTGATTCTATTGTATTAACAGACGAACAAGCAAACACAAGTTCAACCATATCCGCAACCTTTACGAAAGACGGGTATTATTTAAAGGCTGATATTTCTTTTACCTTAGTAGAAGATAGGTTTTACACTTTTAACGCTTTAAACGGCTCTAAAACGGTTTACAAAGGCAGAATCTTTTGCACAAACCAAACGGTAAGCGATTACAGTATAAATAAAAATGTTTACACAGAAAACGAAAGTACAAACGAATACATAGTTTACAATGAGTAGAAGAAACAATAAATCAGAAATAGAGGTTGTATCTCTTTCCAAATACACAACTCCCGTTGTTGAAGAAGTAAAAAACAAAGAATGGGTAATGTACGGAGAGGACAACAACTATTTTCAATGGTTAATCGACAGAAGTACGAAATCAACAACCAACGGGGGAATCATTAACTCAATGGTTAGAATGATTTACGGAAAAGGATTGGATGCTACGGATTCAAACAGAAAGCCCGAACAGTATGCACAAATGAAACGTATCTTTTCAAAAGATGCTTTGCGTGGTGTTATAATGGACAGAAAACTTTTAGGGATGGGTGCTTTCCAAATCAACTACAAAGGTGGACAAGTAAACAAAGCCTTGCACTTTCCTATGTGTACTTTGAGAGCAGAAAAATGCAACAAAGATGGAGACATCGAAGCGTGGTACTACCATCCAAATTGGGCGGAGTTTAAAGCATCGGACAAACCTTTGCGAGTTCCTGCCTTTGGTTTTGGCAACGGAAAAGAGAATGAAATATATGTTGTCAAACCATACGTTGCGGGATATTCTTATTACCCTCCCGTAGATTATCAAGGAGCTTTGCCTTATGCAGTTCTTGAAGAAGAAATTGCTGACTACTTAATCAACGATACTTTAAACGGTTTTAGTGGTACTAAGGTTATCAACTTTAACAACGGAGTTCCCGACGAAGAAAAACGCAGAGAAATCAAGCGTGATGTAATGAACAAACTCACAGGTGCAAGAGGGGAAAAAGTTATCGTTGCATTTAATAACAACAAAGAGGGAGCGACAACGGTTGAAGATTTACCTTTGAATGATGCACCACAACACTACGAATACCTTTCAAGAGAATGTCAAGAAAAATTGATTGTAGGGCATAAAGTTACATCCCCAATGCTTTTGGGAATAAGAACGGGAAACAACGGACTTGGAAACAATGCCGACGAAATCAAAACCGCATCTTTACTCTACGACAATTTAGTCATCAGAACATTTCAAGAGGAACTACTTGATGTGATTGACGAGATACTTGCAGTAAATAGCATTTCCTTAAACACCTATTTTAAGACGATACAACCGCTTGAATTTATAGATGTGGACGATGTACTTGACGAAGAAACAAAAGAGGAGGAAACAGGCGTTAAAATGTGTTCTCACGAGGATATACAATTAAAAGACGATGCTCTTGATGACTTAGGAGAAGAAGAAAACTTGGATGAGTGGGAACTGATTGATGAAATGGAAGTAGATTACGATGCAGAAGAACAATTGGATGCAGAGATTCACGCTTTAAACAATCCTAAAAAATCCCTATTATCTAAGATTTACAATTTTGTAAGCACAGGAACTGCAAGACCAAACGCAAAGAGTGAACAAGATAAAAAAGTTAAAGACGTACAATACAAAGTTAGATATTCGTATTCGCCTAATAGAGTAAGCGCAAACAGTAGAGACTTTTGCAAGAAAATGGTAGCTGCTGATAAGATTTACAGAAAAGAGGATATTGAGCAAATGAGCCAAAGAGTTGTGAATGCAGGTTGGGGTGCAAGAGGTGCAGATACTTACGACATTTTTAAATACAAAGGAGGAGGGGATTGTCATCACAAGTGGATGAGAAGAACGTACAGAAGCAAACAAAGCATAGATGTAAAGAATCCAAACGCTCCAAGAGTATCAACAAACAAAGCAGAGAAAGAAGGTTACAGAGTAAGAAACCCGAAAGAGGTTGCAATGAAGCCGAAGGATATGCCTTACAATGGCTTTTTACCAACAAATAAAAGATTCAAATAATGGCAGAGGTTTTACTAATTACGACAACAGACATTAAAAGAAATAGCGTTGTATCGGGTTCGGTAGACGTTGATAAGTTTGTGCAATACTTAAAGATTGCTCAAGACATACATATCCAACAATATTTGGGTACTGATTTGCTTGTAGCTATTCAAGGTAAAATTCAAGATGGTACAATCGACGACGTAGGAAATGCAAACTATAAAAACCTATTGATTAAATACGTCAAGCCTATGCTCATTTATTGGGCATTGGTTGAATACTATCCTTTTGCCGCTTACACAGTCGCAAACGGAGGGGTTTACAAACACACATCAGAAACAAGCGAAACGGTAAACAAAGACGAGGTTGATTTCTTAATTGAAAAAGCAAGAACAACTGCACAGAACTACACACGTAGATTTATAGATTACATTTGTTTTAATACAACACTATTCCCCGAATATTTAAGCAACTCAAACGAGGACGTTTCCCCAAGTGGAGACGGTAATTTTGGCGGATGGGTTTTGTAGAAAACTATGGCAGAAAAAAGAGGTAAATATAAACAGAAACAAAAAAACGTTGAGCGTTTAAAATTGTTTTTAAAAAAAATAGAAAATGGCAAACTCAATAAATTGGGGAAAAATATACGATAGCACTTATTGGGGTGTTGGGGTTACAAGTAATACTATAAATTGGGGTAAGTCTTATAGCGACATTGCAGAAACATCAGTAGTTCCTTCTTTGTTATCTATATTACAAGCACGTTCTACATATTACGAGAATGCAGAAGCAACGACTACCTTGCTTACTAACCTTGAAAACATTGACTTATAATGGCAAACTTATTAGAAAAAGCGAGTATTGTATTAACACCGACAGGATATAGCAAAGATGTTATTCACAATGTGAAACCGAGTGAATCTCCTTTTGGGGATATGACACACATCATAAATGTTCAGTTTGCTACAAGAGTAAATGCACAAGGACTTGTTGAAACAGTAACTTCTGACATTCCAAGAATTGACTACTCAAAGGGCGAAGGTGCTATTTTGTCAGAGGTTGCAAGTACAAACCAAATACGTTATAGCGAGGATTTTTCAAATGCTCTTTGGACAAAAGATGCTATTACTATGACTTCATCAACAAAAACAAATCCAAGAGGAGTAAATCAGACTGTTTACAATATTACAAGAGCGCCTGCACCGGGAGATGGGTTATTTGCAACTTTTGCCACAACACCATCGGGTCAAGGAACAGGGGTGTCTATTTGGATTAAAAGAACGGCAGGAGCAGGAAGTACAGGAAATGTATGGATTGGTAGTGGAAAACAAAGTAGTGGAACAGGAAACTTGGTTGCCGTTGGAAATGAGTGGCAAAGAATTACGTATGCTTCTCCGCAATATGGAGGTGTCAAGATTTATATTGACCCTGCATACGGACATTATTTTGATATATGGGGAGCGCAGGGAGAATATGGGACTGTTACAGGTGGTGCGGCGAGAGTAACAAGCTATATACCAACAACAAGCGGAACGGCAACAAGAACAAGAGACAACTATTTGAACGGAGGCGACACAACTTTAATAGGCGCACAAGAAGGAGTTTTATATATTGAAGCAGCTACGATTGCCAATGCAGGTAGCAAGGCTATTGCTTTGTCAGCATCTAATTCAGCGTCAAATAGAGTGGTTATATTTTACAGTAGCACTTCCAACACGATACAAGGAAGGGTTCAAGCATCTGCAACAACGACAATACCAATAAACGGAACTGTTACAGATAATACAGATTTTAATAAAATAGCATTCAAGTATAAGTCAGGAGATTTAGCACTTTGGATAAATGGAACAGAAGTACAAACTTCAACAGCTGCTTATACATTTAACGCTGCTTTGAGCGAATTGGCTTTTGACCAAGGAAACGGAAGTATTCATATGGACGGACACGTTAAACAAGTAGTAGTATTTAAAGAAGCATTATCGGACGCAGAACTTGCAGCATTAACATCATAAAATATGGCATTAAAATATTTATACGTACCGAGTGGATATAAGGCGGGTAAAGCATACGGAGTTTTGCCGAACGTATCGAATGCAGACCTTGCATTTGTTAGAGGTTCATCGGGTACAAGGATTAACGCTGACGGTCTTATTCAAACGGAAGTTACAGATGTTCCAAGATTAGACTACACAGATGGGTCTTGTCCTACTTTATTAACAGAACCCGCAAGTACAAACCTTCTACATAATAGCGGTTGGGAAGGTGGTGGTGCTTTACCTACCGATTGGAGTTATGGTAATTCAGACGGAACAAGTACTTCTGTAATATCTACAAGGGGAACTGCTATAAACGCATACAGATTTCAATCTGATTCAGCAAGGCATTACTTTACAAGGTCTACAACATCAGTAAGTGGAACAACTTACACTCTTTCTATTTATGTGGAATCTATTACAGGTTCAAATCAGTTTAACGATATTTTTTACAGAATAGGTGGTGGCGGAACTGACGTATTTAAAAAAGATGGGGTTGTTGTAACGCAGAGCGAAACGGTTGTTGCGGGTAGTTTTTACTCAATTACATTTGTATCTGACGCAGTAGAGAGCATTCAGTTTAGAGTTGGTTTAGGTGTTATTTCTTCAGTATCGGGAGATGTAACAATATCACAACCTCAACTTGAAACATTAGCTTACAGAACTTCTTTTATGATTAGTGAAGAAGGTGCTATTGCGACACGTTCAGCAGATACGGGTGCTATTTCGGGAGACTTATCCTCCTACATAAATTCATCAGAGGGTGTTTTAGAGATAAAAGCCAAATCTATTGTAAGTAATCCTGTACAAGATTTAAGAATAACACTTTCAGACGGAACTGCTGACAACAGAATAAGTTTAGTGTGGGGAACGGGTTCAAGTACTATGACTATTGTTATGGATGCAAACGGAAGCGATGTTTTCGATGGTGGTACTTCGGGCTTCAAGAATTTAACGGGTTCTTTTACAAAAACAAATATGAACACCTTTAAGATAAAATGGAAAAGCGGAGATATTCAAGTAAAACATAATGACAGTACTATTGTGTTAAGCGAAACAGATACGTTTACTATGTTAGGACTTGATAAACTTAGTTTTGACAACGCTACGGGAATACGTAATTTCCAAGGGAACGTCCAATACATAAAAGTTTACGATTCAGCAACAGATTTTTAATAAATAAATTATGGCAATATACATAGGCAAATATGCCTTCAATTCAAAAGAACAAGCAATCGACAAAATCGAGGCTTTAGGGGTAGAACAAGATGAAGAAGGAAACTCATATCCAACACATCATCACACAGTCGTAGAATTAGGATTAGAGGTTCTTGAGGAAGCAGTTTACGAGGAAGGAGAATTGGTTTCTGAAAGAGTATTCGGAACAGACTATCTTGTTGATGTTCTTTGGAGCGACTTAGAAGTAGAAGAAGATGGAAGTGTAGACCATCCTTACGGGTGGAAGTCTTACTCTGTTCGGATAGATACAGAAGGCATCCACGGATTCTTAGGGTTAAGATACCAAGACTTAAAAATCTAATACGATGACACAGGATTTGAAAGTGTACGCACTAAGCATCGGGACATTTGGAATATCAATGAGTAATATTGACATTATTTTAAAGATTACTTTAATGCTTGTTACTATTGGCTACACTATTCAAAAGTGGTACATAATGAATAAAAAGAATAAATGAGATTAACAAAGAATTTTAGGTTATCAGAATTTGACTGTAAGGATGGCTCAGAGATGCCGTCTCAATTATTGCCTAATGTTTTAGAATTAGCTGAAAGTTTACAAGAACTTAGAAACGTTTTAAATAGTCCTATCAGAATAAATTCAGCATACAGAAGTCTTGAACACAACTCAAAGATTGGCGGTTCACAAAGTAGCCAACACTTATTTGGCAAGGCGGCAGACATTGTTGTAAAAGGAAAGACACCTGCACAAGTTGCTACAATGATAAAACTTCTAATCTTAGAAGGCAAGATGAAACAAGGAGGGATTGGTGTATATGACAACTTCACACACTACGATATTAGAGGACACAAAGCAAGATGGTAAATACATTAAAAAAAACCCTGTTAAGGAGTTTAGTCAAAGAACGACGTTTAACACCTTTAGAGAGACTTTCTAATCGTTTGGGGTATATGGGGACAGGTTTCTTTATTACTGCACCACACCTTCTCCCACAGTCTTCGGGGATGGTTGTTTATATTCTTGCAGGTTTATTATCATTGCCTCAAGTATTCGTAGCAAAGCAATGGAATCTTGTACTTGTTAATTTAAATGTTATGATGGCATACTTAATACTTTTATTTAGATGAGTTGGATAAGCAAACTTTTAGGAACGGGAACAAAAGGAATCGGAGACTTAGCGAAAGACATTCGAGAAGCTATCAAGGGAAAAGAACTTGACCCAAATAAGCAACTTGAAACTGCTGAAAGATTGGTTTCCTTACAAACAAAAATCAATGAAGTTGAGGCAGGACATAGAACTATGTTCGTTGCAGGATGGCGACCTTTTATTGGTTGGGTAATCGGTATTGCTTTAGCTTATAACTTTGTATTGAGAGACTTGATTATCTTTGCTCATCCCGAATGGAGTGAATTACCCGCTTTGCAGATGGACGAATTGTTTACTATACTTTTTGGAATGTTAGGATTGGGAGGAATGCGTACTTGGGAGAAGAAACAAGGACTTACAAAATAACTCTTAAAAGACCCTTTTTTTAAAAGTTGTAGTCTGACTACATAGCTATCCTTTTATCATAATATTATTCTTTGATTTTTTTGTTTGAATCAATCTTATGAATTTATTTATTTTTTAATAAACCCAAACACGTTGAAAACATATAAGTCAAAGGTATAAGAAAAAAAGTTGAAAGTCAATAGATTTAAAATATAGTTATGTTTTATTTTAATCATTTGATAATAACTTATTTTAGTAGTATTGTACAAATGCCTTATCTTTGTATTATACTAATTGAGTGTTAGTTGATTTTTTTAGCTTTGTAATATGGTTATCGTCTGTAATGGACACCATATTTTTGAAATTCGATTCCCCTGCAAACTACAATGAGTGGGGGAATTATTTAAAAAAAACATTATGGACATAGAACAACAAATAAAAGATATAGTAGAAGCACCAAATACAAGCGTAATACAAAGAGTTGATGGTTTACTTGAATTGGACAGAGATGTACTTGATTTAGGTAGAGGTGCAACAAAAGAGGCAATGATATTGTCAAAGAAATATAGTAGAAAAATATACAGAGCAATCAGTAAGATTGACAAACAAACGGGAAAATTGCTATTAGACCATTTAGATGGCTAAGAAAAAGAAAACACGTTCACAGGTTGTTAAACTTT
>Ga0098048_1001332_pt1 | contig 10905 bp, 7 predicted proteins | sample 13_taG_FD_75052 | JGI IMG/M metagenome (GOLD analysis project Ga0098048, IMG submission 75052) | Marine viral communities from the Subarctic Pacific Ocean - 13_ETSP_OMZ_AT15268 metaG | ecosystem: Environmental > Aquatic > Marine > Oceanic | place: Pacific Ocean | collected 2015-01-16 | reverse complement strand
GCTTTGAAAAAAATAGATATTGACATGTCTAATTCTGCACCGTTGTCGGCACAGAGTATGTTTTATGCGTGTAAGTCATTAAAACAAGTGCCAGCATTTGATACGACAGCGTGCACTAATTTTAATAATACATTTAGAGAGTGTTATTCTCTTACTAGTTTACCTGATAGTTACGATTTTACGTCTGGAAAAATATTAAGCGTAAGTCATATGTTTTATATATGTAGATCTTTGGAATCTGTTCCAGATATGGACTTAAGTAACTGTGCAAATGTAGAGAATATGTTCTATGCATGCTGGTCGTTAAAACGACATCCTAGGCTAATGGATTTATCGAGCTTAACTTTTCCTGATATTGATAATTTATTTCGTGAAAATTATTGCATGCGGGTTGCGCCGAAAATTATCTTACCTACATCACTTTCTAATATAAGGGCAAGATATATGTTTTATTATTGCCCTGCTTTAGAATACATACCAAAGATTGAAAATTTTCATAATGTAAATGATATACGAGATATATTTCAGGTTAATAGAAGTTTAAAGGAAGTGCCAGAATTAGACCTGAGTGGAGTAACAACAATAAATAATAATGCGTTTGGTACTCAAATGACTTCGATAATCAAATGTAAGGTTACCGGACTAACACAAAACTTTTATATTCCTTTTGGGAAATTAGATGCTAATGAACTTAATAATGTTTTCACTAATCTACCAGACCTCACTGGTGCTACTGGTAGAACTATAACTATTTCTAATCAGTGGGGCCATGATGATCCTACTGTTAATACGTCAATTGCAACAAATAAAAACTGGACAGTGTCAGGATAATATTATGTCATTTTTTAGAGTCGAAGATGAAGAACTTTTCGAAGCTCCTAACTTTGTATATGCGCCAACGTACACTCTTTTAAAAGAAGAAAGAGATACTTATACATATCCAACCGAAGGAGGTTGGCGTTGGTTTGACACTGAGGAAGAAGCTAGAACGTTTTATAATTTATCAGAACCAGAACTAGAACCAGAAGAAGAAATCGAAAATGTTGATGAACTTCTTCCATAAACTATATAAATAAAGATAACAGTAACTTAGAGTGTAGATAACATGACTGCGATTATTACAAATCAGTTCCGCCTTCAGAATCTCCAATACGCTAAACGCGATATTGATTCTGGAGTCGATAGATACTATCTGGCGATTGGTCGTGCAATCGATTGGCCAACAGACACAAATCCACCAACTCCAAATATTGATCCCGAAGATGAAAATGCGGCGCGGTTGGCGATGCAATCAATGAAGCAAATTACTGATATTGCTAGTTGCGTTCCTCGGTATAATTGGACAAATGGTAATACATATGTAGCGTATGACGATAACGATCCTACTCAAAACACTAAACAATATTATGTATTGAATAGTGAAAAGAACGTGTACATTTGTCTTCGAGCTGGTACCGGTGCTTCTACAGTCGAGCCGAATGGTGTAGACGATGGTGGTTCTGGCGTTGCCGGAGATAGAGGATCAGTTGCCCCATCTGCCGGAGGTGATGGTTACGTTTGGAAATTCCTTTATACAATTTCTGCTTCACAAGATGACAAGTTCGTAACAAACGACTTTATGCCGGTGTTCCGAGATGATAACGTTGCATCGAATGCTACACTAGGTCAAATTTGGGATTATAATATTGTCAACGCTGGAGCTGGTTATTCAAGCGCACCAACATTAGCAATTGAAGGAAATGGTACAGGCGCAACTGCTACGGCTACTGTTGCTGGTGGAATTATTACTGGCATTATAGTGACCGCAGTTGGTTCAGGATATACATATGCCAGAGTAGTTGTTACTGGTGGATCGCCGACTACGCCAGCAGAGATTGATCCAGTTCTCGCTCCGGTATCACTCGGTAGAGAAATTGCCGGTATTGATGTCACGAATGGTGGATCTGGCTATACTAATGGTTCTTTAACACTTAATATTGCCGGCGATGGATTTAATGCTACCGCAACTGCCACTGTTTCCTCAAATACGATTCAGTCATCACCGACAATTAATACAGCGGGTTATAGCTATACTAATGTCACTGTTACGCCCGCTGAAACGACAACTGGAACAGACGCTGTTTTGGTTCCGCAGTTTAGCGCAGTAAAGGGTGGCTTTGGATACGACCCAGTTGTTGATCTTCAAGCAAACTATTTAATGTATAATGTCGTATTAACTGGTGCTGAAGGTTCTGGCGATTTCATTCCATCAAATAATTATCGACAGCTAATGATTATTAAAAATCCTCTTGACCGTAGTGTTACTCAAAAGGCCTATACAGCATCTACTGGAACAGCAATGCCTTTTCTCGATGTTGCTAGCGGTGGAACATGGCAAGAAGATGAACTTATTACTGGTGGATCGTCAGGCGCAAAGGCATATATTAATTATTACGATTCTGCTAATCAATATCTGTATTATACACAAACAGATGAAACTGGATATACTGCCTTTACGAATGGAGAATCTTTAAGCGGCTCTACATCAAGTGGAACGATCGCAGCATCTGGCGCATCAAATCCATCAGAGATTGATAACCTTTCGGGTCGAATGGTATATCTTGAAAATCGCTCACCTGTTTCTCGTGCTACTGATCAGACCGAAGATATTAAACTCGTCGTACAGTTTTAAAAAAAGAAGAATTACGAATGGCAATTGATACTAGTCTCTCACCGTACTATGATGACTTTAATGAAGATAAAGGTTTTCATAGACTTCTATTTAGACCTTCTCGAGCAGTACAAGCTCGCGAGCTAACTCAGCTTCAAACTATTTTGCAAAATCAAATTACACGGTTTGGCCAAAATATTTTTAAAGAAGGTACAGTTGTTATTCCCGGTGGAATTTCAATTGATTCTAACTATGAGTTTGTAAAGGTTCAAGACGCTGATATTTCTGGTATCGAAGCTGGAGCTACCGTTGTTGGTGGCACTAGTGGAATAACCGCTATTTTAATTCAATCAGTGGCAGTCGCTGGATCTGATCCCGCAACTCTATACATACGTTACACTGACGGTGGATCTGGCACCGGTGGTCGATTCCAAAATGGCGAAACTCTTACATTCACGAATCCTAATGGAGGATCGAGCGGTGCATTTACTGTAGCAGCTTCAGCCGCCACTGGCACAGGAACAAAGGCTAACCTTGATAAAGGTGTCTACTTTGTCAATGGATTCTTTGTTGTTGCTACATCACAATCGCTTATTTTAGAAAAGTATGGAGTTGCATCTGACGAGTTTGAAGTTGGATTAGTTGTTGGCGAAAGTATTGTTACTTCCGGAAGCGATAGCTCACTTCTTTCAAATGCTGCCGGAACAAATAATGTAAATGCTCCAGGTGCTGATCGTCTTAAATATGCATTAACGCTTACGAAAAAATCAGATATTGAAGATACGAACGGTGACGTTGACGTAGATTACTTTACGATTGCGATTATTAAAGGTACCCGCGTGGTACAGTCGCTATCTCGAACTCAATATTCTTTGATAGGCGATGAACTAGCTCGCCGAACATTTGATGAATCTGGAAATTATACAGTTGATCCGTTTATTATTCATAGCGAATTGACTTCAGGCGATGATACAAAACTTACATTTGTTGCCGATCCCGGTAAAGCATATGTTCGTGGTTATGAGATTGAAAAATATACATCAACAAATATTGTTCACGATCGAGCGCTTGACACAGAAACTCAAAATAATGCTAGCATTCCAATAACATTTGGCAACTATGTTCGAACCGAAGCTCCAACTGGATTACCAGATATTTCTACATTTGAGCTAGTTAATCTTAGAGATTCTACTAATGCCACGATTGGTTCTGCAAGAGTTCGTGCTGTTGAGTATAAGTCAGCTTCAATTTATCACTTCTATCTTTTTGATGTTGCGATGAATTCGGGCAAAGGATTCAATGAAGTTCGTGACCTTCAGTCCAGTGGATTTGAAGCAAATATTATTGATGATGCTGGTAGCGTACTTACGAGTGATAATGCTAAATTAAAAGATACTGCGAATAACACATTGCTATTTCCAATGTTGCGAACTCGTATACAAACTATTCAAGATATTACGGTAAGAGCTCAACGGCGAATTACTTTTACTTCTGACGGCTCCGGCAATGAGACTCTTGACACGCTTGATTCGAATGTAACTTGGGCTAATACTGCTGGTTGGATTCTTGTAAACAATTCTGGCGCTATTGTTTCAGTATCAGCTACTACGGCTGGTCTACAAACGATTACACTCTCTGGATTGGCAGCATCAACTTCGCATACGCTTATAGCATACGTAGATAAAACAACTACTACAAGTTCAGCAAGAAGTAAAACACTTACGACAGTTACTGATTCTGTAATTACCCCAGGTACCGGTGGTGTTGAAGCAAATGAGGTTAATCTAGGTCAGCACGACATTTATGTTATTGATTCTGTAAAGGATGTTAGTGATAGCGATGCCGATATTACTAATCGCTATACGCTTGACAATGGTCAACGCGCCAACTCTTATCAAATTGGTAAACTAAAATTAAAATCAAGTGCGACTGCGCCGAGCGGAAACGTAAAAGTGACATTTAAATATTTCCAGCACGGTGCTGGTGATTATTTCAATGTTGATTCTTATAACTCATTTATTTCAGACCCATCATATTCGTATGCTGACATTCCATCGTTTATAAGACCTGATGGAGTTAGCATTTTTCTAGCAGAAGTATTTGATTTCCGACCTGTTATTGACGATGACAATACTGATTATAGTACAGCCGGTGCGTTAGTTAATGAAATACCTCTAAATGGTGAAGCCATACAAGCTGACGTTACCTTTTATCTTCCTCGTATCGATATTCTATATCTTTCTTCGGAAGGTAATTTTGGATTTGCGAAGGGCATTTCATCGAAAAACCCGGTCACACCAGCAATTCCAAGTAATGTAATGCCACTGTATGTGGTTAGTTTTGGTCCAGGTACTCTAGACCAACTAGATGTTGGAATGAGCTTTATTGATAATAAACGCTACACAATGAGAGATATTGGTAGACTAGAGTCCCGTATTTCTCGTGTTGAAGAGTGGTCAACTTTATCGTTACTTGAAAATGAAACATCTAACTTAGATGTTATTGATGCAAATGGTAATAGTAGATTTCAAGCTGGATTTTTTGTAGATTCTTTTAATGATCATAAGTTTTCAGACTTTTCTAATCCTAGCAATCGTTCATCGCTCAATACAACTATCGGCGAAGTTCGCGCCAATTTCGTTGAAAAAAATACACGAATGATTTATAAGTCAACAAGCGGCGATAATGACATATCAAATAACGTCATTAAAAAGGGCGATCAGCTCTTTATGCAATACTCTGAGGTTGCTGAAACAGAACAGCTTCAGGCTTCAAGTGTCGTGAATGTTAATCCGTATGCCATTACAACTGGTATCGGATTCGTGACACTTTCTCCGGATTCAGACGAATGGAGAGATGTAGAAACAACAACAACAACTATTACACAAACTGGTACATTAAGCCCAACTACTGGAACTCCGATAATATCTCCAGATCAAAATGATCATTTTGATAATTGGAATACGAATTGGACAGGTGTAGATAATGTCACTGATAGTACTTCAACAACACGTGGCGGTGGTGGATTTGTCACGGGCCTTACATTTGAAAATATAATGCAGGTGCGTTAATATATAAATAGGTGTAGAAAACAAAGGTAATTACTTTATGCTAACTCCTCTAATAGTTCCGAATATCTCTTTACCTGGGAGTATTACTCAGACAACTGATACTATAACAGTTAACACTACGCTTATTCCATTTATTCGTTCTAGAAAAGTATTCTTTAAGATCGAAGGCTTATTGGCTAATATGCGTCATACTCCATTTTTTGATGGAGTAGATGTTTCGGCGTGGTGTAGAGAAGAGCCGTTTCAATTTATGGCCGATGTCGCTGATGACTTGACCGGAAATAATGAGACTGAGTTTTTATCCGGACACCCAGAAACTTCTAGCAATCTAATTTCTGACGCGAATGGTACAATTGAAGGATCGTTTTTTATTCCGAATACGGATTCTATTCGGTTTAGAACTGGTGCTCGCGAATTTAAGGTTCGTGATTTTGCAGCTACTAGTGACGAAGATGCTATTTCTTCAGCGTTTTCTACATACACAGCGCAAGGTACTTTAGAAACACAGAGCAGACCTGTTACTGGCATACGCCCACAGCCAACTCCACAACCAATCGTTTGGATCGATCCGATCGCACAAAGCTTTTTGGTTGAACGAGAAACCGGAATGTACGTCACGTCAGTAGATCTATTTTTTAGATCTAAGCCAACGTCAGGTGGCCAACCAGTTCGTGTTCAAATACGTCCGATGGTAAATGGCATACCGACGAATCAACCAGTGGCCGGTGCTGAAGTCATGGTTGCTGCGTCTAATGTAAACACTACAACCGATCCAAATAGTGTTTCTGGACGAGCACAACTAACAAAGTTCACCTTTCCTTCTCCGGTTTATCTAGATGGTTTAAATGAATATGCTATTGTTGTAATTTCAGAATCACTTGATTATGAAGCTTGGACAGCAGCCGTCACTGAGTTTTTATCTGGTTCAACTACACAGCGCGTAATGCAGCAACCATCTCTTGGTTCTTTCTTTAAATCTCAGAATGGATCTACATGGACGCCCGATCAATCGCGTGATTTGATGTTTAGACTTAATAGAGCTGAGTTCAATATTGGAACAAGTACTGTAGCTTATTTTGAAAATATTGATTTGCCAGAAGTAGCACTAGATACTGATCCAATTCGGGTGACAAATGTTCAAGCAGCTCCAACTATCCGAGTTGCTATGCCTAATCATGGACTAACAAATGGTTCATCTGTTACATTTAGTGGACTTACTGCGGTAGGTGGAATTACCGCTGGACAATTAAATGCTACTCACACTGTTGCTGATGCTGAAGACTTTGATAGCTTTACTGTTGTAGTCACAGCCGCAACAAGTACAAGCGCAGCTACTGGAGGTGGTTCGAATGGATTCGCCACTGGCCAAAATCAGTTTGATACCTTATATCCAAATATAAACCAACTTAGTCATCCAAATGCTACGGTGGATTGGGCATTTAAAACAACAACTGGCGCTTCACCTTCACAGCAAGAAACTGAATATGTAAAAGATAGCACATTTTCGAGTATGCTAATTAATAAAAATAATGTATTCGATGGACCGCAGGTTGTTGCCTCAACCGTAAATGAAACTACAAATCTTGGCGCTGGCAAAAAATCTATTACAATGAGAGCTACCTTAACAAGTACTTCAAACCTTGTTGCTCCTACAATTGATTTATCTAGAATGTCAGCCGGCGTTATTAGAAACCGTATTGATAATCAAGAGGCATCTGGATCAACTGCTGGCTATAATACTCCTGAAATATATGTCGCAGAAACAGATTCATCTGCTGGTACGGCAGCCGCTAAACACATATTTAAACCAATCACTCTTGGCGAAGAAGCGATTGGACTAAAAGTACTCTTTGCGGCTAATCGTCCTAGCGGAACATTTATTGATCTCTACTATCGTGTAGCTAATTCTGGTAATGATGTAGACCTTACTGAAGTTGATTGGACACTAGCAACTTTGGATGAAACTATACCAGCTGATGATAATATTGAAATATTTCGCGAGTACGAATATACAATACCAACAACTACAACTGCGTTAGAGCCGTTTACGCGCTATCAATATAAATTAGTATTCCGTTCACCGACAACATCAGATGTTCCTCGTCTAAGTGACTTTAGAAGTATTGCCCTAGCCACATAATGTTAAAAGTTGAAGGTAAACCTGATCTTAGGCGTGATGAAAATGGAGCGATTGTTTCCGTCAATAAGAAAAAGCTAGAGGCAGCAAAGCTAATGGCAAAGGCACAACGGGAAAAAGATCAAGAGATAAAAATGCTTAGAGTAGAATTAAATGAATTACGCGAACAGATAAATAAGTTAAACAGCACAGTTCAAGAGTTAAAGAATGGCAGATAGATCAGTAACAGATTCAACACTACTCGGCGCATGGGCAGATCAATATAATCTTTTCGTGACAGATGTAGGTGAGATCTCTACACTTACGACTACGGCGACTAGTGTTGCGACTGCAATTAATGAAATTGATGGCGAGATTGGCACCCTATCATCTCTTACAACAACCGCTAACGGCAACTTAGTTGTTGCTATCAACGAGGTCGATGCTGACTTAGCAGGTAAAGCATCATTAGCCTCTCCTACTTTTACTGGAACACCGGCGGCACCAACTGCTTCTGGTTCAACTAATACAACTCAAATAGCTACAACCGCATTTGTTCAACAGGAAATTGGTAGTCTAAGTTTAGCAGCTAGCTCTATTACTTCGGGTACGTTTCTTGATGCGCGGATTGCCCAGTCAAATGTTACTCAACACCAAGCAGCGCTATCAATTACTGAGTCACAGATTTCTGATTTTGGCGATTATGCTACTTTAGCTTCACCTGCTTTAACCGGAACACCAACGGCACCAACTGCTACGTCTGGAACTTCTACATCTCAGATCGCTACTACTCAGTTTGTTCAAAGCGCAGTTGCTGCTTCCGGTGGCGGTGATGTTTTAAAGGTCGGTACGGCAGTAGATAATCAAGTTGCGGTATGGACCGGCGATGGCACAATCGAAGGTAATTCTAATTTTACATGGAACACATCCACAGGCGTATTAGCTGTAGCATCAAATACAGTATGGCACGCTGGCAACGATGGTGCTACTTCTGGCTTAGACGCGGATTTACTTGATGGTCAGCAAGGTAGCTATTATACTAACGCAAGTAATCTTAGCTCTGGAACTATTCCAACCGCTAGATTTGCGGCTGGTTCTGGATCGGGATTAGACGCTGACTTACTTGACGGTGAAGAAGGATCATACTATTTAGACTTTACTAATTTAACAAATGTCGCTGATCCAGTTATAACCTTAGCAGGAGATGCGACAGGTAGCGTAACGTTAACAAATCTTGCTTCTGGAACTCTTACAGTTTCTATTGTCGATGATTCTCATAACCACGTGATTGGTAATGTCGATGGTCTTCAAAACGCACTAGATTTAAAGGCGCCTTTATCTTCACCAACTCTAACTGGTAATCCTACAGCGCCAACACAAACAACTGGCAATGATTCGACTCGATTAGCAACTACTGAGTTTGTTCAACAAGAGTTAACTGCTCAAACGCATGATGCTGCCGATGTTACGAGTGGCATATTTGCTGATGCTAGAATTCCTAGCCTTGACGCGTCAAAGATTACTTCTGGATCGTTTTCAGCGTCTCGTATTCCAAATTTAGACACATCGAAAATTACTACTGGAACCTTTACTTCCGCTAGAATTCCTAATTTAGATGCATCAAAGATTACATCGGGCACATTCGACTCAGCTAGAATTCCTGCTTTAAGCTACTTAGCCTCTACCGGTGGAACTATTACTGGTAACTTAACGATTTCTTTGACTGAGCCTAGAATTATTCTTAATGAAACGGATCAAGGCTCTGGGTCTGATGAATCGCGCATTAGACAAAACGGTGGTTCTCTTTATATCGAAACAGAAGGTTCTCACATATTTTCTGGCTTAGATAATGGAAACGTATCAAACGTATATATTAGAGATAATAATACTAATAATACGATTTGGCACGCTGGCAACGATGGTGCTACTTCTGGCTTAGACGCTGATTTACTTGATGGTCAACAAGGATCACATTACTTAGAGTTCGCCAACTTCACAAATATTCCTGATCCGGTTATTACTCTCGGTGGTGATTTAAGTGGATCAGTAACTCTTACAAATCTTGCTTCCGGAACATTAACCGCAACAATAGTAAGTAATGCGGTTGCTTTAGGAACAAACACAACGGGTAATTATATCGCAACAATTGCCGGAACAGCCAATGAAGTAGAAGTATCTGGTTCTGGATCAGAAGGTTCTACAGTTACTATTGGATTGCCGACTGATGTTAATGTTACGGGTGACTTTACTGCCGATACAATAACTGGAAGATCTACTGGCGCAGCGCGTAGTACTATTACTGCAGCCGATGCCAACACAGTCGTATTTGCTAGTGCTGGTATAGAAATACCAAGTGGCACATTTGCTGCGCGTGATATTGTTATTATTAGTACTGGAAGTACTTCTAGAACTATTACACGTGGATCTGGGCTATCTATGTTCTTTAATGGAACTAACACGGCGTCGGTGACCTTAGCCGGAAATAGTACCATGGCAGTATTATTTCGTAGTGCTACAGATTGTCACATATTTGGAAATTTAACTTAATGAGTATGATTCTTCATATGTTGGCCCAGTGTATTAATTCGGGCGAAGTTGCTGATACTATCACAGTCCCAAACCGAACTATTACTACAACATTTGTTTCGGGAACGCATACTGCTTCTGTGCAGTTTCAGTCCGACGGTGATATCGTTGCGCCATCAGGCACTTCAGCTTCGTTAGGTGACTGGATCGATCCAAAGTCATCTGCCCCAGGCGACTATGAAATACGAGCCACTCTTATATCAGGTACTGTTACATCTGGCACTATAGGCACTTGGCAGGCACTTACTTCGACTAGAAATTGGTTCATCGTTAGCTCGAACTCAAAAACAACACAAATCTTCTTTGAGATACGTGATGGCGAAGGAACTGTTCAAGATGATGGTACTATCACTCTTGTACTTGATAAGATCATATAAGTACCCATATATGTATAGCATAAAGGGGTATTATTGATGGCTAAACCTACTTCACGTTCAGAATTTGCCTTATATTGTAAGCGCCGTCTCGGTTACCCAGTAATT
>Ga0098048_1001329_pt1 | contig 10916 bp, 7 predicted proteins | sample 13_taG_FD_75052 | JGI IMG/M metagenome (GOLD analysis project Ga0098048, IMG submission 75052) | Marine viral communities from the Subarctic Pacific Ocean - 13_ETSP_OMZ_AT15268 metaG | ecosystem: Environmental > Aquatic > Marine > Oceanic | place: Pacific Ocean | collected 2015-01-16 | reverse complement strand
TTTTGCCATAGGTAAAGACTTGTCTACTTTTTTACTACGTTTTGCTAAAGCTACTTGTCTTTTTGCAGATACATATTGTAAAAATTCGTTAGCTTCATTGTTATCGTCAAACTGTTTTAATATTTGATGGAGTCCTTTACTTTGACTTTTAGTATAACTTGCTGATTTAACACCTGCTTTAGGTGGCATTAATACACCAGTCATAATAAAGTTATGTGCCCTAGTACTTGAAGCTGCTAATGTTCTTAATTGAAAGTATGGTTCAAGTATAGGATCAGATTTATATTTACCTGACTTATATAATTTTTTTAATGATGTAACATCACCACCTACACCTGTAATTTCTTTTTGTAAAACTTTTACAAAGTCCCATTGATCTACTAAATTAGTTCTAATAGCACTTCCAAATTTAAAATCTGTATTTAATCCAGTAGATTTATTTGTATTATCTGGTGCATTCTTAGATGCGTTTTTTAAATTTTTAGTTGGCAACTCTGTATTTTTTGCTAATCTTAAATTACGAATAGCATTACCTACATATCCACCACCAACACCAACAAAAAATCCTAGACCACCTGCTGTTAATGCAACAGTCCCTGTTCTTACAGGATCTAATGTTTCTCTTAATCCTATTTCTTTTTCTACAGTTTGATTAGCAATATCCATAGTACCAAATCCAGCACCATCTACTAGTGCCATAGAACCAGAACCTTTTATTAAAGCCTCTCTTTTTCTTTTAGTTGCTAACTTTGCAAACTCTTCTGGGCTATTTAATATTTCTTTTGCTACTGTTTTTTTAGCAACACCTTTTTTAATTTGTGACTTAACTACTTCTTTTGCACCTGCAGTCATTATACTTTTAGAAACTACACCACCAACACCAAGACCAATATAAGTTATAGGATCTAATAAACCTATACCTAAATTTTTAAAAAATCCTTTAGCACCTCTACCACCCTCTTCATAAAAATTAGGTAATTCATCCCAATATCTTGTAAGATATGCTAATCTAGATTTTTGATCATTAGTAACATTATCACCTGTAATATAAGCAAACTCTTCACCCATAGATAATGAGTTAGCTTGTTTCCAAGTTCTATCTGATATAAATTTATCTACAGCTTCTTTATCTTCATAAGCTACACCATCTTTATTTGTATAATAATCTTTTGCTACAGCTGTTAATTCTTTATCTTCATATATATTATCAAATGTATATTTAATAGAGCCATCTTCATTTGTATCTAATTCAATAGCTGTATTAATTTTATTATTATTTTTAATAGTCTCTTCTGATGGGTTTGCTATTTGTGATTTTCCTAATAATTCTTCATAAGTAAAACCACTACTAGCAGTGTTTACTTTAGAATTAATAGTAAGATCTCCGTAAGATAACTTTGTCATACTATCTAGTTATGTCTAATAAATCTTTTCTTATTTCTATTTGAGTTCCAGGATATTTTAAACCTGGAGGAAAACTTAGTGCAAAATATTGTGATTCAGATTTTGAATTAAGCGTAGCTAAATATCTATACATTTTTTGTTGCATATTATCGCCTTCAAAATTATCTAAAAATTGATTTTCTGTTCTAAACCCAGAGGCAGTATACGTTGTTTCACCACCAACAACTGTTTCTTTATAGTCATTTAATATGGCTGTTTCATTATCCCCAATAACACCCTGTGTTTGAAATCTTAATTTTTCATCTGCTGCTTGAGCCGATAAACTTAAAGATACTTTACCATCTTCTGTTTCATATTGTTGTGCTACATCATTCATTACAGATTTAAATGCAGCAAGCTCTATTTTTTTATTACCAAAAATATTAAGTTTAACATTTCCAAATTGATCTTGACTCATACCCTCATCAAAACCTCTAAAATTAGAAGCTGCTGCTTCAATCTCACTAGTTTTACCAAGATCTAACACACCTGTTTTACTTATAAAAAACTCACTCATGGCTGTATCAGCTGTAGTTCTAGGTATTTCAGTAGTTATTGTTTCAGTTCTTTCTGGAGTACCCTCTGTCATAAATCCTTTTTCTGCTGGACCCACATCTTTAGGTTCTACTGCTGGTGTAGTTACTTCTTCAGTTCTAGTCATATCACCTGCTTCTTGAGTTAATAAACCTTTAACTACAGATGGACCAATACCACTACCCTGTATATTAAAGTTTTTAGTAACATCACTAAATCTAGAATTAAAATCTGTTTGTCTTTGATTGTACCTATCGCTATAGTTTGATGTAGGTATATAATCTTTAAATGCATTTGGTTTAATTTTTTTATTTTCAAGCATTTTTGTTATTCTTTCTACATCTTTACCATCACCTGTAATAAACCCATTAGAATCAAAATAATCTGCAGCTTCTTCAGATTCTAATATTTTAGCTAATTGAGTATATGCTTGTGCTCTATTAGTTTCTCTTTTTTTATGTTCTGGTAATTGATTTGTAACATAATCTAAACCTGCTGCTTTTACAACTTCCATTTTAGCATTATCTTTAGCTTCTTTATTTTTAATTGCAGCCATTCCAAAGCCAGTTAATATTCCTCTAAATGCACTCATTAAGCTACCTCCTCTTCTTTAGGTTGTGGTGGAGCCATTAAACCTTTTTGTTCTGGCATTGCTTTAATTTCTTTTCCTAAATTTTTAGCTGCTTTTTCTAATTCTTCATTTCTACTTTTAAGATTTAATATCTCTTTCATATCATTATTGTTAGTTAAATCAGTCATAGATATTTTAAATTTTTTTACACCACCTGTAAATCCAATAGTGGCTACCATTTTCATAACTACTTCTGCTAACATAAATCCAACGTCAGGAGTCCATTTACCTTCTGTAAAACCAGAAAATAAAACAATCCTAGATATAGCTTCTACAGGTATACCTGCATCTAACATAGCAATAACTTGCTGTGCAAATAAAGGTTCTGTTAATTTATCCCAAACATATTCAGAAGCTTCTTGAGTATCTGTATATTGTGGTGGGTGTTCCCATGGGTAATTACCAGGTTTATCTGTTAATGACTGCCCAGGAACTGGTGCATCAAAAGGGTTATTTTCTGCTTCTTTAAACTGATCCATGTATCTCCTTATGTAAACATACTATCTTTGTTTTTAAACCATTTAGTTAAACGGTAATCCCATTCGTTTCTTAATTCTTCTCCATCAGCAGTTCTAAGAGATTTTTTAACTACACTAGCATCATCTGCTCTTTGAAAATCACTTACTCTACCTCCAAAATTAACTGGTGCTTGACTTGTATCTTGTAATTGAAAGTCTCCACCTGCACCATCTCCACCCATTAAACTACCAACTGCTTTGCTTACAAATTTACCACTACCTGGTAAAAATTTATTTGCCAAAAATCCTGCTGTTAAAACTGCTGCAGGTTTAAATAATTTTTTTAATCCACTAAACATAACTCTCCTTATTAATTAAATAAATCAAAACCAAACTTACCAATCATTTGATAGAATGCATCTTTAGATTTTTGATCTTGTAAATCTAGTGCTGCTGTTCTTTCCATTGCAGCCATAGCTAAATTATGATTTCTATTTTTTTCATTTTGAGATGCAGTATTAACCCATGAAGCTTCATCTCTCCATTGTTGCCATGATGCTGACATTGCCCAGTTTGATAAATTTAGTAAATTTTGTGCATTAGTTTGATTAGCTGCATTAACAGCTGCAGTGTTTGCAGTATTAATACCTCTTCTCCAAACTACATTTGATTGATCAATTTCTCTTTGATTATTAACATTAAACTGTTGTCTTTGATTATCTAATGTAGCATTAAATTGATTAATAGCAGATTCTCTAGCTGCATTAGCTTCATCTACTTGTACTTGATTTTGTGCATTTAATGCTGAAATTTTATTTGCTTCACTAGTTGCATATTGTTTCATTGCATCTGATCTAGCTGCATTTTGTTCTGACATTTGTGCAGACATATTATCATAAAATTGATTTACTTGATTTTGACTAGTAGCATTAAACTGTGCTGATGCATTTGCTGCTGCTTGATCTGATAATAAAAATGATTGTCTTGCTTGAATATTTTGTAAGTTAGCTTGTTGATTATTAGACAAGTTAGCCATATCCATTTGTAGATATGATTGTGCATTTGTAATTGCAGCTTGTTGATTATTAGCAAGATTTTGAAATATCATTTGCTTATAAGTATCTGCATCTGCTTTAGCAATTGGTATAGCAGAGTTCATAATACCTTCAGCTAATGCTTCAGCTGCCATAGAACTTTGGCTCATACCTCTAGCAGCCATAGCGGCTTCAGTTGCTTTAGCTGCACCTCTAGCCCATACAGGTAAAGGATTACCTTGTGATACTGCTGTAGTTACATCCTGTTGTAAATCTGCTAGCTGACCTCTAACTGTAGCATCTGTACTTACTGTACCTTGAGCTGCTACTGCTGGTGCTGTTACTGTTCCTGTAGCTGCAGTCATAGTAGGCGTTGATCCTGCTACTGTAGTTGTTCCCGCAGTTTGTGCTGTTTGTGCTGTAGGTCCTGTTGCTGTTGTAGTAGTTGGTGCTGCGGCTCCTGTTATTGTAGGAGCTGCTGTAGCTGTTGGTGTAGCTGCTGCAACCGTACCAGTAACTCCAGGAGTTGCCATTAATTCATTAGTCTTTACATTTTGCAATTGAGGAGATATAGTAGTCCCCGTAGGCATAGTAGGTTTAGTTAATATAGATTCAATTAATGAAGTAGCCTTACTAGAAGTTGTTTGATTCTTCGATGTAGGTTTGACTGCTCCAGTATCTAGATTTACTGTATCTACTGTTGCTCCTGCTGCAGGTTTTTTTGTTGCCATTGTTTATCTTCCTTGTCGATTATATTTTTTAAATGTTGATCTTTTGTTTAAATTCTTTCTATGTCTTCCTGGTCTTTTCTTAGGTTTTGGTCTTGGTACAAAATGTACAAAATTTACTCTAGCCATAATTATCTTGCCGTTGTAGGCACTCCATTAGAATTTACAAAGGGTGCTTCTGCGAAAGCCATGTAGATGTATGTATGACTATCGCTATTACCACCAGCATCATTTACTCTTTGTTTAAATCCGTTTGATAATATATCTATAGCAGCTGCACTGGAATCATCTTGTTCAGCATAATTCTGATTAGGAAATAAAACTTTATTACTTTGGTTAAATGGATTTCTTTTAGTATCATATAACTGCCAAGATTGTCCAGTAGTACTTGCTTTGGTTATTATAAAAGCTGGGCGAAATCCAGTGTAAATAAATGATCCATCCGTACTCGAATTACCTACATAAGAGCCAAACTTAGAGTAGCCCTTTTTCTCTGCGAAGCAGTAGGCAATCATGGTTGATGTTATACTGTCATTCATAGAAAAAACATTAGCTGTTGGAGTTGTGCTATCCCATATTGAAGATGAAATTTTTGCGTTAGTGCCTTGAAGTACCATTCTATATCCATTACCAACTGCATTAAAATAACTATTCCAAGAACCACTGTTATTTAGTTCTTTTGTAATAATTACTTGAGGTATAGCTCCAAGACCGTGACCTATTGTTGAATCACCTCCATCATGTGTCCAAGAACAAACACTAAATCCAGCAGCGGTATTTACAGAGACAGTTGAATTTATACTTCCATTTGTATTTGATGAGCCTGAGCCACCAGCTTGCCATTGCCAACCAACCATACTATGACCACTTACATTATAGCTATAACCAGCAGCATCATTTCCTATAACAGTTTGCGTAGCACCAAAAGTTACCCCTTTTGCTGCACTATCAATATCTGTTCCTTGTGCTGCGGCACTTCCATCTGAAACTAATAATGGTGCGTTGCCACTTCCTGTATAATGACCGCCTCTTACACTATCAAAAAGACAATGCCTTATAGATGAATCTCTCCGCTTCATCCAAAGTAGTCCAATGTTATCCATAGTTAAAGTTTGTGAAGAGCCATTACCTGTATAAAGGGTTGTATCAAAATAAATTGTTGGGTCGTCTACACTTGTGTAAGCCATTATCCAAACTCCGCTAAATTTTTTGTGTTAAGTGCATAAAAATCTTTTGATGCTCCATCAAATGTACCAGAGCTAGGGTCATACTCAAAATTACCATAGCCATTAGCATCTGTATTTCCTGATGAAATAGATGAAATAGGACTACCAAAATTAATTTCATTAACAAGGGTAAGTGATTGTCCATAATCTCCAACAGCAAAAAAATAATGTCCTAATGGTGTAGATGCTGCGGCAGTTATTGATATTCCTGTTCCACTATTTTGCAGTGTACCATTTTTTGCAAAATATAATTTGCTATTATCTAAATCTAAATAACACCCAATTACATCTCCTTGGTCATAACTATCACCATATGAAGTAGAATTATTACTTGTATAATATTTACCACTTTCAGAATAATAACCATACTCATAAGCATTTTTTCCTAAATAACCTGTATTTGTAATTTGTGAACCTTTAATACCTACTAAATTATAATTATCACTATTACTTCTTGAAACATATTTAACTTCAAAATACCATTTACCTTGACTTACAGCTATACTTGACACATTTGGTGCATAACCACTTGTACTATCAGTTGTCTGTTTAAGATTTCCTTCTGATAAAGAATGTGGCGTTAATTGATTATCTAAAATATTTAATATTGCAAAATTATTTGTACAAGTATCGAAGGACTGATCTATAGCAGCTAGACCACTTGATGCAAAATGATTACCATTACCTGAACTATCACCACCTAGTCCGTTAGAATTTTGCCCTGTTGAGGGTCCTGGTGCGTTTAAATAAAATCCATTTGTACCAAAGGTTAAACCAGATACATCTTTTGGTTTCCATATTGTCGGACTATCTTCGTCAAATTCTCCAAATGACGTTGGATCTAGTTGTTGCCCATCAATTAATATCATTTCTGCAAGATAACCATCTAAAGTAGGACTATTATTTCTTATAGCACCCCATTGAACTTCATAATTATTATCATTAAAAGGTGTGTCATAGTTTTGACCTGGGTAATTAGATTTTGAAAAACTTGTTTCTTGAACACCATTTACATATAATTTTAATCTATTACTTCCTGTTCCTTGTGTTGTATCTACTGCTAAAACAAAATGATACCAGGCATTAGGGTCTTTAAATACTCTGTTTGTTTTTAAATTAAATTCTTCACTACCATTGCTAGCAGAGCCATACCAATTTATTATTTGAGTATTGTCAAATCTAAAATCAAAATAAGGATTTGACCCACTTAAATCACCAGCAAAAACAGGATTTTGTTCAGTAGTTATACTAGTTTTCTTTAACCAAAAACTTACTGTAAATGTTCGTCTATTTGATGCAGAGCTGTTTGTTCTTGTTATACTATCACTACTACCACTGTTAAATCTTAAGGATCTATCTACATTAAATCCTGTAGCTGCTGTTGCTGATCCTACATTACCTGATAAAATTAAAGGCATTAAGACTCCAGTCTTGGAAGCTCGCCTAATGGTCTAGTAAATGAGCCATCCTCTTGTTCTGTATATGTGTATAAAGTCTCAAGAGCTGGAGTATTACTTGCATTTGTAATAGCTGTTTCCATTTCAGCTGCTTTAGTTCTTACTGCTGCTCTATGAGTTGTAATAGATGATGGTACTGCTGTACCTGCATCTGCTTTTCTAACTATATACCAATCTGTATCTTGCAATATTCCTGCAGCTTGTTTTTTAATTGCTTGTATTAAATTATATTTTAATCCTCTATCTTTAATATCACCAACAGATTTATCAGAAGGTAGATCTCCATTATCGCTATCTGCTTGTGTCCATAAAGTATCTGCATGTGCTTTAGCTGTAGCCGTACCATAAGCTGCAGTTACAGTTCCAGCAGATGCATTATATGTAAAAGTTTGATTGGTATTAATGTACCATTGTTCATCTTTTTTATTACTATTATCAAATGTTACTGCTATAATTCCAATAGCTGCTAATTCACTTGCAGTCCATACAGAAAATATTTTTGCTGGATATTGAACATCTCCTATAGTTATTGCTCTAGGATGATTGACATACCTAGATATTGATCCGTCTGTTACTATTGCGTACATATTATGTTAACTCCTATTAACTTTCACTTAAATTTAATGTTCTACCTACTTCTTGCCATACAGCACCATTGTATCTAAATACTAAAATATCTGTTTTACCATCTGTGCTTGTTGCTGTAGGTGCAGTTGATGCTGCAAATTCAAATACTGTGTTCCAAGCAATTGTATGACTTCCGTTGTAATTAATTTCAACACAAATAAAAGCACCTTCTACTGCGTTACTTGGTGCAGAGAAAGTAGTATTTTCTGAAGTTTGATGGTATGCGTTTGGTTTATCTGTTGCATCCCAAGCTACTGCATTTGATGAAGATGTTAATGCTTCTTGTGTTACATTAGCTGCACCATTATTAAAAGTAACAGGTACATTAAAAGTTGAAGTGTCATTACCAGCATCTATTAAAAATGCTGAAACTTGATTATTTGATTCAACTCTAAAATCTATATCTGCAGAGTCTTGATTAAATACCGTTCCACCAGTTTCCATCACAACTCTTGATCTCATAGTTCCTGCACTCATAGTTTTAATATCGAATGTAGCATCTTCTGTTCCATCAGAAACATCACTAATAATTGTTTCTATAACAGCACTTTCAGTTTCTTGACCAGCATCGTTGTTAAATATAAATCTAATTTCACCTGTGTTATCAGAATCAGCAGGTGAAGAAGAATTTCTATAAAACTTCATAATAGGACCATTACCACTACCTGGGTCTGTACTTTGTATTTGAAATGTATTAGAGCCTGTTCCGCTATTTACTACTAGCCCTGTGTTGTGTAAATGAGTTAAAGTAATATCACTATCAGCACCAAAATGTATAACAGAAGAATCACTTAGTAAAAATAAATCATCACCAACAGTTACATCTGAACCAGCAGTTACATCTGAATTAAATGTAGCTGCTCCAGCAGCAGACATATCTAATGTTAGTGCAGTTACAGTTGAACCATTATCTATACCTTTAAAAACTATATCTGCATCATTAATACTAGAATGTATATTTAGATTATTACCTGATAAATTTAATTTACCATATTCACTTCCTCCTCCATCAAAACGTATATCACCACCCCCTGCATCAAGAGTAATATCACCTGCAACATCAATTGTTAAATCACCACTTGATAAATCTATTTCTGTACCATCAATTGTAATGTTATCTACAACAACACCACCATTTGCTGTAAGTTTATCTACTTGTAAATCTTCATGTGATGAGCCAAGTTTTAATTCAAATGTAGGACCTGTAGTATTGTAAGTAAATGAAGCATCATCACCTGAACCACCTTCTAGTGTAATACCTGCACCATTAACAACAGCACTTGTACTATTACCACTATCTAATACAATATTATGATCATTTAAATTAACTGTTGTTGAGTTTACAGTAGTTGTTGTTCCCGATACAGTTAAGTTACCTTCTAATGTTACATTAGCACCACTAAATGTCATAGCAGTTGTAGTGCCTGATTTTATAAGAAGTTCCCCGCTATTGTTTGTTGCACTACCAAAAGTTGTTCCTCCATCTTTAAAAAATATATCTCCACCATCTGCATCAAGAACAATATCTGTAGTTGCATCAAGTGTAATGGTAGAACCAGAATCTATCTCAGTAATTACAGGTGTAGTTAAAGTTTTGTTTGTTAAAATATCTGTTGATACTAGAGATACTAAAGTTGAATCAGCACCAGCAGGTAATAACATAACATTTGTAACAGCTGCTGAGTGTGGTTGAGATTTTAAAATTTGACCATGTGAATTAGATTCACAATTAAATTGTATAGCACCTGCATTTGTATTACCTCTAACAGTTACATGACCTGTTCCTTTTGCTTCTATGTCTAAATCAATATTAGAATCACCACCTGTAGCTTGTAATTTAGGGGGATTACCTGTTGCAGCGTTTGTAATATCAAAATGATTGACTGCTGAAGACGTTGTTTGAAATATAATATGCTCATTACCATTTTCGTCTCTAATTCCATGACCATCATCAAAATCAACCATAAAAGAGTTTGTGTCTAAGTTGCCTCCTAATTGAGGTGAAGTATCTTCTACCACATTTGATATTGCACTTGATGTAGCTAATCCAGCTACAACTGCTGATCTTGCAATTTTTTTAAGACCGCCACCTGAAGTATCAACTGCTAAAAATACATCATCATTAGCTACTGTAGATATTTCTGATAAACCACCTACTGCTACTGAATTAAAATTTGTACCATCTGCAACTAAAATATTACCTGCAGTATTTGTGCCCATAGTAATATCATCACCAGATACTGTAAGATCTCCAGATATAGTTAAATTTCTAAATCCAGTTAAATCTTTATTAGAATCTACTATTACTGCTTTTGAAGCGGACACAGTTCCTGCTGTAATACCATCAACTAAATTTAATTCTGCTGCTGTTGATGTAACACCATCTAAAATATTTAATTCTGCCGCTGTTGAATCGACTGCTGCAAGTTTTGTAAAATCTGCTTGTACTAATCCAGAAACTCCATCTAATAAATTAAGTTCTGTTGCAGTACTTGTTACTGCTGTACCATTTATAGATAATGCATCAGTTTCTAATGTACCATCTATATCTGCATCACCAGAAATATCTAATGTAGCTGCATCTAATTCACCTGAGAGAGTAATGTTAGTAGCACCTGTAATAGCACCATTTAAAGCTACAGCACCATTTATATCAATAGTAGTAGCTGCTATTTGTATTTCTGTATCTGCAACTAAATCTAACTGACCATCTGCTGATGAGTTAATATATATTGCAGTATCTCTAAATTGTAATTTTTCTGTAGTTGTTAATAATAA
>Ga0098048_1001319_pt1 | contig 10954 bp, 15 predicted proteins | sample 13_taG_FD_75052 | JGI IMG/M metagenome (GOLD analysis project Ga0098048, IMG submission 75052) | Marine viral communities from the Subarctic Pacific Ocean - 13_ETSP_OMZ_AT15268 metaG | ecosystem: Environmental > Aquatic > Marine > Oceanic | place: Pacific Ocean | collected 2015-01-16 | reverse complement strand
ACACAGTCCTCCATGCTTGTAGGCCGTATTGCTCTAAACAGTCTACGCATAGCAGGGCTCTCTCCTTGCGTTACGCCTAGTACATCGCCTCTTGCTAACAAGGCGCTTGTACGGTCGTCTGTGCGTGGGTAAGATACCAACGGCGTAATAGGGTCTATCTCCATTAGTTGTGATAGTCCTCTGTTTGCGAGTATGTCTACCTTGAGATGTTCAAGGTCCTCTACTTCGTGTTTGTCCAGTAGAATTTGGTTGTCTTGTGATATAAGTGATTTTGGTAATTGCCTTGTAAACATAACGATGCCTCCACAGTGTTTTGATATTGCTCTTTTCTTCCCGAGCAGTTTACGTTCGATGCGTTTTGCCTCCTTAGGGTCAACGCCTACTTTTTCATAAGTAAAGTTACGTGGAAGATTACCTGTGGCACCTAAACGTTTAGCAGCTTCTCTACGAGCTGACTTTTCTTTGTAGGTGACGTAGTTGCTTAGTCGTGCGGTCTTGCCGGGCCATTTGCGGAATATCCTTTCCATGACTTCCGTCTGTCGATGATGTTCAAAGTCTATATCCACGTCCGGCAGGTCGTCCCTCAAAGGGTTCATGAACCGTGCCACAGGTATGTTCCACTCTATGGGATCAACGTCAGTGATCCCTAGTAGATAGCACACAAGTGAACTGCCCGCAGAACCTCTTGTCATATGAGTAAGGTCTGTGGTTAAGTCAATGATGTCACAAATTTGAAGGAAGTAATCAGTGAAACGCTGGTTGAGAATGAGCTCAAATTCTTCCGCCAGTCGTGTTTGATATTCGGGTCCGGGTGGGACAGGCCTTTTGAATCGATTGAGTAGCCTCTGTATGTTTTCTAAATCTGTTGCCATTTATAGCCTCTTGTTTGTCTTGTAATGCCTAACGTTATTTCTAACGCAGAGTATTTAGCAAACAGATTTAGTTGGTTCCTAAATTATTGATAAAGGCTTTTAGTTTTGTTGAATCAGCTTCGGCACGTATCTTACCTACAGTATCACCTTCAGTTGGATCTTCACGTTGTTGCCCTTCTTCTATAGGTGTGCCGCTACCACGTTTGATTTGATCAAATACTGTTGACTTGCGTTTGTTAAATTCTTGATACTCTTCATCCTCGCCTAAATCACGTATGCGTAAACTGTCTAAATCAAACTCTAGATCAATCTTTTGTCCTACGCCGCTTGAACTACGTGTTTTCATCAACTGTATTTGATAACGTCCACGCTCACGCATTGCTCTACTTGTAAAGATACCAATCAAGTTATCTGCTGTATTAATCTTAGATATACCACCACTAATGTGCGAATGATCAAATTCAATTTCTTCTACACTACTTCTGTTCAACTGCGATGCTGTAACAAAGATAGTATTCAATTCCATAGCCAAGTTACGCAGTTCTTCTGACACATATTTGTCTTTCACAAACAAGTTCTCTGCACTAATCTTAGCCGCAATAGGATGCATCAAATCTAAATAGTCAACAAGCAATACGTCTACCTTCTTGCCTGTTTTAATTTCATATTCTTTTAAGTATGAACGGATGTCATTTGCATTCTTACCAGTTGGCATATACTTGACTTGGAATGCACCTGACTTCTTGCCAATCATCTTGACTTTCATTTCAACATCGTCGATTGTTTTAAAGATGTCTCTACTTGGAATATCTGTAGTCATACTGTCAAGACGCATACTAACTAAGTTCTCTGAAAGTTCAAACGTCAAGTATATAACATTCAAACCTTGTAATGCCCAGTTCACACCCATGTTTGCTAAGAACAAACTCTTACCACTACCACTACCACCTGCAAAGATATTAAGTTCGCCTCTGTTGAATCCACCAAACAGTTTTTTATCTAGCGCAGGCCAACCTGTGCTTATCTGTCCATTCTTGTCTTTGATTGCTTCTAGTCTACTGCGCGGATCTGCAAAGTAATCTGTACCTAAATCTTTTTGTAGTCCGATCTGGACAGCCTTCTTAACTAGTTCTTCACACGCACCATATTCACCTTTTTCAAGTAAATCTGCACTGCTTAAAATCGCCGCTTCTAATGCTTTATGTTTGCTAAACGTTTCAAACTCTTTCAGTAACCAGTCATAGTGATTTTCTGCTAAGTCACCTGGGTGTTTTAGATTACTGTCAGTAGCTGCATTAATCATATCAAATGTAGGCAATGCATTATGCTCAGTAACATAATCATTTAAAAACTTTGCAGGTTCTTGTAAGCGTCTATCAAACGTCATAGGATCGAATACTGCCTGTGCTCTAACAAATGATTCAGCGTCAGTTAACATCATCTCAAGATATACTTTTTGTATATCATACCCATAGTCTGTATTCTGTCTTGTCATAAAACTATTATACTTTCTGATACCATTGTTTGTCAAGTACTATCTTTTGTTTACTTTTTGCTAAAACAGCACCGATACAACTGCCGGGGTCACCTGGATTTTGTGGGACATGAACATTTTTCCAATCCCTACGTATACCGTCTACTGCTAGTTTGTTTAGAGCCCCACCTCCTGCTAATGCAATATTATTTGATTTAGTTTCGTTTTTTGTGTAGTCACTTAGCACATGTACACAGGCTTCGAATACCTTTTGTGTAGTTGCTGCTAGATCTGCTATATCTTGGACTGTTTTTATTTCAGGTCGCCAATCTAAACAGCCTCTGTGTAAATTCTTTTTTAGTTTAACTATAGGTCTAGTTTCAATGTCAATTATTTCTTCTAGCATAACATTCATAAACCGACCAGCATTACCTGCTTTTGCATGTTGGGCTATTAGATATTCATCACGCTGTGGTGTAAATCCCATACGTTGAGTCATGGCACTATAAAATAATCCTAGGCTATGTGGATACCCTTGACTATAAATCTTGCGTAGTTTGTTATTCTTTCCATGCCATATTGTTAGGGTCTCAAATTCTCCAATACTATCTAAACAAATTACTGCACAGTCATCAAAAGGTTGTGTATAGTAAGCATAGGCTGCATGACTTAAATGGTGCTGGGTGTATTCAATTTTACATGATATGTCCCAACGTTTTAAATAGGCCCTAATATCATTGTCTTTATATAGCCAGCCTTGACCGGCACGCCATTGACGTAGTGTTTTTAAGAACGGACGTTCATACCATACTACTTTATTAGGCTTACCAAAACTTTGTATTGCTACTTGTAACATTGTCCAGTCTGGGTCAGGGTCATGTAGAACTCCAGAAAAGTCTTTAGACATAGCTGCCCAAAGTAACTTTTTATCTTCAAATACCGCTAAACTTGCATCGTGGCTATTGCCAACCATTCCCCATGTAATCATACTTCTAAATCTATAAACTGCCCTTGGGTTTCGCCCGGGCTTACTGTTTTGCCATGTTGATCATATCTAATAGCAGCTTGGTCTGTTAGTGCTTGTATTTCTTTCATACGCTCTTCTACTTGTCTAGTTTGATCTAATTTAAGATCTGATCGTGTAGCTGCTTCTACAACTCGAATACGTTCTTTTTCCATCGGCGGTTTAATATGTTCACTGTTAGGATACACATTAGGATGTCCATACTGACTTGCTTGTACTGCTTGTTTAATTTCTGTCATTTATGCCTCGTCGATCATTTTTTGAAACATTTGATAAGGTAAACTACATACCCATATGTATATAGACCAAAATAAAATGTTATACATAATTATATCTATCATTTGTAAATAAAAGGATCTTTCTTTTTAAGTTCAGCCATGCGTTTTTTAAATCGTCTGCGCTCTTGTATATATGTATATGGCCATATAAACATTTTCCAAATCTTTTTTAGGTAAACCATTTCTTTGCTCTCAATCTAATTTTAAGTGGACTACTTTCGGCATTGTTTGCTATACTGTATAATGTATATAGTCTACCGTATTTACTCACACAGTCGCCTATATCGATTACGTCTGAATCCCAATCAGGTAAACTAACACTCCAACCTAATTCAATTGCACGTTCGACTAGTTTACTGCCTGCTTTATCTCTATCAGGTACAACTATAACTTCTTTTTGTAACCTGTTAAGTAACATTACTTGTTGGTCACTTATTTCACTTCCTCCTAATGCACAACCATCTACGTGTATAGCATCAAGTTGTCCTTCGCATATTATACAGAATACTTTATTGTAATTTTGTTCATCTAATCCGTATACAAAGCCAGGTTGTACTTCTGTTAAATACTTAGGTTTTTTATCAGGAAGTACACTGCGAGCAGTCCAACCTACAATTCTACTCTCATAGTAAAAAGGTATGATCAGCCTGTCACGATAACCTAGACTAGGGCTCCAATAATAATCTGTATCATCAGTGTTAAGGTTACGTGCAGCCATGTATTCTAGCACAGCTATACTGTACTTATTAAAGTCAGTAATGTCAGTAATCTTTATAGCATCATCAGGTAATGGTACTGTTTCAAATGTTGGTAGCTCAGCAACACGTTCCTGCACTTCAACGCCTTCGTTTTCACGCATAACATCTAGTGCAACCTTATTGATTATATCGTCAGGTGTGCCTAACCATTGTAACAGTTTTCGCATCTTGTGCGAAAATGGTCTGCCAGGCTGCCAACTACACTTAAATCCACAATTGAAGCAATGGTAACTTATACCATTATCGTTTTGTATGACACCACCACGGCCTCTGTTATCGGCAGCATGGCCGTTGTGATGACAACACGGAGCATTGAAGCTGGTCCATCCGCTAGGCGTAGTTTTACGCTTACCAGGAAGGACTGTCAGAACTGTGTCAACTACGATACTCATAATAGTATTATAACGTAGTTAGACTAGTATGTCAATCAGTTTCTTACAAGTATTTTAGTTATTTTATTTGCAGGATCAGCAGATGCTTTAGCTCTAATGTAACTAAACACGCCGTTAAAGTTAGTAGGCTTTGGTGTAGTTTCTGTACCATCAAATGTTAGTTTTGTTACATCTGCCCATTCAGTAGTACCAGTAACTTGGTTTTCTAATGTAGCCTGTATTGTTATATCACCCACATAGCTATCAGTATATACTACTAATGTATGTAATGCGTCATTACCATTTATTGCAGGATGCGCTTCTATACTTTCACTATTCCATACAGTATCGTCTTGAATAAAAGTATCAATACTGTAAGTAGGTTTAGGCCCTGGGAATGCACAAGTTTCAACTTCTATAGTATCACATGCATTGAACGCAACATCATTATATGTAATTTCATTTAGATTTGTTGTATCGTTCTTTAGAAATACAGTGTATGATAAAAACTGTCCATCTATATTAAGAGTGTCACTGTCACTTATTGTAATTGTAAACAGCCCTCTTGTAGTAGTTGATCCGTCATCTAATACAGTGCCTAGTTTATCAAACACTTGTGTTTTGTTTTCATCAAACGCTACAAGACGTGGTGTGTAATTTGATAAATTCACAGGTTTTTGATCTGCGTTCATAAGTCTAAATTCTAAAGTATTATCAATACCTTTATATATTTTTAATTGTCTGTTATACACTGGTCTATACTCCGTGACGAATCCTGTATCACTTGATACAAGTATGGTTTTGCTTTTTACTAAATATCGATGTGCTAGTTGCATAATGTATTTATTGGAATTAAATGTTATTAAAAGATATACAAGAAAACTTTCCGTTTATTAGTGTAGTAACTTATGGTGGTACAGAATACGTCGGTATTATTATCAACCAAGATCAGTGGGTAACTAGTATGTATGTGTTTACTGATCTAAAATCTGATTACGAAAAAAAGTTGTTCTTACAATTAGGCGAAACATGGTGGTGGGAATCAAATCGAATGATCCCGATCAATATATTCCTACGTGACGAGTTAACAACTATGCGTTATGCTATTACTACAATGAATAGTAAAGACGTAAGAGTAAGTATTGGACCTACAGTTAATTTAGGTGAAATGCAAATTAAAAGAATAAAACGCAAGTCTGTACAACTTGTAAAAAATCCTAAGAAGTAAATTCCTCACACAATAAATTCATGTGTACTACACAAGAAAGTGCATAAGCAATTGCATGAGCTTTCTTAAAGTAGTAACTTCCGTCTTCTGGCTTTTTCCAAACTTCTGTGTTGATAGTTTGCCAAGTTTCGTTGACAAGATGCCTCTTCGCAGGCCGAATCATCGCTAGTACTGCTGCTAATTCTGATACTGAAGACGGCTTCAATTGCTGCAATAGTACGCTGTGTCCGTTTAGGTGAAAGACTTGATCTGAAAAGTCTTTGTGTTCCAATAGTTGCCATAATGGTTCCTTTTCTGTAAGTTCTTTTAGATGTGCCTCATTTTTTACATTTTTGTATATAGACACATTTAAAAAATCTAGTTTAAAGTAGCCACGATCTTCTGCTTCTTTATGTTCAACTGTACATAACTTATCTAACGGATTGTGTGGACATTCTGTCACATACACTCCGGTATTGTGTTTTTTTCCTGTATCAAGACGTGCTACACGATGTCTAATTTTAGTTAAGATAACATCTCTGTCTGCAAAGTCAATATCAATATCTGGCATTATAAATTACTTTCTTTTGCAATATCTTTTACTAGTTCAACATCGTTTGGATTACGTTTGAACCTCATTGCCCAATGTTCTGGATTGACAATATGATATATCATTGTTAATTGTTCTTCGTTAAACTTACTTAACATATCTTTGCCACTATGACAATTAAGTAATAGCCACGGCGATATTTTACCATCCTTAATATGCCATACTGCTCTATTTAAACTAACATGTTGAAAATAATGATTCCAAGGCGCAGGTTCATTTTCGTCTGCCCATTCCATCATTGTTTTTACACTGCGTTCTAGTGCAGTAACTACATCTTCTTTCCTAATTAATTCAATGGCGTATTTTTCATACATCTCATCTCTACACCAATGATCTAATTTAACACCACTTGTTACAACATAATCAATATACTTATCTGGATATAAAGGCTTTACATTATTTACGAAACTTCCGAACTTTACAAATGCATTATAATAAGGACTGTCACAAAATTGTGCATATGTTTTTTGTGTTTTTGTATGCATAGATGTTTCATAGAATCTTGTAAATGCATAATAGCCTAGTTGTACACGCTTTTCATCTTTTTGTAATGCTCTACGCTTCTTTTCACACATATGCACTGCAAGAGTTTTTTCTCTTGTATATCCTGTACCGCAATATTTGCATACATATGGTTTAGAGTTTGATGTCAATGTTATATTCTTCAGCCAGTTTTTTGAGTTCTTTTTTTGTATATGTTCCAGCAAGTAATTCTACCTCATCCATTTTCATATTAGGATTAATTTCTGCTATAAGTTTTACAGCTTTATTGTTATCGCTTGTTTTCTTTTTAAATCCCTGCCATGGATGATATTCAATTTTACCCGTGTTACCGCTTTGACATAGTAGTTGCCATTGTAACTTTGGATGCTTACTAACTTCCATATAGTTTTTATTGTAGTATTCGTTTGTCTTAAACACAGCCATTGCGGTCTTTTCAAAGTTACCTTTTACACTAGATACATATCTGTTAAGTAACCAAAAACTAACTTGTTTTCGTTCTTCGTCTGACAAGTCGTTCCAAATGTTTTTTGCACCCATATCTATAGCTGCTAAGATATCTTTTATTGGTAATTTTTGCTGTGCCAAACGTCGACGTCCTCCGGTGTGTTGATTTCTACGCCTTTAAAGTATACACTCTTACAGCCAATATTCCAACCTCTTTTTAACCAACGCAGTTGTTCTAGTTTCTCAATATGTTCTTCTTTAGGCACAGGTAGACTATTGTATATTTTTAATGCTTCTCTTGTATAACCATATACACCTAAGTGCCAATCACCGTATCCAGTAATTCCTCTACCAAACCAAAGACACTTATCATCAGAGCGCACAAGTTTAACACTACTAGGTCTTTCTTGTTCTTCTTTTGGCATTTCAGTATACACTGTACTAACAGCATATTGCGATAACTGGATTAAACATTGCCTTATTAATTCTTCTGTTACGTCCGGCATGTCACCTTGTACATTTACAATATGATCATAATCATCAAATGTGCGACTAAGCACAGCACCGGAACAGCGTTCTGTACCATTTTCGTAAGGGGCTTTGTCTATAATACAATCAGGACCGATTGCATTATATATACGTTGGTCGTCTGTTAGAACATATGTGTCGATACCTGTTGCTTTGCATTTTTCGTACACACGTTTAATCATAGGTGTGTTTTCTAACATAGCTAACGGCTTACCTGGAAAGCGTGTACTTTCGTATCTAGCGGGTATAAGAATAGCGGACGATGTCACGTACAACCTCCTCGAAGTCTTCTAGTCGAAGCATATTCGGACCGTCTGATGGTGCGTTATCAGGCAGTTCGTGTACTTCGAGGAAGAAATTTGAAATCCCCAAAGCAGACCCGCTACGAGCGAACCCAGGCACAAGATCACGATTGCCGCCGCTGCTACTCCCTTGTCCGCCGGGTTTTTGGGCAGAGTGAGTACAATCCAGCACGACAGGAACAGAAAGATTATCAAGCATCCAGTCAACCCCAGCGTAATCAACGACAAGTGTGTTATATCCAAAACTTGTTCCCCTTTCAGTAATCCAAACTTCTTTTGCACCTTCTGTTTTACTTAATATACCTTTGACGTCCCACGGTGCAAGGAACTGTCCTTTTTTAATGTTGACTATCTTACCTGTATTTACCGCACTCTTAATAATGTCAGTTTGTCTGCATAGAAATGCAGGTATTTGAATTACATCTACTGCATTCATCCATTTGTCAACACCTTTAAAACTTTCAATTTCAAAAACACTATGAAAGTCAGTTAGTGTCTTACATCCTAACACTTCTTTTATTTCAACAAAATCGTCTAGTGTTGTTCGCATACCTAATCCGCGAATGCCGTCTACACTTGTGCGATTTGCTTTATCAAAACTTGCTTTAAAGTAGTATTCAATACCATACTTGTCGCATACACGTTTGCACTCTCGTGCAATGATCGAACTTTGACCTAAACTTTCGTGTTGGCAAGGGCCTGCAATAATTCTCATTCACTTGCCTCCGTTATTAGTTTAATATTGTTCGATAGTGTAGCATTAAATTCTTCGTCTGTCGAGTCATACCGTAAGCCTTCTGACAATGCTCTACTAAAACTAGCAGTCACACTATCATTGAGTCCTAGTCTATTACATGCTTCGTTTGTATTATACCCACCACTGAGAAACACAACACGTTCTACATTAGGGAACACTGTGAGATTGTGATACAAATTGGGTACTTCTGGTGGTGTTAGTTTGAGGATGCACTTGCCTGGAAACTCATCCAAAAACTCTTGTAAGTGATACATAAGAGCATCTTCGACTTCGGACTTGTTAGGATGGTCAATGGGTACTTCGGGTTCAATGATTGGTACAAGTCCATACTCGCAAATAGTACGAGCAAGTGTAAATTGTTGCTTGAGTACAGGATGTACCATACCTGTACCGTGTACAATACTGCGCATCTTTGTGCCGTAGATTTTAGGACCCCAGTTGCTAGTAGCCCATTCTAATATCTGCTTTACTGGAAACTGTTTGAGTGTGCCGTCCGCATCGCATCCGCTGTCGATCTTTAGGAACGTGTCAATACCCTTTTCATCCAAGATGTTAACCATGCCACGGTAAATTGAATCTTTATAGAGGATTGCTGCCCAGATGTTACTGTCGTTGAAGTCAGGCGAGTTAACCATACGCATACGCATATCATGGATCTTATCAAACATGTTGTGTTCAGTGTATTCTACACCATAACGATCTAATGCACCTGGTGTTGAACCACCACTTTGATCTAATGCTGCAATAATTCTCATCTTTTGCATCCGCAGTCACGTATAAGGAAGTGTACAACTGCCATAGTAAACCACATCCATGTCATTTCGCCTAATCCTAATAATGTAGGACTGTGCATACTGTGCCCCATGTGTTGCATGTCTTTATATAAAAATATGCTTCCTAGTATTAGGAATAATAAACCTGCTCTTCTATGTCTCATTTGTGTTCCTTAATTGTGTAATATGTTGTAAGCAAACTTTGTAATTGTTTTTTGATTGTTGGATAGGTTTCTGCAAGTTCCATCATCTCAGACCATTCACTATAACTAAACAAATTACCCTGTGCTTTACTTACTTCCTCTGGATCACCACCGATAATCCATCTTGGTATCTCTGGTTTATTTTGATAACGAGCGAACACAACACCGTTGGCCCGCTCGTATATCAATGGTTCATTTGGAATAAGTTGGCCCACTATTTGGCTTTCTTTTTCCGTCCACGCTTCTTAGGCGCTTCTTCTGCTACTGGTTCTGGTGCTTCTACTGGAGTATCACCTAGTCTACCGTTTAAGTAACGTAGTAATACACCATATGCTGGTAGGAAGATAATTAAGCCTACAGCAATTTTTAAGCCTGCTTGGCTTGTTGCAATCTCCATCCAGTTAGCAGCCATATACTCGTCGGCGCTGTTGTTAAATGCAACTGCAAAGAATGTATAACTGTCAATTACGTTTGCAACTACAGTTGATAATGCCGGTGCTAACCACCATACACTCATACGCTCTCTAATTGCTTGGAATACATATACGTCAATAAACGTACCTACTGCATATGCTGTTGCTGATGCAAAGCCAATACGCATTGCTACACTCTCTGGCGCACCTTCTGCTAGTACAACTGCAATACTTGTGATGATTGCAATTGGGTATGCTGCTGCAATAGTTGCTCGAGCAATATTCTTACCTAACATTCTAACTGTTAAGTCAGTTGCTAGAATAACTATTGGGAACGTAAATGCCGCCCAAGTTAATTTAATGCCGGCAATTTCTACTGGAATCGCAACTAGTGCGTTACTTACTGTGATTACTACAACATGCAATAGTGCAAGTT
>Ga0098048_1001312_pt1 | contig 10984 bp, 8 predicted proteins | sample 13_taG_FD_75052 | JGI IMG/M metagenome (GOLD analysis project Ga0098048, IMG submission 75052) | Marine viral communities from the Subarctic Pacific Ocean - 13_ETSP_OMZ_AT15268 metaG | ecosystem: Environmental > Aquatic > Marine > Oceanic | place: Pacific Ocean | collected 2015-01-16 | reverse complement strand
GGAATGATACCGAGTGGTCAACAAGGTTAATATTGGATTAGACGGAATCCAGCGAGAAACTGACAAAGATAAACAGATTAGTCAGAATGTCGCAGAAGTATTCAGTGCGCCAACTGGTAAAGAAGTTCTACGTTATTTGCGTTCCATTACTATTGAAATGGTAAATGGGCCTAATGTGACTACGGAAGAGTTGCGTCATATCGAGGGTCAGCGATACATCGTTGGCCTTCTTGAGCAACGCATTGCACATGCACATAGGAGTAAGAAATGAGTGATGAGAATGCAGTAGAAGTAGCGGCAGAAGATGGTCGTGATTTTGTAACTGAAGCAGACTTAAATCAAGCAGAGGCTCCAGCGCGACCAGAGTGGTTGCCTGAAAAGTTTAACAATCCAGAAGATTTAGCGAAGTCTTACAGCGAGCTGCAATCAAAGCTCGGAACAAAAGAAGAAGACATTCGCAATAAGCTAATCGAAGAAATACAAAGTGAAGCGTTTGCGGATCGACCAGAATCTGCTGGTGATTATCAGCTGCCAGAATTTGTTGATGAGGGCGAAGCTGTAAATAGTGAGCTATTGCAATGGTGGTCAGAACACTCTTTTGAAAACGGATACAGTCAGGATGAGTTCCAGAAAGGCATTGAGATGTATTCTCAGGCAATTGGAGCAAGTCAACCTAATTTAGAAGCAGAGCAAGCAAAACTGGGGGATAATGCAGAAGCACGAATTGATGCAGCATCTGCCTTTGCAAACAAGTTTTTTCCACAAGAATCACTTCCAGCAATTGAACGCATGTGTGAATCCCACGAAGGAATCATTGCACTTGAGGCAATTCAAGAAGCAATGAAGGATGGCAACTTTGCGCAGGACACACAGCCAGCGGCAGTGCAGGGGCAATCTGATGCTGATGAGCTAATGTCTCGGCCTGAATACTGGACTGACAGTGCAGAGGGTAGAATCCTAAGAGATCAAGTTTCAAAGATTTATCAAGGAATGCATGGTGGACGTTAAGGTATTAACAAGGGGTAAGTATTACTTAACGCCACTTAGGAAAGACCATCTGCCAGAAATTGAAAAATATCTCAGCCAAGAAAATAAGCGAGAGTTAAAACTTCTTGGCTATGAGAATATCATGAATGCCCTTGAGGAAATGCAGGAGTATTCAGAATGTTATTTGGCTCGCAAAGAAGGCGAGCCTTTTCTTTTTGTAGGTGGTCTTTGGTTTCATGGCGGTGAAGACATGCCACAGATGTTTGCAATGTTTTCAGATCAACTTGGTAAAAACTTTACAGCGATTGCTAGGGGTTCAAGAATGGTGATGGATTACCTTGACCAAACAAATCCCAACACAACGATGACTATACTTGCTGAATATGAGCATATGATCCAGTGGGCATTGTGGTTGGGCTATGAACCAGTAGGGGTTGCAGCAAGTGGTGCAGCCAAGTATGTAGAGTTTGTGCGTTGTAAATACCCATATGAAAGTGTTTACGATGACATATCACGGCCCGTGATGCACTGATTGGCCCGAAAGGATACCCAAGTTGATGTGAACGTAACGGATACCCGTAGCAATCGAAACTTTTATCAAGGACTGAAAAATGGCTAATACAATTGACCAAGCCTTCATCAAACAGTTCGAGTCAGAAGTTCACATGGCGTACCAACGTATGGGTTCCAAGCTACGCGGAACTGTTCGTACTACTAACGTGACTGGCTCAACTGCGCGTTTCCAAGTAATCGGAAAAGGCACTGCATCAACTAAAACTCGTAACGGCGATGTTTCCACAATGGAACTAGCGCACACATACGTCGAAGCTACAATGGCTGACAAGTATGCAGCGGAGTACATCGACAAGCTAGACGAGTTGAAGATTAACATCAACGAGCGTCAAGCTGTCGCACAATCGGCTGCTGCTGCTCTAGGTCGCGAAACTGACTCAGTTATCACAACTGCTTTGGATGCGGGTGCAAATGCAACTGCAATTCATGATACTGGTTCTGCAGTCGAAAAAGCTGAACTGCTAACTTTGTTTGAAACATTTGGCACAGCTGACATTCCAGAAGATGGCCAACGCTATCTTGCAATGTCACCTGCTGGTTTTGCTGACTTGTTCAACATCACAGAGTTTGCGTCATCAGACTTTGTTGGTCCACAAAACTTACCGTTTGCTGGCGGCATGACAATGAAAGAGTTCTTGGGCTTCAAGATCTTCTCAACGTCTGCTGTAGCTGGTGGTAAGAACTTTGCGTACCACACACGCGCAATTGGTCTAGGCATCAACTCTGATGTTGCGACTGAAGTAAACTACGTTCCACAGAAAGTGGCGCACCTAGCGACATCAATGATGTCAATGGGCGCGATCGTCATTGACGATGACGGTGTTTACGAAGTCCTAGACAACAACTAATAGGGGAGGGGGCGAAAGCCCCCTACTTTACATGCCAGCAAATACCGCAATCAAAATATGTTCTCGCGCCTCCATTCTTATGGGAGGCAATCCCATTCAGTCATTCTCAGAAGGAACGGCTGAATCTGACGTTGTTGATGCAATGTATGAGGATATTGCGCGAGCTGCACTCACAAATACACGCTGGCGATTTGCAACTAATCAGGCACAGTTATCCAGATTAGAAGCGGCCCCAACGGGTCGCTTTGATGCTGCTTACCAACTGCCGAATGATTTGATTATGTTGAGTGCTGTGACCATAGGTGATGAGCCAATCATGTATGACACTTATGGTGATAAGGTTTACTGCGATGCAACTGAGAATGATGTAGTTATAGCTGACTACATTTTCCGCGCTGATGAATCCAACTGGCCTCCTTATTTTACCATTGCAGTAGAGTTTCAGGTTGCTGCTATGTTGGCTGTTTCTGTAGCGCGTGATGCTCAACTAGCATCGATGATGGAACAGAAGGGCGAGCTTCAAATGTCTCGCGCTCGTCGTTTAGATTCTCAGCAACAGACAACTCGCAAGCTGAATACATCGAGGTTTATTGCACAAAGGCGTAGCTAATGCAGAAAGTTAGAGTACCACAGAATAGCTTTCAGTTTGGTGAAGTCAGTGACTCTTTGATTATGCGAACAGACTCTCCTGTTTACGGGTCGTCCGCACAACGCATTGAGAATATGGTTGTTACTGCTGAAGGCTCATTAAAAAAACGTTATGGGTTAAGAAGCATTTTTAACTATGACTTAACTTATGATGCAAACAATCCTGCGCAATCACACTTGTTTAAGTTCGAGTTTGATGAAAATGAAAAGTATGTAATTTCCGTTGAGAACCAAAAGGTTCGTTGCTTTCAGTTAGAAACAAGTGGTGCGGTAACACTGGTATCCACAATTGCTGCGGATACAAATGGAGATACGCTTCCATTTAATCAGAGCTATTTGCAGGAATATACATACGCTCAGTATGGCGATGTTATGTTTATCTGCCATCCTTTGTTTGCGCCTCGGATGCTAATTCGCACCAGCCTGACTAGCTTTGAGATTACGCCTTTTACCTTTGACCAACGTGCAGACAATAAGAAAACTTATCAACCTTACTCTAAGTTTCAGGCTAGTAATGTTACTCTTGATCCCTCAGCCTCAACTGGAACTGGAGTTACGTTTACAACAAGCGTTGATTATTGGGACACTACAGGAACTCAAACTGGCGGGAATTATTTAGACTCTACTCATGTTGGTGTAGTTATTCGATATGGTGAATCAGAGGTCGAAATCACAAGTGTTCAGTCTGCAACTCAAGCAACTGGTGATATTATTGACTCCCTTCGTCGCAGGCTTACTGTTCTTAATCCATTGAGGACTATTGATGGCAGCTCGACTGTAGAAGTAACTATGTTAGATCATGGATTCTCTGGTGGTGAAGCAATTACTATTGAAGAGGCCTCTTCTGTTGGTGGCATTAATACTGGCAACCTAAATGGCGCGCGTACTGTTGGCAGTATTATTGATGAGAACACATTTACCTTTAGTGCTGGAGGCTCCGCCTCTGATGCAGAAGATGGTGGTGGATACGTTAAGATTGTTTCTCATGCGCCAACACTAGATTGGGATGAGCAGTCTTGGTCTGCACTTCGAGGCTATCCTGCTGCGATTGCTTTTCATGAAAATCGTTTGTGCTTTGGTGGCACCCTTGCTGAACCAGATACAATTTGGATGTCGAAAATTGGAAGCTTTTTTAACTTTGATGTTGGTGATGCAGACGATATAGATTCCATTAACTTGGTCGCTGCGACTGGTGACGTAAATCAAATCCGTTACATGGTGTCTAATCGTGACCTACAAATCTTTACTGCCTCTGGCGAGTTGTATGTCCCTACATACCTTAACCAAGCAATTACACCAACAAATGCACAGATCAGGAAGCAAACGCCTTATGGTTCTGAGTTTGTTCAGCCAGCATCAATTGATGGCGCAACAATCTTTGTGCAAACTGGTGGGCGTATTGTTCGAGAATATCTCTACACTGATAGCGAAGATGCCTATACATCCACATCGATCTCAACAATTGCGTCACATTTAATTAGTAATCCTAAGTGCATGGCTGTTGTTCACAGCGGCTTTGGGCTTCCAGATTCTTACGCCGCGCTTACATTAGATAATGGTGACATGACATTGTTTAGTTCGAACCGTGCGGAGAAACGTGCGTCTTGGACTCGAGTTACAACAAATGGCAGTTTCTGTTCTGTAGTTGCAATTCATGATCGTTTGTTTGCTAATATTTGGTACAACAATAAGCTTCACCTATGCGAGTTTGATTCAAATATTTTTGTAGATAACTATAGGGTATTTGAGCTTGAGGGGCTTGGTGGATACTTTGATGGCTATGAGTACACTGGCGTTCAAGATGAATATACTCTTAATGAGTATAATGAAGGCGATCCCACTGGAAGTTGGTATTATCCAACTGGCACCTATCAATCAAATTGGAATCCTGGAGGGTCATCTGGTGTAGCTTTTTATATGGATAAGCTCTTTGGGCAGACGTATCCAAACGAAGTTTTTTACTTAGCTGAATACCCTTTGATACAAGGGGTAAAATACAGAATGCGCTATGGTGTAACTCTTCAATATTATAAAGATATTAAGTATCAAATTTTAGATGCTGACGATGATTCTGTTGTTTATGATGGAAATACGGCAAGTTGGCCTGATACACTCGATGAGACATTTGTTTTGCCTCGAGATGTTCAAAGACCAAAGATACAATTCTCTATTGAAGGGGAAAACTCTGGCAGTCTTTTCTATGTACAGTTTGGTGGCATTAGAATCCAAAATACATTTGCACTTAATTTAAGCGCAAACTTTGAACCTAATTCTGAATTATATTTGTTTGATACATCTGATTACTCATTGATTGGTTCAGTAACTTTGGATGCAAATGCAGAGATTGACTTAAGTGAATACGAGGGAATGACAATTGCCATTGGTGAATCATTTACATCTAAGGTTATTACCAACCCAGTAGATGCAAGCTTAGGCAATGGCCCCGCAACTGGAGAGGTTCGTGGAATTACTAATGTTGTAGTTGACGTAAAGGAAACCTCTTCTATGAGAGTTAATTCCAGGCCAGTAATTAACTCTAATTTTACTGGCAAAAAAGAAGTAAAACTTCTTGGTTATGATCGAAATCCTCAGATAACGATTGAGCAAGATGAGCCAAGCTTGATTCAAGTGAATGGCATAGTAGCGGAGTTAATAGTTTAATGTGGCAAGCGATAGCAGGAATAGCAGGTTTAGCTTCATCTGTAGTTGGAGCAGCGGGTCAGGCAGCAGCGGGGCGCGCTGCGGAAGAAGAGGCGAAGCTCACATCCTTTAACATCGGCACTGAAAAAGAGATGAATAAGATTCAGGCGATGCAAGCAGCGCAAGCTCGCAGGGAAGAATATGACATAGCTACGTCTACAAACATTGCTGCATTTGCTGCGATGGGTAGGGACATAGGATCAGATAGAAGTGTCCAGGCTTTTCTTGAGAGACAGAAGGAAATTCTGGGGCAGGATGTTGGACGGATTCAAACGCAAACTCAATTTGAAAACTTAGCGGCTGACATGCGATCTAATATTGAAAGATTGCGCGGAGCAAACGAACGACGGGCGGCAAACATCCGAGCGGCTGGAACACTATTTAAGGGTGTATCCTCTTACGCACAGACTAAGGATTAATCATGGCAGTTATCAGGCAACGTACACAAGTATTCAATCGACCATTCGGCGTTGTCAGAGGGGATGCTGGAGGCGCAAAGATTGGGCAGGCAATAGCTGAAGTTGCTTCAGATGTTTCTCAGATTGCTTATCGAGAAGCTGCAAAAAATGCGCAGGAAGCTGGTAAGAAAGCTGGCCTTGCCGTTTCTACAACTGATGTAACGGCTATTGATCCAAAAACAAATATGCCTGTTGCATACAAGCCGCCATCAAACTTTGGTGGGATTGCTGCGGAAGCATACCAAACTATGATTGATCGCCGCTTTGAGGATTCAGTTCTTACTGAGCTTCAAACAAAAGGTTCTGAGTTTGCTGATAAGGCTAGCAATTCTAAGCAATACCTAGAGCTAATGACTAACTACGTTGAAGAGATGTATAACGCAGGAAGTCAAGGAGCGCAGGGTACATTCTACACTAGATACATTGAGGAGACTGGTAAGGCGTATGTCTCTAAGACCTTTGCTGCACTTCAAGAGCAAGAAAGAAAAGCGGCAGCAGCACGGTTAAAGAAACAGAGTCGCTTAGACTTTGCGTTAAAGAAGATTGATATTCAAAAGCGCATTAAAGCTATGGAGGTTTCTCCTGAATTACAGGCCGATATTCTTGATTTGAATGAGATGGCATTAACTCAGTATGTTGGCGGGGCTGCTACAATTTCGGAGGTTAGTGGGGCGCAAGAGTTATCTTATGGATATGATGCTTTACTTGGAAATACAAACCTTACTCAAATTTATGTTGGATCAACAGAGTCTGAGCAAGCACAGATGCGCGCAGCACTTCTGAATCCAGCAGCCATCGATCAGCACATCAAAGACCCAAAACTACAAGGATATATTTTTCAAGCATTGTCTGGAAAGGCTACTGGAAAGCAAATTGTTGATGGCCTTGATCTAAATGAAGAAACGCAAATACAACTTGCTGATGCCAGAGATACTGAGTTTTTAGAAAACAACTTCCCGACTCCAACGATGACCATCGAGGAGCTAAACAGTCGCTTAAAAGATCAAAGCCCTGAAGTTCGTAGTGAGTTCATTGAGCGTTTGTTCCAGATGAAGCTCGAGCCTGAATTAGAGGCAACAAACATTGACTCAATAATTAATGAATTGAGTAAAGATGTTAGTCAGATTGATGAGAACAATCTTCCCGAGTCTGTTCGCGGCCTTGTTGGTGGCATGAATCGAGATGACATCAATGATCTTGTTACCAACCTAAAGAGCAGAAACTCTGCGCTTTCTGGCACTGCGGCGGCTGAACTAAATGCTGCGCTAGAAAGAACATCTGGATTCATTGGGAGCATGAACGCAGCTAAAAATATCAATGACCTACGCAGTTATTATGTTGATGCGCTTAAAAGCCTTAAAGGTATTACTAATAACACAAATAGAAATAGTAAGCGTGAGACTATTGAAGCCAAGTTTGCTGACTTAGCTAAATCTTTGGTGAACACAGATTCTATTTCTCTTGATGAGCTGAAAAAAGTTCACCGTGCTATTACATTAAATGCTGATACTTTTGATGGTTCGTCCCAAGCTAACGCTTACTTTAATGTAATGAGTAAAGCATATAAAACTTCTGACGCATCGATTTCTCGTAAGATGAGCGCAATAGAAACTAAAAGAGCTGAAATTATTCAAGATGGAGTAAATCAAACTATCTTAGAAATAGCTTTAGAAAAACAAAAAGAAGGTCTTCCTTTAGGGGACACTGAAAAAGATGTTGTTACCTTACATCATTATAAAGGTGTAATGCCATCTGCAATAACATTATCTGGAGACAAAGGTTTCTTAGAAAGAGCTGCTGCAAATTCTATTTTGCCTATTGAGCTAGAGGTAATTGAAAACGGTTTAACTTCTGGAAACTTTAAAGAACAAGAAGCTGCGTTTAGACTCTTTCAACAGCTAACAAATGTTAAGCAGAGTGATGGCTCTCAAGAGTTTAATAGAGATTTCTTAAGAAACAAAATCGATAAAGATAAATACTCATTAGCAAATGCTGCAATATCTGTTGCTAATTTTAGATCCATTGTTGGTATAAGCAACGAATCTCCACAAGAAATATACTCTAAAATGTTTCAGTTTTCTGGGAGCATTGACTCTGCTGTTAAGAGGGAAATTGGGTTAGCTGATAACAAAAACTTAGCAACAATATTTATTGATTCTGATTATGGCATGACTGACTTTGATCGAGATAGTCAGAGAGAATTTTTAGATATTCTTCGGTTTAATGTTGCAAGTGGTACGCCATTAAATGAAAAAATATTTGAGCAAATTAAAGACAGTTACAAATCAACCCTTGTTGAAGATACAAGAGTTATTGGTCAAAAAGTTGGAGACTCAACACATTTTTCTTTAGATGTTGCGTTCGACGATTCTGATCAGGCAAAAATGTATCTTTATATTGCTGAAGAATTAGCAAGTGATTCCGCATATGAAGATTATCTTCGATTAACTGGAATGGAAGCCTTTGCGGATGTAGTGTTTAGAGAGCGGCATTCTGAAGTAAAAAACAAACTAATAAGAAGTCAGCTTGATAAATATATTAAATTTGAGCCTATAAGAGATACTTGGATTGGTTACACAGGAAACAAATCTTTTATTGTAAAAATGAAAGCAATTGATGGTGGATATATTCCTGTTACACCAAATAGTTTTCCATTAATTGTAATGGAGTCTATGTTCAAAGATGATCCATCAACAGAGCGCAGCTTTCTTTCTTATAAGAATGCGTCGATTGCTGCTAATGCAACTAATAATAAAGTCGCTATAGCTGAAACCGAGCTAAGACTATTCTTAAAACTACACCCTGAACGCTACCCTAATGTAGACTCTTTATTTGAAATTCCTGCAAAATATAAAATTCAGGAAGTTTTAACCAGAGAGCAAATGGAAATTATTTACAACGAGGAGATGGGAGATGGCGAATAGGTTAATTGACTATCCAAATCAGACCTATACCAAGACCCCAGAGCCTCCGATAACAACTGTTGGCGATGCGTTCTCAGCTCAATACGGTAAAGTCTTAGCTCCTATTATTGAAGAAAATAGATTCTACACTGCACCAGAATATGATGAGGGTGCGGCTAGTGAAGTTGAGAAATCTATTGAGCTGCGTCCTTGGCTTACTGAAAATGAGAAGCTGCGCCTTAGAAACTTTGGCACTAGCTATAAAGCTATTCAGGACAACCTGAACTACATCGATGCACAACGCGCAAGAATGGAGACTATCTCTAATCTTAGCGGCCCTCTTGCGTTTGTAAGCGATCCTTACTTTGGTGTTGATCTTACATTGATGTTAATTGGTGTTGGTGGCCCCGCTGCATTGTCTCGTATGTTTGGAGCGGTGGGGTTCAAGACTGCCAAGCAGGGTCTAAAGCAAACGACAAGACGAGTAACAACTGGTCAAGGTATTGGGTATCAAGAGGCAGCAAAAATTGGTGCTTTCTATGGTGGAGCTGCTCCTACTGTTCTCGGTACTCTTGAGACTTTATCAGCAGAAGATGATGAAGAAGCATTAAAGAGGGCTGGTCGTACTATACTTGAGACTCTTGGCTTCTCTGCTTTGGGTGCTGTTGCTGGTGGTGGTATTACCGCAGCAATAGGCGCAAAGCGTTACTCTGACATTCCGCTAGACAATAGCTCAATGCTAAATGCAGATGAAATTGCAGAAGCTAAACTAAAGCGTTCAATTGAGAACACAAAGAAACCAAAATCAGAAAAAGAACCGATGACTGTTGCGCGTAAAAAACGCAACAAGGCACTCTCAGAAAACTATAAGCAATATCTTGATGATGTCTCTGGCGATGAGGTTCCAGTAGAAACTGGATTCAAGAATGAGAAGCTATTTAAGCTCATCACTGGGGCGGTACCAACTCCGCTACGCAGCATAATCAACAGCAACCTTCCAGATTCATTTAAGAGCGCAGCAATGAAACTGGGTGCTGACATGGGATTCATTACGAAAGCAAATGAGGCTGGTGTTCCATCTGAGATATCTGTGCATCTAAAGAAAGCATTGCGCAGCCGTGAATGGTCTACCGCATTAAGCAAGATTGATGGCGCATACCAAGAAGTAAACCCAAGGCGCAGCCAGCAGTTTATGGGAACTCAGGTTTTAAACTCTGTTGAAAAGGTGCGCCGTTTTATAGGTAAGGAATCCTATACGCTAGAAGATTGGTACGAGCTTGTTGGTAAAACTTCTTTGCGCAATACGCCAATTGACCAGATTGGCTCAGAGCCACTGAAGAATGCTGTTGTTGCCTATCGTGAATTTATGAAACCGCATACTGATGAGCTTGAGTCTCTTGGTATTATCAATAGTAAAGAGCTATTCGTTGAGAAGACATTAAATGCAGCGGGTCGCAAGGGCGAGCTGATTGCAGTCACAAATAAAATCATCGATGCTAACAAACGCTGGATGGCCCCACAGGTTGACCGATTGCTCAAGAAGGGGAATAGGCTAACAGAAGTTGAATCTCAGCGTCTAAGCTACCTTCAAGGGCTTCAGAACGACATTGCAAACGTAAAGACCTATGATGAACTAATGGCCTTGCGTCCAAAGTTAGATTTAACGCCCAAAATGGCAGAGGCTTTAAAGAAACTAAAAGGATCAATTGACGATCTTGCAGAGCAAATCGACAGCTATCGTGATTACATCGAGGCCATTGATCCCGCTAAGATGGATCGTGTTCACTTTCCTATTGTTTATAATCGGAATGCTATCCGTAACAACCGTCAAGGCTTTGAGGCTATTGTTCGCAAAGAGTTTATGGAT
>Ga0098048_1001311_pt1 | contig 10986 bp, 11 predicted proteins | sample 13_taG_FD_75052 | JGI IMG/M metagenome (GOLD analysis project Ga0098048, IMG submission 75052) | Marine viral communities from the Subarctic Pacific Ocean - 13_ETSP_OMZ_AT15268 metaG | ecosystem: Environmental > Aquatic > Marine > Oceanic | place: Pacific Ocean | collected 2015-01-16 | reverse complement strand
TCGACTGGAGATAAGCATCTGCAATTTCTTCGGTATCACCTATGTCACGGTCACGCTCTATCTTATCATCTTCTTTTTGCGTATTGTACCTTCTTTGCCACTGAGCATCCTCTGATTTAATCCGTGTCTCTAGGTTATTCTCCCATTGCTTCTGCGCAGACTCTTCCCTGCGGTCAAGGTCAGCCATCTCTTTCTCCCAACGCCTCTCCCACTCTCCTTGGTCTCTTTGGTAATTCCTGTCATTCTCTCTTTCAGCCCATTCCTTTTGCTTGTCCTCTCTCTCAATCTGAAACTTTTGTTTTATTTCTCTTTCTTTTACAGCAAACTCTTCCCCAAGCTCACGGAGTTTTAAATTGTTATCATTTCTTAAACTCTCGAGCAGGCGGTTGTTCTCATTTCTAACTCCTTCCAGGGCGACTGCTTTGTCATTCTGCAGCTCAATACGCGACAATGCGGACTTGTCAGCTAGCTCCTGTCGATTTAAAGCATTTGCATTCCTTTGAGCTTCGAGTGCAATAGATGCTTGCTGTTGGTCTTTCTGAAGTGCTACTGCTGCATCCTGTGCGTCCTTTTGTTTGTAGAAATCACGATTAAATGCACGGTCATTTTGAACCTCCTGCATCAAATTGACACCTTGAGATGCTACTTGTGGAGCACGCACTGTATTTATAGGACCCATGGCAGGTCGTGCGTTTGCCGCTAACAACTGTGCGGTCAATGCCTGCCCATGACTTGTTGGGATGAGCTGTGCTTGTTGCATCATAGGTTTTGGTAACGGTTAGAGAAGTTAATAAATTTATCCAAGAAGGATGACCCGCCTCCTCCGCCCGTTGCGGTAGGAATGTATGGAGATGTATTGATGTAACTCTGATGAGCGGGAGCCATGACCCTCTGCGTGAATGGAGATGAGTACCTGGCAATTGGGTCGAGTCCACCAAGTGCAATATCTGTTGGTGCACCTGCTAAGTACTTCATGAGAGAAGCTTGGTTCGCAGTCATTCCAAGATTACCAAGTCTCATATTCATGAGAGAATTAAAGTTATCAAACTCTTGATTTGCTTCCCCTAGGTCGTAACCAAGGTTTGTTCTTAATGCTGCAATTTGTGGGTCGGTAAAACCAAGGTCACGCAAGCTATTATTAAGGCGTATCTCATTAGCCGACACCTTGTTTTTATTTGTCGAAAGATTGGACTCAATTAGACCAGTTAAGTAGTCCATTTGGTTCTGAGTAAACCCTGTCTCTGCATTAATATTAGCGGCAGCATCGGATGCAGCCTTATTGACATTTGCCTCCCCTGTATTTGCTACATTCGCAGTATTTGCTGTGGCAATCGTTGATGCTGCTTGATTAGTCGCATCCCCTACGGTACTTGCCTCAGAGTTATCTATTCCTGCAAGGCCTGCTGCAGTATTGATATTATTCTGCCCTGTCTGTGCAGTTGCATCATTCAAAATACTAGCAGTACCTTCTGCTTCACCTATATCAATCTCACCTTGTGATGCGGCATCTGCTAGATTAATTCCAGCCAAACCCTCTGCTTCTTGATTGTTTGTTGTGGATTGATTGGTTGCAAAATTATCATCTGCAAATGCAAGACCCTGAGCCTTGCCAACACCAGCAATCCCTTTATCCATGGCAAAGCCAAGATTTGCATCATTTACTGCCCCAACTTTTCCTAGTCTAGCAGAAGACTCCATGCCTAACTGTGTGGCATCTGCCTGTGCCATAGGAGCAAACATGCCCTGTGCTTGATTCGCTCTATTCTGAGCAAATGCACTACGCATATTCGCACCAGTACCCTGACCAATCCCTTGGGTACGCATGCCTTTGAGTTGCTGATTATATGCATCCTCGGCAGCCCTTCTGCCCGTCATCGCCATGCGACGCATTTGGTTACCTAGAAGTCCAGCTTCTTTAAGCTGTGCTCCCTCCATTATGCCCGCACCTTCTATGCTTGTATCTCGTATGCCTGTAGCAGAATCAATACTTGCATCGTAAATGCTTCCTATTCCATCTTTTGCTGTATCCCGAACAAGCTCGTTTCCGGCACTTGCTACATCTGCAACATCTTCAATTCCTGAAGTCCCAACATCAGTAGTTGTGTCAAGCGCGTCGCTCTGTACATCGGCAACACTTGCTACACCTGATAATTGCTGATTTTTATTATCATTGATTGCAGTACTCGTTGCATTTGCGACACCCTGTAATCCAGAACCTGCAACATCTGATATATTTCCTGCTACATTCGTGGCAGTATCTAGTGTGTTATTTGCTCCCGCAATTAGTGCATTAGCGGTATCATTACCCGCAGTAATGGTGGCATCAGCAACATTTTCATTTCCTGTCAGAGTAGCATTTTGAACATTAGTAACACCTTCATCTGCCTTATTAAGTTTGTCATTTAGCAGGGTGTCTGTCCCTGCATTCATGTTCTCCACAGAGTCGGCTAGATTACCACCTGCCGTATTTACGGCTGCCTGCTTCTCTGCAGTTTGCGTCGCTTCTTGAAGGTTTAATTCCTTCATTGAGGAATTGTATCCCTTTAAAGCCTCAAAGGTTTTTTCCATGTTACCCTCAAGAGTGCCATCACCCGACTGATAAATCTTCTCTAATACAGCGGTACCACTTGCTCGAATCGCTTCTAGTCTACCTGTCTCCTCTAGAGCTCCTTCAAATCTAGTTTTAAAATCAGGCAGAGCCTCAGCTGCCTCAATAATATCTCCAATTATTTGGTCTCCGACTTCGTCAAGAAAACCAGGAAAAGGATTGGATAAATCGTATGGGTTATCCTGCCCCTCAGGCATGTTTGCGATAGTGTCAAACATTGCCTTTCTTGCTTCGGGGTCAGCAATATCCATTACCGGAATCTTACCTGCCGTCATCAAGGCAGTAAGCAAGTCCATTTGGTATTGCTCCTGCGTCTGTGCTTTTACTGCTTCAGACTGTGCTTTTGCCTGGGCATTGTAATCAGGCTGTGGAGGGGGCTTGCTTTTACACATGATTCAAATCCTTTTTAAAATAATAAAAATTTTCGCCCCCCAATTGGTAGGTACGAGTACAATCAACATCAAATCCACACCATTTTAACCAACGAATAGACTTCTTATTTCCTTCATGAATGTAGTTATATACTCTCTTGTAGGGATTACTTATCTTCTCTACGAATTTCTTGGTTAATTTAAGGACATCTTTTTTGTATGTATCCACAAGCTCTGAGCCTAGCATCCAAACAACTCCAGCATCTCCATCAGCGTCAGCTGAGCCAAACATACATACAACATTATCCTTCTTGTCTTTTGCCGTAAATATCATGCCTCCATCAAATCCTTCAAGGAGTGCTTCTTTTGCAGTACCACCAAGACTAGACACCTCAAGCATATCAATATCTCTCAGCCTATTGCATAGTCCGTCAACATCCTCACGCTGAGCTTCCGTAATAACCAGGTTCATTGATTGGTTATAGTTAGCGTGCCATTAGAAAATGAAAATGTTGGAGAGTCACCCTTCTCACCCTTCAGTCCTGCTAATTGAGCAGAGGTAAAGTCTGCGTATTCGAAAGGCTCGCCCTTCAATGCATCCAATTGATTCTGAGTAAAGTCACTATACTTAAAGTCTTTTCCCGGCTCCCCCTTGAGGTCAATTTGTTGCTGTGCAGACAAACTAACTTCTCCAGTAATTTTCCCGTCCTTATCTACAACTTGCACACCATCAACGCTAATCCCATCGGAAAAGTCCATAGCTGAACCTGAGGCTATTTTGTCTGTGGTGATTGAACCATCCTTAATAAGGTCGGTCGTGATTTGTTGTGACTGGATATGTGCAGTAACAATTGAATCATCGGCAATCTTTGGCCCTGTTACTGCATCATCTTTAAGGTGGCTAGTCCCAATGATATTATCCGCAATTTTATTTACATAGAGATTCTCGGTGGTGGTACTGCTAAGCGAGCCACCTGTAACTTCATCAACCTCTTCAATTAGGTCGTTTAAAGTTCGTCTTAATACTTCCCAATTATTATCTAGTGAATCATGGGATAGTGCGACACCATCAAGATTCTTTCTTAGTTTTATCAGGAATTGCTCTGACGGGATGCTGTAATCCGCTGAACTATCTGAGTTTATCTTGGATGTCGCCATATCTTATTCTAAGTTGTTACTAATAAAAGTTCAATTTCAATTATTGTTCAAAGACTCCCAGATAGTCATGGACATTGAGTTCCTTAACTTGTCTTGGTGCGAATATTCGAGTTCTTTGACGGTTCCTCTTTGAGCATTTAAGTGAACTTCGGGTTCATAGTTCAAGCCTAAATAGTTGCACGCATCCTTGAAATCGGGAAACCTAACAAAGTGTGAATCCTCCTCAGCAATGCAATGTAGTGGGGCAAGATGCTGATGCTTTAAAATAGAGTATCTCCTAGATGTATCCCTGTCCGTTGTGGCCTCTCCTGTAGATGCGCCAATAGCAAACTCCACAAGCTCATTCGGGTAGGAGTTTCTTGCAATCATGCTCTGCAATCTATCAATCGGGTTTCTAACCATAACCAAGCACCCTTTAGGAAGCTTAGATGCCCAGTTTTCTGTTAAATATGCTTGGGGGGCTCGCTGACCATTCAATAACTTTTCTCTTTTCCACTCCCTATTCTTCGTGGGATAAAATTCTTTAAGGGCATGAGCAGCTAGAGTTGTTGTTCCACTTCTGCTTACATGCGCAAAACACTTACCATTTGGCAATCTGTAGAAAAGTTTAATCATTCGGACCAAACCCTATACTGTACCTATCGACTTCACTTCCTACGCAATGCCAAATTGGGCGATTAACAGATACAGTAAATTTACGCACCTGCCATCCCCCTTTATCGTAATCAGTTATAATTTCTTTTGTATCAAAATCTTGGTATCGGAAAAAACTTTTCCCTGCTTCTTTTGTATATGTAAAATAAAATCTAATTCCTGGAGATTCATTATTAGTATGCCACGACATCCCTCCGTTTTTTTTGTATAAGAACTGACCCCTTGGATGAAGAGTTGGTATGCCTTTATACTTAAATCTATCGGTAAGCTTTTCTGCTATTTCGAGATTTCTCCAATGAGGTGCATACCCAATTTTATTAGAATACCTAGTGAATTTACCTTTTTCTTTTAACTCTTTTTGTACTTGTTCTAAAGCTTTAGGGGAGACCATATCCAACGGAGATGTATCTGTTTTTTTAACCTCAAGCCTAGACCAATTCTCTAAGATTCCATCTAGTTGCTCCTTCAGTTCGGTAATAAGCTTTTCGTCCGTTCTAACCATTTTTCTTATCGAAAGGTTTACCTGATGCTCTTGCTTCTTCTATTGTCATATTTAAAGGCACAGGCTCAGCAGGGGTTGGCTCATCCATTGCTTCTTTAAGTTTTAACTGCTCAGACTTTTTCCATTCCTTAAAGACCTCTATTATGTCCTTACATTGCTTTGCTCGGTCTGCGTCTGGAGATGATGCAATCTCCCTTGCTTTTTTAAATGGTTCCGGGTCAACATTAAGCTGAGCGCACCTGTCATCTAAGTCTACTGATTTTACTAAAATATCTAAGAATGCGTCGGCATAAACAGTAGAGTCTTCATCTACACGAAAGTTGCCTTCACTCATGATATGCATGAGTAGTCCCACCACCCATCTTTTTCCTAGTAATCTTCTATAATCTGTCTGTCTTCCAGTGCGCGGGAAATTATCAACGACAAAATGAAAAGCTTCTAAGAAGTTCGGGCTATCTTCAAAAAACTCATTTAAATCTTGCTCCGTTTCTTCCGACATAGTCATTGCAAGAATAACAGAATTTATAATTGGCACTCGAAAAGTAAGTTGTTCGGCTGCCTGCCAATCATCCTCATCTAAAACCACCACACTAAAGTCGATAGATTTATTATTTTTAATAAGTGCTTTAAGTCTATGGTGACCATCAAACAAGGTATAGTCTTCCTGCTCTAATATATTCCTAGCCTCAAACGGAGCACTTTTATCACGGGCAGAAAACACAACGACTCCGTACTCTTCCCAAGCACCTACTGACATTTTCTCTGAATAATAATCTATCTCCGTTTCCGAAAGCGAAAGCTCATCCTTCCTGTTGCTTAATATCTTCTCTGCCAACTCGGGGTTGATTGTAATTTTGGTCTTCTTCATCCTGTTGTAAAAGCTGCCTCCCTGACAATCATAACAACGCTAACAGAACTTGTGCTTGTTATGTCTTCACAATATCCACCATCATCACTGTCATCACATACGGTTCTTGTTGAGCTGAAAGATTTGCTTGCTGGGTAAGACGGTGCGGGATTAGGGGTAAAGTTGACATTTTTATTGAAATGTGGACTTCCACTTCCTGCATTCTTGAATGTAGCTGTAATATCAAAGGTTTGTCCACCTTCCTCATAAAACACTATTCCATCTCTACCAATCATGTTTTGGCTTCCGTAGGAAATTTTTCTATTACCGCCGGCATTTTTGATACGAGCAAGGTCTACAGTAGTTCCGTTATATGTGAAATTATTGGGCAACCCGACATCAGTCATTACTTTATCGGCTCCCCAGTAATGAGTAGAGTGAACTAAAAGTCCAAACTGAATCTTAAAGTTCGGTCCATACATGTCATTATACACGGGCTTTAATGTATTAGGTATTTGCCCAAATCTACCATTTGGCACGATTCCACCCCGTGGAACATACGCTGCCAATTGTTTAACTCCGCTATACGGGTCAGCAAATGCAATATTACATTCTGTTAGCCTAAAGTCAGTACCTGTGCATGCATCCCACTCCTCACTTGTATCATCTCCTGCAAGCTCCCTACATCTACTACTACAAATCTCTATGCCTGTGCCATGGAGTTGAACATTGTTACCAGAAAAGGTACTTGTCAGTCCGCTCAGCTCGAAGGCATTAGATTTTCCATTAACAGTCGCTGGAGCCTCGGTCATGTCGTAAACATGCATGTTACCATCGATATCATCAGAGTACTCCGATGAAAGTCCCATTAATGGTTTAATGTCATTGAAGTCAAATCCAGGGTTACTTCCATTGATTTTTAATCCATTGGCTGGGAAGAAATTTGACCAAGTAACCTCATAACCAGTAACTGCAAAGTGACCCTTTATTCTTGTTATCCCCCCAGTTGGGGCTCCGATATTTGTGCGACCACTTGGAACTAAGCTTTCAAGATTAAACATTGGGTCAGCACCCATTGAGCCATGGTCTTTCCAATAGAAATATCCATTTACCTGCTCCCTAAATATTTGATACCATCTTGCGGCTTTCTTTACTGCACCAGGATTTGTGTTTCTGCTACGACCACCCATCCTGTTACTAATGCCAATTCCTGCGCCATTTGATGTTGTATCTACTAATGGTGCCTCGGTCTGATATTCAAATGTATGAGTATCCGTAACTAATGTCGCATGTTGAGCGTTCACTCCTTTGACGGTAAGTGTATTTGTTCCTTCTGGCGCAGTTATATCTGCAGAGTTTCCGGTCATCACCATACTGTCAGCACCACCATTTAGTGACCAATGCCAATGGTCGCAGTTGCTAAAGTTTACTGTCACTCTATGAGTTGCCATTATAATTCAGTTACGCTTGTTATTGAAATTTGTGGCGTGGCAACTGTTACTGTTTTGATTGCCGACTCATGCTGAGTACTGCCAATATAGCTCTTAAGAAGCACAGCCCATTGACCATCATCTGATACTCCCAATACACCGGTTGATGCAGTTGTTCCACTATTTACAAATACTTCTTGTGCCGCAGTACCCGGCTTCCCTGCTTCGTAGCTCCACTTAGTGACACCTCCTCCAATGGTTACGCTTATGTCAATTTTCTTGGTTATTGGATTATAGGTGGCAGTTCCGTCAATAGCAGCATCTGCAGTAACAGTAACCGTGTCTGTGGCCGTATCTAATGTAGTTCCGTTACTGGTTTTAAGATATACTGTTATTGTTTGTGCGCCTTGAGGTGCGCTTATTGTCTTACTTGTGACGCTAGTTGAGAATCCACTACTAAGACTTCCGCTACCTACTTTGTAGTACCATTTGTCCGAACTTATTGCATTGGTAAAACTTAAGGCAAGAACTGCCTCGAGTGGCCCACCGGCAGATGCAGTCACACCTATGGATGGTCTTGCTAGTGATACACTCTTATCGTTTGTTATTTTCCGTGTAGACCCCACATAAGATTTAAATCGAAAGTTCTTTGTACCAGCAGATAAGTTTGTGGAGTCTACAACTGCAGTTGTTCCGCTTGTTACGAACTTTTCACCACCACCGTGTGTAAGGTTTTCGTATGACCACTTGGTTATACTGCTTCCAAGATTAACACTTAAAGCTATTTTCTCTGTAGCACGATTATAAGTAAGTGTAGGAGTTATCGTGTTGTCCTGTTGGACAAATAGTGTCTTGGCAACTGAGGACCCTTTAAAAACATTATCGCGATACCCATAGACAGTTATGGTATTGTTAGCTCCATTAGTAAGACTAGATAACCCTATAGTCTTACTATTGCCCGTCTGCTTGCCGCTTAGTGCACCATTGTTGATTTTATACTTCCACGAATTAATCAGTGGTGGACGAGTAACAGATACTGTGAGTAGCTCCGTAGTGGTGCTGTAAGAAAGGTTGTTTTGTACAATTTGCAGGTCAGGTTTTTCCCAAATCTGACCGCCGTTCAATACTATCTTGGTAACCTCCTGTGCTGCTGCATTTGCTGAAGATTTCCATTGTGCATGCTCAACGGTGTTATCAAGAGTGATACTACCTGCGGTTGGTGGACTGCCTCCTATGCTCATACGTTTGTAATAGTTAGAGTACCACCACTAAATGAGAATGTAGGAGATGCTCCTGTTGCTCCCTTGTCGCCACGAGGTACAGTAAGTGTGCCAGTGCCAGAGTTATAACTTGCGTTAGTACCAGGATTGCCTGTGGATACTGATATAGTCTTAATCTCGTTTGCACGGGCAGTTGCAGTAGACGCTGAACTTGCTGCATTACTTGCTGAGGTTGCTGCATTTGATGCTGAAGTACTAGCCTGAGATGCCTTTGTACTTGCTGTGCTTGCTGAACTTGCTGCTGCTGTAGCTTTCGTACTTGCTGTGCTTGCTGAACTCGCTGCATTAGTTGCAGATGTTGATGCGTTGCTCGCCTTAGTACTTGCAGTAGATGCAGAGCTGGCAGCATTAGTTGCAGAAGTCTGGGCTGAGTTTTTTGCACTTACTGCTGAGCTCTTTGCGGAAACTGCGCCTGCCTCGGCAGTCTCAGCGTTGGTCTCTGCGGTCTCTGCCTTAGTCTGTGCTGCTTCTGCGGCAGCCTGTGCATCCTCTGCGTCACTTGCTGATTGAGCAGCAGATTGGGTACTACCAAATAATGTTTTTAAATCATTATTCCCCGCACCAATCAGATTAACTTTCAGGCGTAACAACTCGAAGTTATTATCATGCTTAGAGTGCGTGATTGGTCCAGCAGGATTTACATTTTTACGCAGGTATATCTTTGCAGAGTCACCCGTAATCGAGTAATCATTACCATCCTGTTGTAAGGCTACATAGTCTGCTGGAAGCGAAGTCATAATTATTTCTCCATGGATTTAAGTACTTGGTCTATCCAATCCCGCAAAAGGGAGGAGACGCTGACACCTAAAGTGCCAGCAATCTCCGTAAGTTTTTGCTTATCCCCGTCGGGAATAGTTAATGAAACCTTACTCATTAAGCAGAAAGTCCTGCATTGAAGTCTGCAAGGTTACCAAGAGATTGAGCTGCGATTTTCAATGAACCAACCTTGACTGCACCAGCACTTATCTCCGCAGTATCATCCTCTGAGCTGACACTTGTAGTTGTAGTGCCTGACCCTGAAGTGTTAAGGTACAATGTGCCTCGAGGGAATGATGTGTTGTCATCACCGGAAATAAGTGATGCAGAAACTCCCGCTTGGTTGTTTGATGAAGTAATCACATCTGCAAGGCTAGTCTCGCTACCCATGGTGAAATACAAAATAGTGCCTTGTATCGACCACTCGGATGCAGCTGAGCCAGATTGTGGACTTCCTGACATGAAAGTTGCAATGGAGCTACCAAGGGATGCATATTCACCCCAAGTTTCGTCAAATTTAATTTCAATTACATTGGCACCACCTGAAGGGAACTCAAAACGATAATACTTATGGTCGGAACTACTTCCTGCTCCGACCTGACCTAATACAAACTCGTCCTCCGACTCATCCCAGATAAATGCTGCAGCATTCGAGCCCTGTGCACGCTCGAAATAAAACCCTTGGTCTTTTGTGAATGCACCCTGATTGGCTCCTTCTGACAGTCTGATAAAGTTATCTTTAACATCTAGGTTGGTAGTAGACAGAGCAGTCGTTGTTCCAGTAACAGTTAAGTCACCGCTAATTGTGGCTCCTCCACTAACATTTAAAGTCGAACCTGATAATTCCCCAGTAGCCGTAACGCTCAAGCCTCGTACGGCACCACTTGATATGTGCGAGGTTGATGTGGTGGAATCGAACGCAGTGCTACCCGAGAATGTATTATCTCCCGAGAATGTATTATCTCCTGCTAAAAGAGCACTTATTGCGTTAGCTACATTAGATTTGGTCGCTTGACCAATTTTATAGAATATTGAGTTTGTATCTGCTGACATGGTATTGATTGGTTAAATTAAGCTAGGAATTAGCTTTGTGTTGTTGTTAATTGTAGTAAGTGTATCACTTTCGCTGAGTGCAGTTTGTATCTGTGGAAGTACGCTTAAATTTAATGCTCCGGAATCAATAACTATTGGCTTATCACCATCTTCGGCATGTAAGATAGACTTACCGTCATCTCGGTACAGTCTGCCACCTGTGACTATAACGGAATTACTCCCTATATTTTGTAACCTAATGTCTGCGTTTTCTACTTTTACTTCGTAGTTTCCGTTATCAATAGCACGCATGCCACCGAACCAATTTGCCACTCCATCTGCTGTGGT
>Ga0098048_1001294_pt1 | contig 11068 bp, 4 predicted proteins | sample 13_taG_FD_75052 | JGI IMG/M metagenome (GOLD analysis project Ga0098048, IMG submission 75052) | Marine viral communities from the Subarctic Pacific Ocean - 13_ETSP_OMZ_AT15268 metaG | ecosystem: Environmental > Aquatic > Marine > Oceanic | place: Pacific Ocean | collected 2015-01-16 | reverse complement strand
GAATTGACCATCTGCTCGTATATCTCCCCCAACGTGTAATTTTTCTAATGGGCTTGTTTCGCCTATTCCGAGATTGCCAGCGATTGAGGAATCGCCAGTACCTTCGACTTGCAATCCTTTCTTTACCCTGAAATCCTTTTCTGCCATTCACTCACCATGATTTCACTATCCATCATATCTTAGTTTTGATTTCCGTTGTCCTGACTATTACTGTTTTATCAGCAGAAGTAGTGCTTGTGTATTTCAGTTGTATATCGGTTGCACCACCAGTGGTATACTTACCAACGCTGAAGTCACCGAGAGCAGTCCCTGTGTTTATCACACCGTATGTAGTCCAGTATATCGCTGCATCGTCAGCAGGAGCAGAGTCTCCCTTGTAGGTCACCAGTACCTCGTATAACTCAGTCTCGTCATCAGAGTCGTTGTATATCTGAACGATGAACTTGGTTGACCTGTGCGCACTGTAGTCGTATGACCCTACTACTATGGTGCCTGCAGTACCACTAGTGCCTGTCAGTGTCCCTGATGCTACTTGGCTACCACCTATTGAAGTGTAAGTATCTATGGTGACCTCGTTGTTTATGGCAGGCACGGTTACCCCAGAAGCGTCTAGGACTGTGGTGCCGTTTATCTGATAAGAAAGCCCGCTGCTCAGATTGACTGACTTGTCGAATAGGAATCTGGTACCTGTGTGTTGGTATGTAATGGCAGCCACGCTGCTACCGAAGGTAATCCCACCACCATCCATATTAGCGGAGTTAAGACCATTTCCAATGGTGATGAGTTTGTCCTCTACTAGGAGTTCAGTTGTGTTGAGAGTGGTGGTATCACCATTGATTACCAAGTCTCCTGTTATGGTGGTCACAGAACTCTCGGTTGCCCCTATCGTCACATCTACTCTACCAGCACCCTTGAAGAGAGCAACATCATCTGCGAGAGCCTCATAGATACCAGCATCGAAAGTGAGTTGAGTGGTCGCTACAGCACTAACCACACCTACTGCTTTTCCAGATGCCAGATAGACGATATCCCCTACACTGAAATGACTTGTGGCGGCGGGCCCATCTACTGTTATGGCGTTGCCCCCTACAGCATACCCAGAGCCGTTATTCACCAGAACTCCAGTGAGTGTGACCTCATTGCTACCTATTATCCGCAGACCACGAACTGGGTCCCCTGTAGTGCTTTGTGTGGAGACCTTGAAGTCCATGGTTCCGTTCTTCTTCAACATGCTCTGTGATGCTGAGATATTGTCATAGCGAGTCTCTATCGAACCTATGTGATGCACGTGCTGCTTGCTGCTGTTAGCGTTCGTGACCTTACCACCGCTAGCGTAGAAGTCCAAAACCCCTGCTTGCATGCTCAGAGACTCTGCGTCAGTCAGGCTGGAGAAGGTGTGGTTGGTGATGAGGTTGAGCCTGCTGCCTATGTTGTCTGCTGGTAGCCAATTGTCGCTGTCGTCATCAGTGTAATCAGCGTAGATTGATACCGTTGGTGGTCCGAGGAAGAGGTAGGAATCTCCAGAGGCGTTCATCTTCAAACCGCCTACTATCCATATTATCGTAGCGGACTCTATGTGTCCTAATGTCCCATAGAAATCACCACCAGAGGAGTAGAGCCTATCTCCTACGGAAAGTGTCGTGGCATCCACTGTTTTCACAGTGACAGTGAAATCCCCATGTGTGTGATTCCCATTCACTTGTATGCCTGTGGATACATGGTGCTCGGTCCTCTTGCTCTGTAGAGTCCCCTGCATCGTGTGGTGAACGGTGTTGTCATCATTGTCAATACCGTATGTGATGGTCTTGTTGTAAGAGCCAGTGCCTATGTTCATGTCACCAGAGGAGGTATCAAAGTTAACAGCAGCATCACCTATTGATATGTCATCAGCAGCCACGGAAATTGGCTTCCATTCTAAGGTGGCGGCGCTTGCTGTTGCCGTAGTGCTGGATGCTATGGCGAGGACATGACCATGTGCGTCTGCTGTGGAGAATGAGGTTCCAGTCCCTATTCTATCTGGGAGGGTGTATACGTTAGCAGTTACCCCTGTGCCTCTATTGTGAATGTTAGAGGCTCCAGTGAAAGTATAGGTCCCTCCATCAGCCCTGTCTTTGATTTCCAATTGTCCTCCTATGGTTCCATTACCATGTAGGGTTAGTTTACCCTCACCTGCTATTGCTACGTTCTTACCCGTACCACTTAGTTTCAAGAGACCCTTGGAATGCCCACCGACATTCACTGCGAAGAATATGTCTCCTCCAGAAGTAGAGTTGGTGATTACTAGGCTGTCCTCGTTCCATCCAAGATGGTCACTAGTTCCTATTATCTTGTTGCTCCTATCGCTGTTCGACTCATTGAATGCGGTGTTTGCGCTTAAGTCGCTTGCTTCATGGCTAATGGCTGACTTTGTGCTTGACCCTAGATGGAAGTCAGTAGTGGTTGGAATCTCTAACCTAGACTTGTCCGAGTATATCTTGAGTCTCTCTACTAGAGCGTTGTATGAATAACCAGAACTACCTGCTTGCCCTGTCTTGAACACCATATTACCTGTAGTACCAGTCCCCTTGCTCTGGCCTGTCTCTAACGTCATCCCTCCTGCATTCTTGTTAGGGGTGTCATTACCGTCCACAGTGGAACTGCCTGCTCTTAGCACTAGGCTACCACCATGTAGGTTATGTGCTACATTCTCGACTTTGAGTGTGGCAGTGCCTCCAGAAGTGGTAGCCCAATGGGTATCCTTACCCACAACGACTCTTTCACTAGAATTGGTGGTATCGAACTTCAAGTAGGATACTAGAGTGCTAGTTCCATCATTAGCAGCATAACTCCCTATGTCTAGCGCAGCGGCATTGTTGTCCATGAAGTCTATCTTCACTGCTTCTGTTGTACCTTCGCTAGTCTGGGCATTCCCCTCTGCTATGCCCAGCCTTATGTCACTGGTCTCTAGGTGGATTTTACCTGTCCCATGTGGTTGAATCCTGATGTCCTTGTTGGACTCATAGGTGTATAGTCTGGCGAAGGCAACGGTGTTTCCATTATTGGTATGGGTGAAGAAGCCCATCTTCGGGCCATTGGTGACTTGGAACTCGCCATCCGTCAATAGGGTGCTCCCCTTAGAGACGGTCAGTGCCGCGTTGGTGGCGGTGGAGACACCGTCTACCAGAAGGTCTTCCCTTACACGAAACGCCTTATGCCCCATTCTATCACTCCACTCCTATCCAACTAATCTTAGTGACGAAGTCCTTGTTCGCTCCGCTTATCTGAGCGTAGTCTATCGTTATGCATATCTTGTCTTGATTGCCACCAGAACTCGGTATGGTGACATCGTAAGTATGAGTCGCTGTGTTGGAGTTAGCATCGGTTATGGTCCCATACACAGTGTGATGGCTGTTGGTCCCATCATGGATAATCAGCATCTTGGTAGTCTCGAAGTTGGCACCGTCAGTGGAGTTGTAGGTTGACAACAGGGCCTCTACTGCCCTGAAGTCACCCTTCGGGCAGATGGGTATCTGCACTACACCAGTGCTGCTGTTGCTCGTTATGCCTGTGTTGTCTGCGAACTCGAAGGCAGTGCCACTCACATGGATGGAGGCTTTGGGGGACGCTTGGTTGATTCCCATCTTTGACGTGGCGCCCAGAAGCACCTCATGCTCGCTGACATCCACCATGAATGCGTATGGGGAATCTGGGACGTTGTCGCTACCAGAGGTATCAGCATCCACAATCAGGTCGCCTATGCAATTCACTGCGGTCGCTCTCAAATCACCATCGAAGTTCGCTCTGATGGTGCCTAGGTTGGCAGTGGTGATTCCTGTTGTGACTACCTCATTAGCCACTATCGCTTCTTTCAGATAGACGAATTGACCACTGCTGTCATCATAGCCGAAGAATCCGGTCTTGGCTGCTGATGCCCCGCTGTCATACCATCGGAAGACGATACCTCTGTCCTTGTTGTCATCACTGCTGGGGGCCACATCTCCGCCTATCGTGATGATTGGGTCATCCACAGAGATGGTCGTGCTGTTGACTGTCGTAGTGGTCCCATTCACCGTCAGGTCCCCACCGACAGTGACTGCTCCCGCGAAGGTCGCTAGTTTGGCTGAGTCTATCCTCATTCCCTCTACTAGGTTGCTCCCATCATGGACAGATAGTATCATGTCGCTCTTGTGGTCGTTAGCGCTGCCATCGTGACTGACTTGCACCCTTCCGAATGTAGCATTACTGTGGTCTATGAAATCTATCCTACCCTTCTGGTCCGCATCTGCGTTACCTGTGCCTGTGTTCTTGATTGAGATTGTAGGAGCAGTCCCTGATATCTGTAATTGGGTGCTGGGTGCTGTGTCCCCTATGCCTAGCCTAGCAGCGCCGCCCAGTATGAGGTCGTCCTGACTCTCATCCCATAGCATGTAAGCACCAGCAGTGGCTCCGAAGAACTTGACATCGTAGCCTGTGTCGTCTACACCTACATTCACTATACCGTCTATGTCAAGAGTACCTGCGACCTTGAATGTGTCTGCAGATGCATCCCACTCGATGTATTTACTAGCAGTGTCACCAAATGCCTTGAAGTCTATCCCGTAGTCATTGGCTCCTAGGGTGAGTGTACCGTTAGTCTGTCCGTCATGGTCCCATACCACACCCACGTTGTTGGCTGTGGCGGAGTAGAGCGTCAAGTCAGCCCCATTGCCAGAGACTCCGACCTTCAAGCCGTCTGTGTCATTGTAAGTGAGTAATGCCTCGCCCACCAATGAGTCAGCACCACCGAACGTAGCGACTCTATCAGCACTACCAGTGGAAACTGCAGCAACAGCACCGCTACCACCACCAGTGGAGGAGACTAGTTTCTGCCATCTCTCTCCTGCGGTGTTTGATGTGGTACGCACGAATATAGCGCTAGCACCAGCGGCTAGAGCGAAGTCTGCTCCCGCGTTCTCGAATTGGAATGCGTTACCAGAACTGAGGGTGTTCTTCACATACACTAGATGACCAGCAGGGAAGTCAGCACTGTCGTTATCTGGGTATAGGTATGTGCTCCCTTGTTGTGGTGCCAGTAGGAATGCATTGGGCCCATCGAAAGTGAAGTAGTTGGTGGTATCAGTCCAACTGCTATCCGTGTATAGTTTGTCAGGGGCTAGCCTAGCGGTCTTTCTGTTCCCTCCCTCTTTCAGTGATAGGAACACCACGTCATCCCCCACAGCGCCCACTTGAGTACCACCGCTGGAGGTCTTGGTGGAGGATTTGCTCATCCACACTGCTCCTAGGCTAGAGGCGTTCAAATCCCCATGCTGACCAGTGTATTGCTGGTCTAGTTTCAATGCGCTGTTCACGGTGGCGGTGGATGCCACAGCGCCAGTAGTGACAGGAGAGAGGTATATCGGAGAGGGCCTGACGAACACCCTCTTGTCATTCACCTCAGTGATGTTTATCTTGAGTCCGCCGTTATTAGTTCCTAGACTCTCACTACCATTGTAGACCGCTCTGACTGTCGCAAGCACAACAGACTGCTTGACGCTATTACCAGTGTCTGGCTCTGTTAGGTATGTGGTGTCGGAGACTGGGTACACCCCAGTGCCTATTGTCACAGCGGTGCTTTGCACGAACTGCACGTGCTTGCCATCAGTGTCGCTTGAGAGGTATATCGTGAACAGGCACTCTTGACCGCTTGTGAGAGGAGTGTATGTCTCGCCTGCACTCTTGTGGAGGTTGTTGGCCGCTGTGCCTGAACCATCAGCCTTAGTCAAATCCACTGTTATGGAAGCAGGGCTAGCACCGCTGTAGCCATCTGCGAACTTGTATAGAATGCCATCTAGAATCGTATAGCCTCCCTTGATTGTCACCTGATAGGCGGTGCTTTTCGCTACCGCACCTGACAGGTTCTGTGGAGTGTTCCTGTTCCCACCAGCAGCAGCGGTGTCATCCAACAGTAGTATGCCGTTACCGTGCACACCCTCTAGCATGTTGGTCAGGGATGCAGATAGAATCTGGTCATTGTCCCTAAGACCGTCCACGGCATTGGTGATGTTAGCGGCTGTGTGACCGGATAGGGGGTTCTCTGCCATCTCATCTCACCTCCATCAGGACTTGCACCTTCATCTCGTTACCCACGGTCTTGACTATTGGTTTTATCACATGCCTAGCGATGGGAGTGAACTCACTGTCAGCGTTCTTGAACTGAATGTATACCTCTGTGATTGAGTCTGCGAAGGAATGGTCAGTACCCAGATTGCCCTCTATCAATAGGGAGGTGTCATCGAGTATGGTGACTGTGGGTTTTATCGTGACTGCTGGTCTCCCTGCAGAGCCGTCACTAGATGTAGCAGGCGTCCCATCGAAGCCTAATGTCATCTCATTCACGTTGTTGGCGATGGTGTCTAGGAGTAGCCTCTTGAGTCTATCAGATGCTGGCATCATTCATCACCTCTTATCCTCAAAGTATGCATTTTCTCCATTCCTATCGTCTTTCCATTGGCCTTGCCTATCTTCGCTCTACCTGCTGCGGCCCCTATCAGGAATTTGGTGCTTTCGACCGCACGGACAGATACGACTACCGTGGAATGAATCTCTATGGAGTTGAACAATGACATGTTTTCCTCGGTGATTTGATTGATGACATCGGGGTTATCACCATAGGATGAACTAGCCATACCACTAGATATGTCTTGCAGCACACCCTCTATACCCTTCTGCAAAGAGAGGAACTTGAAAGATGATTGCCTATTGGATAGTGTGTGTCTTGCTTCGGTTATGAGGCGTTTCTCGTTCTTGTAGTTCACGATGTCTCCGGGCCTCAATTCCCATGCGTCTATGTGTCCATCGCTTTTCATTGAGCCCTTGTATATCGCATTGGCCTTCAGAATCTGTCTGGCTACTCTCTTGGCAGAAGATTTGCTCTTGACAGTGGCATCGAATATTGGCTTCACTGTCTCCTGTATGTCAGAATCGAATTTGCCCTGTTGCCTTTCAGAGTCATTGACTGTGATTTGGGCAATCTCATTCAGTGCTATAGGGACTCCTCTCACAGTGACTCTGTTCTCTGAGTGAGTTATGGGGTTGTCACTTTCTCCTCCTGCTCTGGTTTGGGCATACAACATCTTTTGTGTGGTGGAGAATGTGAATGGGGAATAGAGCAGGTTAGCATACCTGTCTAGCATCACGATATTTGAGTCCTGTCTGGATACAAATCTGAGGGCATCAATCAGATTGGTACCATAGAAGTCCTCTGCTAGGAAACGGGTGGTATGCTTCCTTCTGAGAGCATTAGTGTTGGTACTACTCCTCAAGCCCCCTATGTTCACAGAGGTCAGTGTTTCAGTCACGTCAGTGCCTAGTCTCATGGCTAGGTCTGATGTTCTCAAACCTACGTCTATGGGGTCACCTAATCTCACGTGGGTGTCTGCGAATCCTATCTTGCTCAGGCTTCTGCCCTTCATGTTATTGAGGTTGGCCTTGACTCCCAAGGCTGATGTCTCGAAAGTGGACATGGTCAATCTGTCTGCATTATTCTCTGCTGAGAAAAGTATGGTGGGTTTCTTGGATGTAGATGAGAGCACCTCATCTTGGTAGAATGGGGCAGAGGTGCTAGAGTGTCCGGGTGCCCTCTTATGCGTCAATTGTATGGAAGCCTCTCCCTCTACGAGTTCGTATTCCCTCTCTGACATCACATTGTAAGTAGCATTGTTCCTGTTCTCTATAGTCACCTTGTGCTTGTCTCCGTCTTGCACGCTCAATAGGGCGTGATGCACTGCGTTGTCTACGAATACTGGTTGTCTGGCTTCTGTCATGACTTCCGCCACGTCATCAGTGAACGCACCTTGGCTCGGAATCAACTTAGTCATGCGCCGTCCCCACTGTGGTCGCTAACATTGAACGACACATCACCTTTGTGTCCCTTGGGATGCAGAGCCTGACTGAATCTTGGTTTTATGGAGTAATCCATTCTCCTGACTTTACCGTTCTTCTCAGACATCTCCCTCCTCCTAGGAGCATCAGAGCGGTAGTGCTGCAACGTGTTCTCGCTGATGATTAGCCTAGTGACTGGGCTTGAGATGGTGTCATTGTCGAACAGGGGACCTTCTGTTCCCTTGATGAGTGGTCCCGTGCTAGTTGGGCTCAAGGTAGAGACTCCCGGTGTGATGCGGTATACGGGGACGTAAGGGCCATTGCCGTCTGGTGCTGTGCTTCTTGGGAAGTTGGTGCTCTGCACCCTAGGTGTGGTGACCTCGTATGTGAACAGACCATACTTACCCCCAGCAGTGACTCTATAGTAGTCCGAGGGGTATTGTAGAATACCACCACTACTGGGATTTTGTGGTGCTCCGCTGTGCATGTTATGGAGTGGTCTGAACATCTCGATATGATTGGCATCAAGCACTCTTATGGGACGCAGTAGCCATTTTATGCTCTGGTCTTGTGCGTTGTTCTTCACAGTGGTCCTATTGAAGTCTAGGTTCTGATAGGGATTTGTCGTTGTCACAGTGCTCGTCATCTGGTCATAGCCCCAACCAGTGTCATCGAAGAAGGCGCCGTAACTCTTGGTCTCCATGATGTAGGTGCCTCCTATGGGGCTCATGTTGCTAGTATGGCTGAACTTCAAAGAGGACGCTAGAGGTTGCCCGTTGAAAATAGCAGCATTATCAGGCCCAATGAGAGATATGTGGCCCAGTGTTTGAGAGCCACCGAGATGAGCGCCTTGGAGGATTGTCCTCTGTCCCACGTTCCTGTCGGTGTGTAGGCTGTGTGCCTCGGTGTTTATCGCTATGTGGTCCTTTTCCAACCCCTCTATGTTCTGCGCGTCAATGCCTATTCTGGGGCTGTTCCTACTGATAGCGTCCTTGTGAGGGCTGGCACCGCTTATGCTTTCCACCCTATCACTCACGACTGCCTCTGGTTTGAGCAGCCCAAACTCGTCAACCCCTAGTCTAGCACTGATTCCCCTCTTCACCTCATCGGCTTGCAATACATCGTTACGGGGGCGTAACAGGCCTGTTACGGCTGGTGGTTCTGCTGTGTTGTGGCTCAGAACCAGCCCTGTTGTGTGGGTTGGCTCCGATAATGCGGTCAGAACGTCCTCGTTGAACAGCGTTGGATATCTCACACCACGTCCGTTGCCCATGTCTCCGACCCTAAGGGAATGAGTGGGGGCGAAGGCGTCTACCATGATTGCATTCGCATTATTGAGGCCATTATTGACGGAGTTGTCAGTTCCGCAGAAACGAGGGGGAGCATTGTCTAGACCACCATCCGAACCGATGAAACCAGTGACCTCGAAGATTGGCTTGCCGTTGTTCCATATCCTAGCGTGAGGGGTCCTACCATTGACTCTGTCATATTCGTAGGCATCACCACAGTCCCATGCTGGTCTGATGCCGAATCCACGCACTGGAGCACGCCTTACGTCCTCTCCACGCTCGTTGCCCCACCAATCCACCAAATAGTATTGCGCTGCCTCAGCGAGGCTGTAAATACCCTTTCCTGCTAGGTCACCCCACCAGTCCTTCCTGAGGTTGTTGTTGTTTATCAGTGTCCTCACAGGTGCACCGAAGGGTCTGGTCATCCTCCTGCCCTCACTGTATCTCACTTGCCATTCTGGCTTGTCCATTGCGAGCATCCCTGCGAAATTGGTCTGCCTCTCCAGCACACCGACATAGGTGGTGGTGTAGGAAACGTCAGACTGCGTACCATCTCCACCAGCATAGGACCATGTCATTGCATCTTGTTGCACAAGGGGCCCTGCTGTGTAATCAAGGGTGTAATCAGTCCCTCCAGCGTTTTCATCCTCTATCTTCCCCCTAGCAGGTAGGATGCCCCAACGTGGTTTGTTACAGGCTTGCCGTACAGCGATACGCCATCCATAGGAGTATCTCCCTAATGCCTGAGCGTTGTTCTCCTCAGAGTATGTGACTCCTGTGTTCGCAAGAGCGTAAGCCCCATCGGTTATGCTGTCCTCATCCGACCACCTGATGAATTCACCAGAGCCATAGTTCCTTGGGATATTCCAAGAAACGCTAGACTGCGCGTATACATCTAACCTACTGGTGATGGGACCACCACGACTGCCGCAAGGCCAGAACTTGCTGAACATGGTCTTCTCAGAGTCGAAGTTAGTACCGCCTTGCGCTGAGTAGCCTGTCAGTGCGTCTATCGCTGATGCAGTTGCTGAGTCTCCTGTCTTGGTAGATGGGTTAGCACTCTTCATCCTGAGGTCAAAAGGCCCTAGGCTCATTGCATATACCGAATCTTGATAGTGAATAGTCTCAAAGTGCTCCGGCATGCTGTTATACGGCTTCTCATCAATCGCCCTATCACTAGTCAGGTTGCCCCAAGTGCGACTGCTATCAGAATAGAATGTGTAAGGTCTACCCAAATTATGATTCCAAAGGCATAGATATGCGTCTGGTATATGCAAACTGGTTGTGTCTCTGGTACCTTTTTCCAATTGAGGTAGTATATGTGCGAAGATATCTGACTTCTTATCAGTGAGTACGTTCTTACTGGAATACATATTGTACGGTTGGGATAGTCTCAACACAGTATCATTAGTTAGATTAGCCCAGAATGGGCCTGAGTATGTAGGGTCGTTCACATCAATGCCGAACTCTAGAGTATTAGGCTCATTCAATGCCCCTTCCTGCAAACCATACCTTCTATCGTATTTGAGAGACTGTCTATTACCAGAGGAGTCAGTGTATTCCACCCTCTGTTCGTACTGTGGGGTCTCTGGGAAAGTGCTAGCATCATCCACAATCACCTTTCTTATCCCAGCGCCCGGACTCAGTATGTCTTTGACGATGCATTTTGGGTTAATTGATGTATTTTGTAGTATATGTGAATATACATCTGGGTATATTGATGGGTATCCTGCTATAGTAATCTGGTTTCCAATGCTTCCAAGGGTACTTCTCTTGATGTGATAATATGTGTCTATCCTATTTTTCCATATATGTCTGTAACCATTCGAGGTCGAATCGTCTGGTGCTACCTTATGCACCACACTCCACCATGGTATATTCACTGTGTTTCCGGGTGTGGAGTGATTGAACATGCCGGGTTGGTATGGTAGGGCCCTTCT
>Ga0098048_1001289_pt1 | contig 11082 bp, 6 predicted proteins | sample 13_taG_FD_75052 | JGI IMG/M metagenome (GOLD analysis project Ga0098048, IMG submission 75052) | Marine viral communities from the Subarctic Pacific Ocean - 13_ETSP_OMZ_AT15268 metaG | ecosystem: Environmental > Aquatic > Marine > Oceanic | place: Pacific Ocean | collected 2015-01-16 | reverse complement strand
TTCTCTGTGTATAATAACATTATTGATCTAATACAATTTGTTGTAGCTCAATGCTACGTCTACCTACTTGAGTAAACCATCGACTATCCTGCATCTCTGCAGCCATTTTATTCCAGTCGTGTTTTCTACAAGCTTTCAACATGTTACGAAACTTTGAAAGTCTTGTACCACCTAAATTAAAACACATGTTGACTAAAACATGTTGTATTTTTTCAGGTAGTTTATAAAAATTTTCTTTGTCTCCAAACACATGTATGGCTTCTGCATAATGTCTATCAAAGTCTATGGTGTAGTATCTATCTACAACCTCTTGAGATACAGGTGTACCTACTTCCCAATCATATTCGGGGTCATTAGGCTGACATAGATGACCAACTCCTAGAGTCTTATAGCCTAAACTGTCGTTATAGATTTCTAGGACTTCGCCCTCGTGTCGTTTGATTTCAGCTTTGCATTGTTCGATGTTCATATATACCTTTATAATTTTATTGGAACACTATCTTCTAGTAAAATATAAGTGTCTTCCATTTTTCCTCTTGCTAAACTTCCCTTTCCTTGATTTCTAATAAAGTAATTTGTAGGATTTGTTTTTAATATTCGTACATTATTTTGTGTCAAAAAATCTCTTACGGTAGGACCCACTTTACTAACATACGAATCTTTTCCCAGTTGATTTTTAAAATCTGTTAATAGTTTTGCTTTTAATTTTGCATCTTGTCCTAACACTGTTTTAGAATTTGCAGTAGAAAATTTTGCAATTTCATTGTCTAATTTTTTTATTAATTTTTTATTAGGTTTACTGGTATTTAAAATTTGATTTTTTCCAACTTTTAATAAATTTTGTAACTTAGATACGTCAGACATATCAATTTTAAATAAGTTTTTATCATCATATCTCGCATATTTAAAGGCATCTTGCTTACCTTTAGCAGTAAAAATTGCACTTTGTAATCTTTCATTAGGACTAGAAAGCCTTAAGTTTGCACTTTTAATTTCTGTTATTCCTCTATTCATTGGAGTTGTTCCATGATAAACTGTCTTTGGAACACTAGCCTTTTCAATTACCTCTTCTCCAATTTCTTTAACAGCTTTTCCACCTTTTAATATTCCTGCTCCACCTAAAAATTCTAATATTGGCATAACATTTTTTAAACCTTGTTCAGGTATAATATTGGGACCACGTACCCTACTTCCATCTTCATATGTTCTAAATGTTTGATCTCCTATAACATTAATATCTACGACTGAACCTCGATTAAAACCTAACCTATCCATTTGTTCTTGGTAACTTGCACCACCCAAATCATCGCTTTCTCTGTCTTTGGGGTCTTTCTTTACAAACGGTACCGGGTATTCGTCTTGAACTTCTCCACCCTCATATTTATTATCTCTTGGTTTTTGTTTACCCTCAACAAGCTCCATTTCTTCTGCCCAATCTTTGTAAAATTCACTAACTGGATACAATGATAATACATTTTCTTCAACAGCTTTCTTTCTTTCTTTGCTATAGTATGGTAACCGTATTAAATGTTTCCCATAATACTCTTGATGAATTTTTGTAATATTGTTTCTTAGTTCTGTCGGTAAAGTTGTTTGCCCAATACCTACATTATACTTTCTAATTTCTGGATTATTTTTTAAAATTTTATCAATATCGTTTGGTGTTAAAATATAAGGAGAATATTTACTTGTTAATAAAAATCTTTCTCTATCTGCTTTACTGATATTTCTAGATTTAAGCTCTTCTTCCATTGTGTCATAAGATAAACCTAATGAATACCCAGCATCTACAGCCATTCTTATTTCAGCATCAATTGTCATTCTTTTATCTAAAAATTGTTTATAGCGTTTTTCTAACTCTTCTGGAGTTTTATCTCCATCACTAATAAACCTATCAAATCCTACTTTAGATTGAGACCTAACACCATTCAAGTAAGCAACTCTTCGACTAAACATTTTTTTAGGTTCAATTTTTTTAGATCGAATACCTAATGTGTTTGCCAATAGTTCTGTACCTAAATCATACTTATATTCTTTTTCTACACCCTCATATTTTTTAGCTTCAATAAGTCTGTTAGCATTTCTAAACACTCCCGGAACTAATGTTTGAGATGTTAGTGTTGTCAAAAACTTTTTAAAATTTTCTCTGCTCTGAAATATAATTGGTATTAAACTATCTGGGTCTTCTTCTGTATATAAATCTCTATCAAAATCATCTTTTCTTGTTATTAAAGCTTTATTAATTGCTTGAGCTGAAATACCTGTACTGATAAAAGGATTTATTAATTGGTTAATTTCTTCAATTAATACTTTTGTAAAACTATCTTGAAACTCTTTACCTTCTATTTTTCCAGCCATCTTATCATAAGCAAGTCTTACCATGCTTCTATGTATATCGGTATAAGGGTCTGTATATGTTGCATCTACTCCATAAATATTTCCTTTATCATCGGTACTATAAAATTTACTTGAATACCTACTCCACTCATTTTCGAGTTCGTGAATTGCTAAATCTTGTTCATCTGTAATACCATTTAATAGCTTACTTGTTTCACTTCCAATAGTTCCTATTCCAATTGGACCAGCAATCACATTTGCACCGGCAAAACGTTTCATTCCCATTGCTTGAATTTGAGGATTGTCGGATGCAATTTCATCTAATGCCATTGCATACATATTAAATGTAGTTCTTATTTCTTCAAATCTAAAAGATAAAAAATTACCAAAAGGAGTAACTCTTAGTTGTTGAAAAAAAGGTGAAACTAAATCATAATTAGGCATTGTATTTTTTACAATATAAGCTGCTCTACTTTTGATAACTTCTTCAGGAACATCAGGTAATGCTTTTTTTAAAGTTTGAAGTTGATTTTCGTAATAAATTATTTTCCAGAAATCATCTTCAGCCATATATAATTTTGTTGCTGCTTCTACTGGTTTGTCTATAGCTATACTTTTAACTGTTTTAACACCTTTAGCAGTTTTACCAACAAAACCACCACGTTCAATAATCTTATCATACTTAGCCTGTATCCATGTACCACCATTTTTTGATTGCATTAAATCGTCAAATGTTTTTTTAAGTTCTCCAACTACTAGACTGGTATTAATAACTCCACGTTTTTGTAAATCAATATAATAATCGTCTAATTTTTCTCCATGTACTTTAAATAAATTATTTGCAATAACTTTTGCTGACTCACCCATCGCAGCTAAACTAGGAACTGTTCCATTGGCTGCTAAAAATATTGGACCTGCTGCAAAATTTCTTTCATGTGTAATATTATTTCCTACCGTATTATTAATATTACCTGCATGTCTAAAACTCATCCATCCACCAAACAAAGGATTATCTTTTAAACTATCATACCAAGTTTTTTGATATCCGGCAGTTTGAGATAAACTTTTTTGGATAGTAGGTGTAGTCCAATACCCCTGTAATTCTCCAAACCTAGGAACAGTATCTGAAGTAGGCTCACCTCCTAGTCTGGCAGTAAAGTTATTTAAGATATTCCTAGCCTTTAAACCTTCTTTGGTATTTGGATTAGATGCAATATCTAATAATTTTTTTCTTTGTGCATCTGAATAGTATAAAACATTTTCCCCACTTTGTTTTAAGTTAGCAAACATTCTGTCTAACTGAGTCCAATGAGCTAATTTAGAAACAGTATTATTTATATTAAAGTTAGCATCATTAATTTTTCCTAAAAAATCTTGTAGTTCTTTCGGTAATTCTTTTTTCTCAATAAATAATTTATCATTTAATCTTTTTAATGTCGTTGAATAGGTAGATATTAAATCATCTTTCTCTCTGCCTTTTAATAATTTATTTATATAATCTTGAGCAGCAATTTCGTTTTTAACTGTTTTACTTCTAACCAAATAATTTATAAATCTTTGTTGAACTTCTTTAGAAGGCTCCCAATTTGGATTAGTAAAAAATTTATATGAAGTATTAAGATATCGACCTATACCATCTTCTATAATTGTTTTAACTTCAGGATTAACTACATTACTATTTAAAAGCCTAGTACTTAAATCATCTACAATATTTCTAGATTTTATAATATTACCTTTTAAACTTTCAGGTAAGTCTGAAATTGCTTTTCTAAAACCTGCTGATTGAGTAACCGGAGCTTCAAATCTTTTTGATGTTAACACACCAAACATTCTATAGTCTCCTGTAATTAAAGTATTTATATACTCCCAAGCTTCTTCTTTATTTTTAAAATTAAATCCCGGTATACTAACCCCTGATTCAATTTTAATCAATAATTGATCTATCTCTTGATCTAATGCATCAGTTAAATTATATGTTTCTTGTTCGATAGCTCTTTTGTTAGTTATATATTGACGTTCTCCTTCAAACATTCTTTGACTTTTTGCACCCTGTCTAAATACTGGAAGTATTATTTTATTTAAAAATTTTCTAAATGGTGTTTCTTGAGTTAAATTTAAAACTTCTTCAGCTTGTTCTTTTGTAAGATTGCCTTCCTCATCCACAATCCTAGTGAGATTAGTTACGTACTCATCACCGAGACGTTTACCAAATTGCCCTTTTAAAGCTTGGCTTCCTTTTTTAACAGTTTGTAAAACTCCAATAGCTGTTTGAAATGTTGCCCCTAAACCAGCTTGAACTCCAGAAGCAGCTCCATACACAAATACATTTTCTAATGCCATCTTAAGTCTGGCTTCTACCTCAGAATCTGTTTCTTCAGTGTATAAAAATTCTATAATATCATCACCAAAGTATTCATCTTTAGAAACCATATCACCAATAACATTAGCAAGTCTGTCTTGATAAGGGTCTAATTGAGTTTGACCTACAATTTCACCAGCTATAGTTAAACTAGGAAACTCTCTTGCACTTGTTTGTAAACTTGTACCAATTCCTTTAGCTCTTTGTACCAAGTACCCCTCTTTACCACTTGCCTTTAGAGAATCAGTAATTTTATTATCTAATGACTTTAACCATTTAGGAGCTTTTAAAAGTTTATCTACAACCCCTTGCTTAAGCCCAAGTAGTTCTACCATAAACGGAGCTATATCTTTACTTACAAAACTTACCGTTTTACCCAAGCTTGATTCAGGTCTTACTAATTCGACATCAAAATTACTTAACTCTCTTTCAGAATCAGGAATAGTATTACTTAATAAAGCTTCTTTATAACTATCGGGTAATGTATCTAATCTAACTCTACCCCTTCCTGTTAGTAAACCCTCTTTATCATTTAAAAAATCTTTTAGTGTTCCTTTATATTTACCCTCTTCTTGCTGAAGTTTTACAAGTTCTAAAATATTTTCTGGTTTTCCTTTAACATTTGAACCACCTACTAAATCTCCCAACCCAAATAAAGTTCCTACTCTAGCATCTGTTGCTTCTCTAACTGCTTGTTTTTCTAGCTCGGTTCTATCTATAGCTTCTTGAACCCATGTAGGTCCAAATGCTTTACCTAAATAATATTGTGGAGCATTAATAATATCTTCAACTCCACGTTTTAAATTAATGCCCATTTTTTGAACACTTTCTAATACTCCAGTTTGAATTTGAGCACCCTCATATCCAGCCTGTTTTACTTTTTGAATTGCTTTATCTGAAAATGTCATAGAAGGAGTTTCAGCTAAAAATTGTTTATTCCAATCTTCAAAAGGAGTGATAGAGGGAATAACGTTTTTATTTAAAACTTGTGACTGATATAAAGCAGATGCAAGTTTCGCATCTTCTGGATATTGTTGTGAAATCTCAGGGTATTTTTCCCTGTATTCTTTAATGTTAAGCATTAAATGTACTCTTAATTAGAAGGTAGATTTACATTTTGTAATTCTTGAGCTGCCTGTACATCTTCGGGGGTAATACCAAAACCAATTAGAGATGCAAAGGTTGTATTATTTCCTTTCATAAAAGGTGAAATTTTTTGTAAAGCTACAATTGATGCAATTTGGTCAGCAGACAAAGTGGATGCATCAAACTCAGAATTAGTAGGTTGAATAGCTGCGTTTAATAATTCTATATAGTTACTAAGTCTACTAGCTCTTAATTCTGCAGTTACATCAGGACCCATTAATTTTTCTTTTTCATTTAGAACTTGTTGAATATATAATTTACTAGGGTCATTTGCAAATAAAGGTTTATAAGTTGTTTTTAGCAATGAAAGATTTTGTTGATATGTTTCTTCAGCAATCCTTCTTTGTTCAGAAGCTTTTGGTAAACTTTGAAGTTTTTCAAATTCATTCTGTAAATTACTATATGCTATATTATAATCATCAATTAGCAACGAAGCTTGTTCGGATGCGGTAAGAGGAATTCCAGTAGCTTGTGATGTTGCTCGTAATTTAAATGCAGTTTCTTGGGCATCAGTAGGTGTAATACCTTTTATCTCATTCCCTCTTCTCCATCTTGTCATACTAGCATCAATTTTATTTTGTATCTGCGTTTCTTGTTTTTCACTAGGAGAAGCAATTAAGGAACCAATTGTTTGTGCAAAAATTGCATTGGGGTCAGCAGCCGGTCCTTGTGCCTGACTTAAAGTTGTGTATGCTGAAGATACTCTATTAATTGCTGTGGGTGTTTGTTCTCCCTCTTCTAATTTAAAAGTACCATCATTAAAGCCATTAATTAACATATTTAATTGTTGTGAATTTAAAGATCGAGGTTTATATTTGGCACCAGTAAATTCTGGTAAAGGTTTATTGTAATTCGGATTTGATTTTCTTACAGTTTTTTCACCCTCTTTTACTTCAATAAATTCTCTTCTGTCGACAATACCACCTAATTGTTTATCGTTATCTCGTAGTGTATTTACATAATCTAAAGTATTTTGAACATAATCAATATCTTCTCGTTCACCAAACATACCGGCTACTTTATCAACAGCAAATCTAATAGGGTTTAGGCTACTTGGACTTGTGACCTCTTTTGTTGCTAATCTCATTTGATCTTTGACATATTTTTTTTGATCAGCTAATGTTCTTAAACTCCAATTATATCTTCCTTGATTTTCTAAAAATGCTTCGGCTTTTGCAGTTCCTGAATTTATTAAATGTTTTCTATAATCATCAGATAAACCTGTAGTTTTTCCTCTAGTGATTAAATTTTCAGTCCCCATTGCTTTTGTAATTTCATCATCTATAAAGGATTGTTTAATTTGATCAAGATTATCAATTTTTATTTTGTCTCCATCATAAGTGTAAGAACCACCTCTCTTGGTAATATCATCTAGATAAGTTTGTTTTTTATTCCACCGAGTGGTCATTTCTTCTAAAGGACCTGCAAACGAGTCTTCAAAAGATTTTAGTTTATTTATACTGTTACGATTTAAAAAGTTTTGAAAAAAATCATAACCAAAAAGTAATGCTGCTGCTTTACTAGAACGTCTCTGAAACTTTTTACTTTGTCCTTTAATATTTTCTAATAAACTTATTCCAGTACTAACTGCACCAGAACTACCCTTTTTTATATATTGATCTAGACTTGCCATATTTTATCTCGCTTTTAATAAACTTTCTGTTTGTTCTTGTTTACCTAACAAACTAGGTACATCAAGTTCTTCTAATTCTTTTTTAATATCTGTAGGAACTACCTCTTTTCTAATTTCTTTTGGCTTCATCTCTTTAAAAGAGGTTGCTTCTTCTGCTAATTCTAAAACTTCCTCATCTGTTAAATTACCAACTTCTTCTTCTTCCCCAGTATATATTCTCATTTTTTCTATACCAGCTCTTTCGCCCATAGCCATAATTAAATACATTGTTGGTTCTTGTAGTAATAACATTAAATCAGGATTCCATTTACCTTCTGTAAATCCTAAATACAACATAGAAGAACTAATATCTAATACAGGAACACCTGCATTTAAAGAACCTACTACATCTTTAAACACATCAGGTGTAATTAATAAATCAAAAATATAATGTATTCCTTCTTTAAAATTACTTAACTCTGGTGGTTGTTCCCATTTGTAAGGAGTATCAGGACTATTTGTTAAGGATTGTCCGGGTAGTGGTCTACCTTTATCTAAACTATCTCCTAATAATTTTATAGCTTGTGGATTTATTTTTTTATCAAACATATTTTCTAATCCTATCCCATTTTAGGGTATAAAAATTGCATTTCATTTGTTCCCGGTCCAACCAAAGGCATTCTATAAATATCTGCTAGACTATTTACATTAGAATCAGCAAGTTTAAATCTATCAATTTGTGCACGAACAGCAGGTGCTTCTTCTAAAGGTGCTCCAGCTAAATACCCAGCTCCACCTAAATCAGGCTCCGGAATATAATTTTGTAAAATCATTTGCCCACCTATACCTATTCCTGTAGTAATTGCAGCTTCACCGGCTGCTTCTTTCCAACTAAACTTCCCAGCATCGTTTTGCCAGAATGGTTTCTTATCTTGGAACTCTATTGCTTTATCCATTTTAATACCTTTCTGTCCCTCCTGTATAATCTTTTCTTGTTCTGCAGCAAAAGATGCATCGGGTTCTAAGCCCATTGACTTACGAGTACTGTTTGCAAAAGATTCAAATCTAGATGCAAGTCCTTGTCCCTCACCTAATAAAGGTTCTGTTATAGTATCAATGGTACCACCAATAGCATCAGTTACATTATTATAAAGTCCACCAACTGTGTCTGTAACTGCTACAGCTTTTTCAGCCATAGACCCTGCAAATTTCATAGCAGTACTCGCATTAGTTGCTGCTCCCTTCGTCATTAAGGTATCCATCCAACCATTCCACGTAGATGCAACTTGTGGCATTAAAAACCACAGAGCAATACTACCTAACGGACCCATATCACCAAAAGCACCGAATACTTTTTTAAATCCTTTACCGACAGCTTTGCCTAGTTTTTTTATACCTCTACCAATTTTCTTACCTATTTTTCTTAGTTTTCCCATTATTATTCCTATATTGATCTAGACAAACTAGAAATTAAAGATGACAATAAATCATCATATGTTTCTCCTGCCTTTCCCTCATTCGCAATCGCAGTAGCAAGTAATTGAACTTGTCTATTTTGATCATTTTCTGAAGCTCTGAAATCAAAATCTGCTTGGTCTCGAAGCTCTTGCCACATAAATGATAAAGACTGAGAACTAAGATTAAATGCATTCATAGCATTTTGCATATTAATTTGATTTTGTGCAGCAGTATTAACTGTGTTAGCGTTTCTCCTCCATTGAACATTAGAAGCTTCAACAGCAGCAGAGTTAGCTGCATTCCATTGGTTCCTAGTAAAATCTTGTTGAGCATTAAACTGATCTACGCTTGTCAATAATTGGGCATTAAATTTATTTAAGTCTACATCTCTTTGTGCTCGTCTAGCTTCTGCAGCATTTTTTTGCGAAGCATTAAATTGACTCATAGCATTCATTTGAGAAGCATTAAATTGTTTTGTCTGAGCTGATAAGTTTGCCATAAACTGATTAGTTTGATTCTCACTTGTAGCATTAAACTGAGCTGCAGCATTTTGAGCAGCTTGATTACTTAATATTCGTTGTTGCTCTTGTTGAGATTTTAAAACATTTGCCTGTTGCTGATTATTTAGATTGGTTAAATCCATTTGTAAAAAAGCTTGAGCATTTTGTATTTGAGTTTTTTGATTAAAATCAGCCTCTGCTAAATTCGCTTGAGACATTAATACTGCATCTTGTATAGCTGCTTGTTGCTCATTACTTGCTTCTGTTAATCCAATAGTTTGTAAGAACTTACTATTGGAAAGTGCGATCTGCTGGTCAGAATTAAACTGAGCCATATCCATGTTAAAAACATTTTGAGCATTTGTTAATGCTGTTTGTTGTCTGAACTGAGCATTTTGTATTTCAGCTTGAGCTTCAATTGATTTTTGTTGACTTACACTTTGTTGTATTGCCTGTGCATTAGCTTGAGCTAAAGGAATAGCAGACTGTATAATAGCATTAAGTAAAGAATCTCTTCCAACAGTTGATGCTGACATACCACGCTGTGCTAACATTTGTTCAACACTAGCTACAGCAGGTTTAGCCCATGTAGGAACTTCACCTTCTTCAATACCACTTAATAAACTGTCGAGCTGATTAGATACTAAAGCTTCTTCTGGTAGCCCCTCAATTAAACCTCTTTCACTTTCTGTAAAATCTAATAAACGTGCTTCAAGTGTTTCAGGGTCATTACCAAGTTCTATAATATCTTCTTGAGATAATCCAGCATTTAATAATTGTTTCTTTGCTCTAGTAATTCTAGCTAGTGACGTTCCTGCAACTTCAGCAGCTTTAGCTTTTGCTTCAGGACTTATAACACCTATAACTCTTTCTGTTAGTGCTCCTTCAGGAATTTCTACTTGAGCAGCTTCTATAGTAGGTACTCGTTCAACACCTGCAGCTTCTGCAATAGCTTTATCCGAAACTTCTCCGACTGCAGCTTCAACTTCTACATCTTCACTAACGGTAGTTACTGGCATTTTTGCAGCAGTAATAGTTTCTGGTTTATCTGCTGTAACAGTTTTACCAACGGTTGTTACTTTTTCAGGGGCAACACCTTTAGCAATAGTAGCCTTTGCTTTTTGTTCGTCTGTCAACTCTTCCATTGGAGTAACAACAGTTTTAATATCTTTATCGACTTCTTTAGCAGGTTCAATAACACCAATTGCCTTTCCTGTTTGAGGATCAATCATTCGACCTGTTTCAGCAGCTTCTTGAACTCTTTTTGCTGTTTCTGATACTCGTTCAGTTCTTTGCTGAGAAGCTGTTGTTTCTCCACTTATTTGTGATGTAGCAGGTGCAGGTGTTGGAGCAGGTGTTGGAGCAGGTGTTGGAGCAGGTGTTGGAGCAGGTGTTGGAGCCGGAGGTCTACCACGATCAATCTCATCAAACTCTTCTCTTCCTCTTCCTCTTTCTTGTTGGTTTCGGAAAGCTTTTTGTAAAGGATTACCCCCTTGTACTCTTTCTTGTACTCTGTTTTTAGCTTCATTAACTTCATCGCCTATAGCATATCCAACCCTACCACCTTTAGTATAGTCTTGTCTAGAACCTTTACTGTATCTTTTTCTATCTTTTCTTTTTGACATTCTTATTTCCTATATACCTATTTTACTTAACTTCGAAGAGTTTGT
>Ga0098048_1001285_pt1 | contig 11105 bp, 12 predicted proteins | sample 13_taG_FD_75052 | JGI IMG/M metagenome (GOLD analysis project Ga0098048, IMG submission 75052) | Marine viral communities from the Subarctic Pacific Ocean - 13_ETSP_OMZ_AT15268 metaG | ecosystem: Environmental > Aquatic > Marine > Oceanic | place: Pacific Ocean | collected 2015-01-16 | reverse complement strand
CAAGCAGATTGACAGATCAGACATTAAAGACGATTTCAGAGTCAATCAAAGAAGGTCAAACTCTAAATCACTTTTTAAGCCGACCATCAAAAGAGTTGGGCAATGTGGTTCAAAACCTGCTTAATGATGGTATTTTGACTCAATTAAATTCTGTTCAGTACATAAAAAAAGACGGCTCGTTTAACGGTACAGGTAAAGACTACATAGAAAACTTATTAGTAGGTAGTGTGATTCGAGATATTAACATCTTAGAAGATTTGAACTATGACACATATCAAAATCTAGCCGTAGCAGTGGGACAGCTCGCGGGGGCAGGATTGGGGGACGCTCAAAAGACAGCTTTACAGGATGCAGTTGCAATTTATAACAGCGGAATTAAAAGCGGATATCTGAAGATGAAACAGCAAACAGCGAAAGAAAGAATGAACGCTATGAGGCTGATTATGGAACAACAACAGGATATTGAATATAAGACAGGAAAAGGGGAGATAAACTATACCAAGATTAAGGAAGATATAAAAAAGAACCCTTTAAGTAATGCCTTTTTATATATCTTAACAGCTTCAACATCTACAAAAAAAGTAAGAGAAAACATTAAAGCTTTCATCAGTCACACACAAGAAGAAGAAAATGAAGGCTTTAGTTTCTTTGCTCGTGATCCATTATCTTTTGAAGATAGTGCAATGAAAGTTATAGAAGATATTCAAAGGGAAGATAAATCAGGACTAAGGGGCGCAGGGGGCTTGTTCAAGTCGATCCGTAGGGGATTAGTTCTTTATTCTTTTTAGGTGATCATGTAACATAGTCTTAAGCAAAAAGGACTATGTTATATGTTTCAAGAAATACTAGATTTATACAAGAGCAATAGTTTTGAAGTACCGCAAGAGATTAGAGACAAAGCCAGGAGAGGATTAGAGTTAAGGCGGAAATATGGACGGGGGGGCTTTGATGCAAAACAAGCCAAGAAACATGGCGTAGGAAGTGGAGTACAAAGAGCAAGTGACTTGATGAGCGGGCGTGTATCTTATCGCACTGTTAAACGCATGTACTCTTATCTTTCACGTGCTAAAGGGTACAAAGATAACAGAAATGAAAAGGGAGAGCCTAGCGCGGGTATGATTGCTTATTTGTTATGGGGCGGTGAACCTGCTTTATCATGGAGTAAAAGAATCATTGAGCAACAAGAAAAGAGAGTAGAGAAGGCAGTTCCTAAGAAATATTTAACAGGGTTAAGTGATGAAGATAAAGCGAAACGTAAAAAAGAGATAAAGGCAAGATCCAAACAAGCTAAAGAGGGCAAAGTATCTTATGATCCTATGCATGGAGATGATAAAGCCAAGACAAAACCTTCAAAGTACACCAGAACAAAAGTTGCTAAACTGATAAGAGAAGAAACAAAGAACAATACAAAGAAAGAATTTATCAGAGCATCAAGCAAGGTTGCTAAAGCTCCTAAATCCATCATTGAACAAGTATATGATAGAGGTTTAAAGGCATGGGCTACAAGTGGTCACAGAGTAGGCGCAACGGCTCAACAATGGGCAATTGCAAGAGTCTATTCTTTTTTGAGCGGTGGAAAGACCTCAAAGACAGCCGATAAAGACCTTTTTAAGAAGTGGAAGGCATAATGTTATTACTTGACGCAGAAAAACGCACACAGGACACTATACAGGATCATTTTGATGCTCTTACAATAGAATTGCTGGGCGTGCAGGCTAGCGGGCTACCCTTGCCACGTATACGAGACCTTTTAAAACGTGGCATCATTGATGTCGATGAATTACAAGGACTTGACATTGCAGGCTTAGAAGAACCTTTGAATCCTATTCTTTTTACAAGATTAATAGGTCGTGATTATGCACAAGCATCAAGTCAAGAACGTCAATACATGCGGTCAGCATCTTTAGATTATTGGAAAAGACAAGCTCTGAATATTAAAAATGATATTCAGAGAGAAGACAGAGAGCCAATAGAACAAAAGTACAGAACATCACGAGTACAGCCAGATATACAAGGATACACGCCCTATGATAAAGCAATCCCAACATATTTCAGTGAAGCTGAAAAAGTGGGGTTAGTAAGTGCCTTTAAATCACTAGGTGGATTTATACGGGGTCTAGGCAATGCATATGCTGACGAAATAAGTAGTACATATTATGAAGAATGGGACAAAGAAAACCTACTCGACACACCGAACGCACAAAGAAGAAATGAAGCTTTAAAAGTGATCCGTGAAGAGGTAGGGAGTGCAGTTCTTACAAATGATACAGGTAGAGAAGTGGCAAACAGAATAAGACAGCGTACAAACGACCTTACAAGGAACTTTGAACGGATTGCAGAAACAGAGCTACAAGCAACCCACAATGAAGGTATGATTTATGAGGCTGTGTATCAAGATGGCGAGAATGCAAGGATTGCAAGGATACCAGAAACAGACGCTTGTAAACATTGCTTGAGGCTCTTTTTGCAACCGAACGGTAAACCAAGAATATTCAATGTTGCTGATTTATTGGCAAATGGTACAAACGTGGGAATCAAAGCACGTAATTACAAACCAACTGCATTTCCTATACATCCTAATTGTAGATGTGATACAATACCCGTAATACAAGGATTTATCATTGATACAGACGGGTCTATGATTTTAGAGAGTAATGAAACATGATCAATTTAACATTTGATTTAAAAAAAGCTGAAAAGGACAAAGACCGTCCTAACATCGCTCATATAAGCGGTGTTATTTCAACCGATGAAATAGATTTACAGGGAGAGAGAATTGACCAAGAAGGCTTGGACTTTTCTTATTTTCTTAAAAAAGGATATTTCAATTATGAGCATAAAGCGGGAGTTGAAAACCTTCTCGGATATCCTACAAAAGTTAAACGTAAAGGGAATGGAACAGAGGTACAAGGAATCTTGTTACTAGACAGACCCAAAGCAAAAGAGATCTATGAAACAGCTCAAGCAATGCGAAAAGCGGGCGGTTCTCGTACACTTGGATTCTCAATAGAGGGACAAGTGATGGAACGTGATGAAATGAACCCAAAAAGAGTAACAAAAGCAAGAGTGATCAATTGTGCAATTACAAGTAACCCGATCAATCCTCATACTTCACTTGCTCTTTTAAAATCTCTCATTTTAAAGAAAAATGTAGGGTATCAAACACCTTTACAAGCAGGATCAAACACCTTTGCAAACTTGATACCACAACAGATTGAAAGTCCTTTAAGCGTAGCAACAAGCAAGATTTACTTGTATGATCAACTTTTAGCTCGTACAATAGACACATTATCAAAACTTTTTCCAGACGTGGATTTAAATAAAATCTCACAAGCATCAAGAAAAATTATCAAGGAGTTGAAGCGATATGAACGCTAAAGACCTAACTGATTTATTGATTGACGCGGGTATAGATGCACATGAAGCAGAATTACGCGCGGAATCATACGTAGAAGACAACAGAATGAATGATAAGTTACAAAAGAGCTTAGATGTACTTGAAGACGTTGTAGAGGCACAAAAAGAGGCAGAGTACCAAGCACAAGAGCGACTATCAAAAGCTTTTGATGATGGTGAACAGTCTTTAGCTAGCGCGTTAGCTCCTGCACTTGATTCAATGCTTGAAGAAACACGGGCGCAAAACATGGCATTATGTAAAAGTTTTGCAGGTGTGCTAGAAATCCTCAAGGGCATGAAAGACGAAATCAAAGCCCTTAAAGGCTCTAAATCTGTAGATCATGAGCCGATGGCTAAGAGCATTGATTATATCCCAAGTCCTTATGATAATGTTGCAAGTACTGACGCTAGAAATGATCTTTTCAAAGCTCTTAGCTCAACAAAAGTTGAAAATGCAACACAAGCAAGCGAGCTTTTACAAATGGCTACACTTTTAGAGAGTGGAGCAAGCCCCGCAGATATCCAAGCAAGATTTAATCAAGGAGTAAAATAATATGTACGGCACATCATCACAACAAGTTGCACAAATGTTATCTTCAATGAAAAAAGGTACTGTAGGCTATCAAAGTCCTTTAGTTCCTCAAGGCGGATCACAAACAGCGAGCAATCTTAGCCCGTTGATCCCTCAACAGTTAGCTAATACTTTGAGCGTTGCGACATCTACTATGCAAGATTTGAAGCTCTGGCCTATGCTAAGCAAGGTCATGGCACAAAATACAGTTGTAGAATATAACCGTGTTTTAAATCATGGTGGAGAACATAGTCCATTTATCGCAGAGGGTGGACTTGCTCCTTTAAATCGTTCTACATATGAAAAAGTAGCTGTACAAGTGAAGTATCTTGCTGAAAGACGAGAAATCACAGATCAAGCAACTTTGATGAATATTACAGGCGGTTCGCCCGATGCGCTGGCAGAAGAAACCCGAAGAGGAACAGAAGCACTTTTGCGCCGAATGGAAAAAGAGCTTTTTCATGGTGACTCAAGTGTAAATTCTTTGTCTTGGGACGGTATGATCAAGCAAATTCGCGCAGGTGGCAACGTCTTAGATAAACGCGGTGCGTCACTTTCTGCTAATGATTTAGCTGAAACACTAGGAACTTTGTATAGTGCGCCTTTCTACGGCATGGCTACACATATTCTTGTTACTCCTCGTGTTCTATCTAAATTGATCAAAGACACCACATCGGGAGGCCGTCACGATCAATTAGCAATCCGCGAAAGTTCTAAATTTGTATATGGTTCACGTTCTATCTATATCACTGCTCCTTATGGTGAAGTGGAAGTAGTAGCGTGTCCATTCTTAGAGAGACATGATCGCGTAGCTCCTGCACTTGGTGTAAGTTCTGTATACAGTGGAAGTGTAACAGCTCCTACGATTGGCGTACAACCAACAGCGGGCGCGAATGCTTCAAGTCAGTTCATTGCAGGTGACGCGGGTACTTATTATTACCGTGTTGTAGGTATTGGCGCTAACGGTGTAAGTGTACCTGTTGATACTAATGCAATCGCTGTAGTTGCAGGTGATCAAGTTCAATTTACTATTGCTAGTGATTCAACAATTGATCATTTCCGCATTTATCGTTCTACTAAGACAGCAAGCAACGCTAATGGCTCTTTACTTATTAAAGAAGTAGCCCGCGCGGGTGCAAATACTGTTTTCACTGATAACAATGATAATATCCCCGATACATCAGAAGTGCTTTTGATCAACAATAGCCCAGAGTATAACTGTTACTATCAATTATTATCATTGACTCGTAGACCTCTTGCACAAACATCAACAAGCTTACCATTCTTACTTATGATGTTCGGTGCGCCTGCTGTTAAGTTGCCCACTAAGCAATTCTTAATTTCAAACGTAGGAGCTTAATCTTATGACTTGGCACATCCCATCAAGAACAAGCATCAAAGACGGTATTCTTAACATTGCAGGTGAAAACGTGCGTGTAGAAAACTATGTCATTGTTGAACCTGTGAAGTTGAGCCAAGCGCAAGAAAACACCCTTGAAAAGTTGCCATTATGGGAGCGTTTACAGCCTGTCAAGGAGGTCTCTCAAACGAAAGATCAAGAACAAGCTGAAGCTCCCAAAAAGGCACAACCTAAAAAAAGAAAACGCTCTACTAAAAAATAGGTGAACACATGGCAACTTTCACGGATCGCGGTTATACTGTCGAATGGTTAAAATCTACCTTTTTGCTAGGTGTAGATCTTACCCTTGATGATGGATCTGATTATCCTTTAGAGATCTTTGAAACATCATTAAAACAAGCAGAACGAGCGGTCAGTGATGAATTAGGGCTAGTGTTCAATACTCAACAGTTTAGAGAACGACACGACAAAGAACCAGATATGGTCGGGGGTTGGTATCCTTTAAGAACGAGATACAGACCCTTGATTGATATTGAGAAAATAGAAATTATCTATGGCAGAAGCAAAACAAGCGCAGAACTCCCGCCACAATGGGCAAATATAACCGAGGCTATGGCGGGGCAAGTTCACATTGTACCTGTTGCCGAGGGGTCAAGCTCCTATATCATGGCGGGCGGTATGCCTGTGATTCTAGGTTTAGGGGGCTTAAGTTCAGAGTATTACATCCCTGCATACTTTCAGCTCCAATACAACGCAGGTTTTCCCCTTTATCAAGGTACTGCAACCTTGCAAGCGGGGGAGACAAGTATCACAGTAAATCTGAATAGAGAATTTACTGATCAGTATGAAGCAAGTGCAACGGCTTCAGGTACTAGCGTTTCTATTTCAAAGAAATATGATAGTATTGTATTGTCAATTGATAATGCATTACAACAAGATTTATTAATTACTTGGAAGGTGGATACTTTACCAAGTGATATTGTAAGAGCAGTTGCCTTAAAGGCTTCTATGCTCACTTTAGATGTTGCAGGCGATCTCATCGCGGGGGCGGGTCTTGCGTCTGTTAGTACATCAATGGACGGACTATCACAGAACATCAACACGACAGCAAGCGCTACTAACAGCGGTTATGGTGCAAGGGTCTTACAGTTCACCAAAGAGTACAAAGAACTGATTGCAACATTAAGAGCAACATACAGAAGTATGAACATTTTTGCATTGTGAGAATGCTATGATTTTAAACTCTCGTACTCCTGTAAAACTAACACCAAGAGCAGACTTTAAACCCGAACAGTTCAGAAAAACGATTTTCTCACATGGTTTAAATGTGCGTTGGCAACAAGCAAGTGAATGTCCATGCTCACAAGATTCAAGTGACTACGGATTTACTACAAGTACACTTGCAAGCTCAAGCGGTGCATTAAATAAGAGCCGTTCTGATTGTCCTGTGTGCAAAGGAAGAGGATATCTTTATCACTCTTCACAGACAATTAAAGCAGTAGTTACAGGCGCAAGAAAACAAGATGATAGATTTAGTCAAGTAGGAGCTTCTGAATATAGCGAAGGTTCGATAGGCTTAACATTGTTACCAGAGCATTTACCCGCTTTCGGTGACAAGTTTACATTATTACAAAGTGCAATTGTATACAGAGAAACACTTGTAAAAAGTGCAGGAAATACAGACAGTACAAGATATCCGATAGTGTCACGAGAACATGATTTAACAGGCGGAAAAATCTCTTTTGGTGTACGTTATTTGATACCTGCAAATGATCAAAATGAGGTTGTTCAAAATACTAATCTTGTAGAAAACACTGATTATACAATTAATAACGGTGTGATCACTTGGATTAATCCAATTAATCAAGGTTTAAGATTTAGTATAGAATACTATGCTAATCCTGTTTACATTGTGACTAATCATCCTCATGTAATACGAGATTCAATGAGAGCTTTTAAAGCTCCTACTCCTTATCATATCGAATTACCCGTTTATGCAGAGGCTAAACTTGAATTTTACGGGAGCGATAATGATTGATCTAAAATCAATGGGGCTTGATCCTAAATCACGTAAAGCCCGACTAAGAAGAATCGCGCTTGTAGTGGTCGCACTATGGAAAGCTGAAGCACAAGCACACGGACTTAAATCTACATTAGCAGTGTACAAAAGAGGTGTACAGATTCGTACACTCACAGATTCTTATGTCATTGTGACATTAAAAGGAATTGTACCCAACATGATTGAACAGGGTACACCTGCACATGATATGAGAAAATACCTGTTAAAAACAAGGCGGGCGGGGGCTTCTCCTATTCGTAGAAACAAGCAGGGTAAGCCGTACAGGTATATCATGTTTGGACGTTCTGTCGCAGATATCAAATCATATGGGGGCAAAGGTGCGTATAGTGACGCAAAAGCTCTTATTCCTACAACACAGAGCGCAAGCGGTAAGCTCCTTTATGGTTCAAAGTTCTCTAATCAATCACAGCATTTTTACAGTAAACTAGGCGTTAAAAGTGTAAGCGGTGCGCTTGATGGTATGGTTAGAATGGTAGCCACGTACTCAAAAAAAGCAGACGGAACATCCGTTGTACAGGGTGCGTATAAGACTTGGCGCACTGTCAGTTATAAGCGTCCAGAAGCTTGGCAACATCCAGGTCTTGAGCCTGCAAACATCGCTGATAAAGTGAGAAGTCAAATACCTTCTCTGATTGAGAGTACAGGGCTATGATGCACCACCATGTATTGACAAGTTTAAAAGGTTCTTTGAACTATTACTTGACCACAGCAAACAAAAATCAATGGCTTGCTTTGTTTGATAATACAGCGCACAACGATACTTTATTAAGTCAAGTTTACACTGAATTACAGAATACAAGACCCTCTTTAAGACCTCACGCACAAGCAAACACAGCTTCACTGCCTATTGTAGTTGTTCAGTTGATGAGTAGAACAGTTACAGATAGACCACTTGGACACAGCGCAAACGGGCTTGAATCTTTGATCTCAAGGCAATCTGTGAAAATAGAAATTATGTGTAAAGGATCAGATGAGGCGGATATCTTAGCTGTAACAGTGCTTAGAGCTTTACAACAGGCGAGAGGCGATTTTTTACAGAATGGGTACTTATACTTTTCTGTTGATAGTATTGAAGAACTAGCCCCACAAGAACAGCTTGTAGCTGAAGAGATGGGAGTGTTTGTAAGACGTATTCAAATCTCTTCACAAGTACAAGAAGAAGTAGCAAGGCTCTTTGAAGAATCAAGCTTAGGTAATTTAACAATAGGCTTAAAACCAAACGGCAGAGTTTCTTTTATCGACTCATCAAACTAAATACATTATACTATAAAAAACACAGGAGTTTGTACAATGCCCTCTATTTTTAATCAAAGCGGTTTTAAAAGTACAGCCAGAGCGGGGATCTATGCGCGTATTGATGCATCAGCCCTTGCAGGTGGTGACATTGAAAGCGGTAACATTGCGCTGGTTGGTGATTTCACATCATTTCAAGCCAATACCCCTTACGTTTTCAGCTCAAGGCGTTCTATGGTTGCTTTTGATAGCACAGATCAAGAACTTGCTTTACTTGCTCAGTTGGCTTTTAGTCCTAGTGATGATCCTAATGCAAGTAACGGTGCTTCATCTATTCGTATTGTTAATGCAAGAGAGAACACAGCACAAGCAAGCCTTTCATTAGGCGCATTGAGCTTAAAATCTAAAGTGTGGGGCGCCCGTGGTAATCGTTTACAGGCTTCACTTGCGATCAGTGGAGATACTCACACATTAGATCTAGTAAGAAACGGCTTCACAGAGCAGTTTAAGGTTGAAAATGATACAATTGCACAACTTAGTAATACAAGCGGTGCAGATGTTACTTTAACAATTAACAATGGTACTTTTACTGTTACAGGTGCAAATATCGCAGATATTACAGTATCAAGCAGTGAAGCGATTTATTTAAAAGACGTTGTGAACTTGATCAATAATGTTAGTGGCTTGACAATGACTTTAATTGATCCTGTTTCAATTGAAAGTGTTAAGTTTGATTTCTTGGCATCAACTGTTATTGCTGATTCTGCAACACATGATCTTAAAGCCCCTAATTATCGTTTATTAGATGCGCTACAAGCAAGTAATCTTGTTACTGTGACAATTGATACAACGCAAGCGGGGGCTTTATCTGCGTCAACGATCACGGCTTCTGGTGGTGGGTTCGGTAATACATATAATTGGGATGGTGCTTTACAATCAATTGAGAATGAAAATGTTCAAATTGTAGTACTGTTTTCAACTGACGCGGGCGCACAAAGCAAGATTGCTAATCATTTAAATCAATCAGCTTTAGCAGGATATGAAAGACAAGCATATACAGCGATTGAGAACACAAGTACACTTGCACAGATCAAAACAAGAGCCGTTTCTTTGAATAATGCGGGAATTGCTTTAGTTGCTCAAAATGTGGAGCTTTTTGATCCTCAAGGACTAAGAAAAGAGATTGACAGTAAATATCTAGCTTTGATCATGGCGGGCATGCAAGCGGGTAGTGATATTGGTGAGCCTCTAACACGTAAAAGACCCCGTGTCATTAAGACTATCCAAACACAATGGAATCCTTACAATGATGCAGAACAAGCCTTGAGAAGTGGTTTACTTTTCTTGTCTTCTGATAATCTCGGTGTAAAAGTTGAAAGATCTATTTCAACATATCTTACAGATAATAACCCGATCTATTCAGAGATTAGTACATATGAAAGCGTACTTGCTTCATTGCGTGATTTACGTCAAGCTTTAGCGGATCAAATAGGCAGACCAACTAGAACAAGTCAACTAGCTTTGATTGAAGGACGTACTAAAACACGTTTAACAGCACAAGTACGAGATGGTATTATCAAAGCTTTTCAAAATGTACAGCTTGAAGATTTAGGGGATGAGGTAGCAATTTCTTATGAAGTCGCGCCCGTTGAGCCTCTGAACTTTGTTTCAATTACAGCAGTAGCAACCAGAATCAGTTTATAGGAGTTTAAATCATGGCAAATAAAGCAATAAGCGGTGCTAGTTGTAAAGTATACTTAAGCGCAACAGGTCAAGAAGTAGGATGGGCAACGGGTGTTGATGTTACTGAAAGTATCCAAACCCAAAGAGTAGATATTATCGGAGAGCTTGACAGTCAAGAGATTGTCCCTGTTCGTAGAACTGCACAAATGACAGTTAACGCTATCAGGATTCAAAGAAATCCTTTAGAAGCTTATGGAGCTTGGAACATTGGAGACTCACAGGATGTAATCAATGCCCCCGCGCTTGATTTTGTAATTATTGATGACAACACAGGTGAAACTTTGCTATTGTTGGAGGGATGCAAACCAACAACGCGCGCCTTTAGAGTTGATTCTCAATCATTGTTTAGTGAAAACTTATCATTTGAAATAAGGCGCTTAAAATATCCTACAGAGTAGTAAATGAGCCTTGAACAAATAAAAAACCTATCGAACGATAAGCCTAAAAAAGTACACATCACAGGACAAGAAAAAGTGTTACATATCACTTTTGAACTGCAAGATAAAACGCTGTCTTGTTCTGTTGTCTCTCGTATTCTATCAATGGAATCTAAATTAAAGCGAGATAGAGCCTGTGCGCTCATGACCAAAGATGTTTCATATGATGACTTACCTTTAAGTGCAAAGCTCAGAATATGGGCGCTTGCTACACTCACAGAAGCTTTGATAGAGCCTCCAGAATGGTTGAGCGAATGGCTAGGACGCTTTGACCCTTTGCTATTT
>Ga0098048_1001278_pt1 | contig 11133 bp, 21 predicted proteins | sample 13_taG_FD_75052 | JGI IMG/M metagenome (GOLD analysis project Ga0098048, IMG submission 75052) | Marine viral communities from the Subarctic Pacific Ocean - 13_ETSP_OMZ_AT15268 metaG | ecosystem: Environmental > Aquatic > Marine > Oceanic | place: Pacific Ocean | collected 2015-01-16 | reverse complement strand
ATGATGTCAGTGCCAACAAAACTTTGACCTGCCACTGTGAGGCTAGTTGCGGCAGTGATGTTGTTGTAACCAGTAATGTTACCAGTGCCGCCTCCTGTAATAGCTGAAAAACCACTAAGTCCGCCGGCACCTGCTAAACTAGTAACAGTTAAATCTCCTACAGTAAGAGCTCTTGATGTAGTTGCTCCAACACTAGCTATTTCATCAATGCCGGGTTTATCTGTTAAATCTGCATAAGCGCCGCTGAACGCACTACCACCTATCAATCCACCTGTGTCAGTGAGATCGCTAACGTCTATGGGTATAGTAGGAGTATTAGTAAAGTTTGTATAATCTAAATAGTAACTTCCTGGTTGACCTTCTAAGTTACTAACAGCACCTGTAGTACTGTCAAAAATTGTGTTACCGTTGGCGTCTTCGATATCGCCTCTAACAGTTTCTGATGCGACACTTACTGTTGGATCACTAAAAACAATACGTCCTTGATCATCAATACTAATGGTAGCGGTACCGAGGTAGATAGTATTACCACTCAAATATAAATCTTTGAATCTGTTTGTGGTGCTACCCAAATCATACTGTACGTTTTGGCTTGGTATAATACTCGAATCAATACTGGTTAAATCAACACTGCTGTCACCGCTGTATAGTTCGTCAAAATTGTCGTTAATTTTATCGAAAGCACTGCGAATACTTTCACCGTTACCTGCTAATTCTCCACTACCTATGTTAACTGTCTGCTTTGCCATTTTTATTCCTTAGCGGTTCATCTTTATACTTTGTATGCTTCCTTCAGTCCAGTCAATGATGTATGCTCTCACCCATACTAAATTGCCTGTTACATTGTAAGCATTTATACTTGTTTCTGCACCTGTGTATTCGATTGTTGTCTTAGCTGCAGATTGTATAAGTCCGGTTGTATCTATTGTTTGACTTCCGTTTCCAATATCAGCGTCAAACCAGTCTTGTTCACTTGGTTCTAAGGCAAGTGTTGCTTGAATTTTAATTTTACCGATAAAACCAGTTAAACTAATTTCAAATGTATGCAAACCATCACTCATGCCGTAGAAGCCGTCACCTTTGAATTTGTTACCAATCAGCGTTGACGAACCTGTATACGAAACTGTTTCTAATAATCTATCAGCCATGTCGGTCCTCTTGTATGATCTCAACTAATTTTCCTGATCCAACTAGTTCTTGAACAGCCGCTTCTATAGTGCTTACTATTTCGTTATTGAGAATTTTACCGCCCTTATCACTATCTTTCAGCAGTTCGCTGACTTTGATAATGACCATATCTTCATTCATTTTTGCCATTGAAATACCTTTCGTGTTAACTATATTTATTCAAGTTCGTCGAAGGTAATGACTTTCTGACTAGTGGTTATGTATGGTTTATACATCATATGCAGTGTAACTACATCGTCGTGATTAACAAGATAGATACTGCCTGTTGCTGTATACGATGACCAAGGGACTGTACGATTATGAAACAAACTGCGAGGACTGAATGAATTAAGTTTTTTTTGCAAGTTTAGCATACGCTTTTGGTATTCTTTAGTAGTTCTTCTAAATGTATCATTCAGTTTGTATGTGTCTGACTCAAATGAGTCGTGACAAAATTCTTGCATATCTTCGAATATTTCTTGTTCTGTTTGTCCGTGTCGTTGACTGCTGATTTTGTATCTGTATTTGTTGTACCAAAGTTTCTTTCTAGTCACAACTTGTAAATCTGCAAGCATGATGTCTTGGTGTTTTTCATTAATAGGCCCAGTAATCTCTACTAGACTATCTCCCCAACGTTCTATTAGTTCTGGTATCCTGTCAGGTCTGTCAAGTAAACAAAATACTGTGCATCAGCTCTAGTTTTCCAACTGGTGCTTTCGTAATCGCTGAGGTATTCGCATATTTGTCTATTGCGATACCAAGCGTCTTGTATTGCAATTTTATCCTTGTCACGCCAAGCTGGTTGTGCAAACGCAACTCTCCATGTGTGTTTTCGATAGTATACTTTTGTGTTTAACTTAAAATCAGGACGTTGCCTTAATTGTTTCGATATCAACGTCATCCTCCACTATAGTTAAAAATACTGTGTCTACGTCTTCTCCAAATAGAATTTGTTTAGCAAGTGGCTTTTTGATCTTTTCATTAATAACTCTTGCCATTGGTCTTGCACCCATTGTTTCATTGAATCCTTTTTGAGTAAGCCATTCGACTACTTCGTCATTGTAACGTAATTCAACTGCACGTTCCATAAGCATATCACAAAGTTCTCCCAAGAACTTACGTGTTACATTGTGCATAAGTTTACGATCCAGTTTCTTAAACTGTACAACTGCATCCAGTCTGTTTCTAAACTCTGGCGCAAAGAAATTACTAACTGCTTCACTTTGTGCATCAGTGTTTGTACTGCTAGCACCGAAACCGACGCCATGCTTTTCTGCATCTCTTGCACCTAAGTTACTGGTGAGAATAACAATAGCATTTCTAGCACTAACAGTTTTACCATCACTCGACGTAACCATTCCGTTGTCCATGATCTGTAGTAGTACGTTACTTACATCAGGGTGTGCTTTTTCAATTTCATCCAATAACAGAATACAATTTGGATTTTCTTCTAGTTTATTGATTAATAATCCACTGCCTGTTCCGCCTTCAGAATATCCTACATAGCCTGGAGGTGCACCAATCAGTTTTGCTACTGTGTGCCGCTCTTGATATTCACTCATGTCAAACCGTAACAGTTCTATGCTCATAATTTCACTGAGCTGTTTGGCTGTTTCTGTTTTACCAACACCTGTTGGGCCTGTAAACAAATAACAACCGATTGGCTTGTTGGGATCTTTAAGACCTGCTTTAGCGATATACAAACTATCTGCTAGTTTGTCTACTGCTTCATCTTGACCGAACACTTTAGTTTTGACTGCACGTTCGATATTTACTTGCTGTTCTTTTTTGTATTCACTGTCTTGTGTAAGCACTAGTTGATCAACCGGAAGCCTTGTGAGTTTGGCTACTTCGTAACGTATGTCATCTAGCTCTAACACATTCTTGCGTGATTCTGCAGGCACTAGTTTTTGTCTTGCAGCGGCTGCATCTAATACATCAAATGCTTTGTCTGGTAAAAATCTATTATGCCAGTATTGATGTGTTAAATCTACTGCGCCATGCATTGCACTTTTTTCAAATGCAATTTCATGGAACAATTCATATGCAGATATGCTGTTTACTACAATACGTTTTGCATCTTCTACACTGGGCTCTGGCACATCTACTTTGTAAAATCTTCTATTCAGTGCCTTGTCTTTTTCAAAATGTTCTCTGTATTCGTCGTATGTTGTTGCGCCAATACAGCGTAGTTTGCCTTTTTGCAGTGCTGGTTTAAGTAGGTTAGCAACATCCATGCTGCCTTGCCCTGCATTACCTGCACCCATAATCATATGTATTTCATCAATAAACAATATGGTTTTGGGTCGATCTTCTAGTATCTCAAGTACTTCTTTGATACGTTCTTCAAAGTCTCCTCTAAACTTTGTACCTGCTAGTAGTGCGCCAATGTCTAAACTGTAAATTGTGTTGTTTTCAATAATTTCAGGAACACGACCTTCATTGATAAGGTATGCCAGTCCTTCTGCAATAGCAGTTTTACCAACACCACTCTCTCCTACTAGTATTACATTGTTTTTCTTTCTTCTCGCTACTGTCTGGACCAATTGCTCCAGCTGCTCTTCTCTGCCTATAATAGGGTCAATGTCTCCCTCACCGGCAAGTTCATTTAGATTGTCACAATATTTGCGTAACATTCTTTCTTGTTTACTGGGTTGATTTTTAACTGTTTCACTATTTTTATTAACGTCTTGATCAGTAATGTAATTAACAATAGTTTCTCTAGTAATACCGTACAAGCTGAGTATATAAGTTGCTGGTGTATTTTTCTCACTGAGAATACTGATCAATAAGTCTCTTGGATCTAAGTTGTTACGACCATTAAACAATGCTTGTGTAAATGCTCTGTGGAACACACGTTCTAACATAATAGTTTTTTTAGGTTGTGGGTCTTCGATGTCGACGCTAACTGTTTCTAACTCTGTCTCTAGGTATTCGTATATTTTTCTACTAACATCTTTGGCTTCTAATCCAAAGTCGACGAATATGTCTTCCACTTCTTCACTGTCGAGTATAATTGCCAACAGGTGTTCAATCTGCACGTATTGATGTTTATAATCTTTACTAAGTCTAAATGTTTTCTCTACAATATGTTCTATTCTATCTGACATTATATTCCTCGTTACTATTAATTACTTAGCTTAGTAGCTAATACGTCTGCAAAACTTTTATTTAAATCGCTCTCGTCTAGTATTGGTACATGTGCTTTAATTTCAATAAACAAATCTCCATTGGAGTTTCCTGGTCTAGGCATTCCGGATTCACGTATTCTAAACTTAGTTCCAATTTGTGTGCCTGCTTTAATATGCAATTTTATTGAGCGATTGTCAAGGGTCATTATAACTTTATCTGCACCTAACATTACATCGCTTAAATTTACATTTAATTGCATATGTAGATTATAGTCTTCAACTGTAAATATTGAATGAGAAATAATTTTATACATTACTAACAAGTCTGCTCCATCAGGCGACATACCAGGATATCTAACTTGTGCTCCGTCGTGTACTCCGGGAGGTATTTTTAATTTTATTGGTTTACTTAGTCCGTTAGGCATGGTAATATTAATATTTTTTTCAATACAACTGTACACTTCTTCCAGTGTTACTTGTAGTGTAATATTTACATGTTGTGGTTGTTGCCGATGCGGTCGCCTTGCATTTGGATGCAAATTTTGGCCAAACATATTATTAAACATGTCGTCGAATCCTGCACCAAAGTTACGTCCGAAAGGATTTTGTCTAGGTTGCGACTGTTGGAAATTTGACGGGTCGTTGTCAAAATTTTGACGGGCATTATGATCTTTAATGCTGTCGTAGGCTGCGTTTATATTAGCGAAATGTTCGCTGTCGCCGCCTTTGTCAGGATGATGTTTTTTTGCTAATTGACGATATGCGTTTTTGATCTCGTTGTCACTGCTACTACGATTAACGCCTAGTATACGATATGGATCAGTCATCAGTGGGCGTTACAGATTCTTCATAGTAAAGTATAATAGCATTTTGTTCTTCGATAAACTGTTTAATCTGTTCGAAGTTCAGTGCAAGACTTTCAAAGCTCTGTGCAGTCATAGCGTACAATACAAAGTCGCCTTGCTCTATTTTAATACGTTCAACAACAGCCTCTAAGTTCGCTTCAGTCACAACAACGATGTCTGCATTTTTTAATTCTACAGGCTTGGGTCTTGGCACTATACGAATGGTAGGTGCATCAATCTCCGGTGTTTCCACCACCGTCGGTACTGTTACTATCTTTTCTACGGGCTGGAGGCGGGAGCAAGCACTCGCCGCCAGTGCTGCACCCAATAGCGCCGAATATAAAATCAATTTCTTCATTTATCTTGCTTTCACTTAGTGTTGGGTCTGCTAAACTATTTTTAATAATATCTGTGTTTGATAACAGCTCAGCAATCTTTTGATTTGCTTCTTGCACAGCTTGTAGGCTTGATCCTAGCTCTTCATTTAGTGCTTGTTGCCTTACTAGCTCTGCTTTAAAATTCTCAATCTCTTGTTGTACGTTTTCTCGATATGTGTCAAATGATGCAGTAGTTGTTTGTAACGAAGTTTCAAGTTTTGCATTATTAGATGTGAGTTGCCTAATAGCATTTTGTGTACTCACATAATATTGATATCCAAACCAGCCTACTACACCGAGGATACCTACTATAATAATTGTTCCGTATATTCTGTGTAACATTTTATTTGTGCCTATAAACAATACGACCTTTTGACAGGTCATAAGGGGTTATTTCTACATCGACTTTATCGTTTAGTAATATATTAATATTATATCTACGAATCTTTCCGCTTATAGTTGCGATAACTATGTGTTCATTTTCTAATTTTACTCTAAATAGTGCGCCAGGTAAACATTCAACGACAATGCCCGCAAAACTTAGAACTTCTTCTTTAGCCATTATAGTCCTGCGAGTTGTTTAACTCTGTCAAGATCCTCTGTTGTTTCTTCAGGCGCTTGTGCATACTTTAGCACATATTGTTCTTGATTGTCAAGTACTGTTTCACTTAAATTTTGTTCGTTGAGTTCTGTTGGTGAATCGCCTTTGTAGAACTCATACTGCCACTCTGTAATTGTAGTAGCATTGCCCACAACTTTCATTATTTCCATAATATTGTTGTGTAGTTTTTTGTCTCTGGTAAATTCTACAAATACCAAATAGTTTCCGTTGTTGTTTGGACCCTGGCTTGTGTCAACATCTAAACATTCTACAACGTCTGTTTCAATTAGGTTACTGAGATCATTTGCTGCGCCCTCTTGACTTACTTCAAGTGCAAGAACAACTGTTTCATTAGCTTCGCCGATCTTGGGCTTGTACTGATCAATGCTGATTGTACTATTAACTAAATTTATCATTTCGCCATATTTTACTGCCATTGTTTAGTCCTCAGAACCTGTTACAGGCGAATTGCAGTCTTCTTTGCAATCACAACCTGGTTTAGGATTACCTACTTCGCAGCCACAATGAGCGCAGGTATCTGCACCTTCAGTTACTGAATATTCTTTAAGTAGCCCTCTAGCTGAATCCATTTCTACTGTTAATCCTGCTAAGTGTTTTATTCTATTTAAATCTGTCATTTTTCTTACCCTTCCATATGTTGACGTTTAAAGTCATCGCAAAAGTCTTCTAGTTGATCGCCGCTCAAGTAACGTACTAGCTCATCAATTAGTGTTTTATGTGGCGTACTTGGACATTCCTCACCGCAGTACTCGTCTTGTAGATCATAAAAGCATTCAGCACTATCACCTACTGCTTCTTGAACTGACTCATCTGCTCCCAATGCATCATGCATATCACCGTTGTCCATTTCCTCATTGAGGATACCTGCTAAGTGTTTTACTCTATTTAAATCGCTCATTGTTCTATTCCTAAATCTTGTTTGTCTGGATTCATTTCGTTGTCATAATCCGAATCGTATGCACTTTCCACTTCACTCATGTCAATGTCCATACCGTTAATTGTAATTTTGTTTGATTGGAAATCGTCTACAAACTGCCGCGGCATTTCGATACGCACTAACCAAACCGGGGTCTTTTTGCGTTTTGGTTTACGCTTGTTGTTTTCGTCCGGTTCTTGAAGATCGTCAGGTGTAACAACTTTGACTGGTTCAATGAATACTTCTTTTCCAAAAAATACTCTAGCGCCGTGCTTGGTCAATCTCATTGCAGCATCAGGGTCGGGCATAAGTTTACGTGGATACATCAGTGTTACTGTGATCCAGTACTTGCTGACTTCTGGGCCAGCAACAACTTCTCCGTACTCCCAATTTTTATAGGCGTATATGTTTAGGTTATCCAACACTTCTTCAAATTCAATCAGCATGTTTAAGTCACTGCTTGAATCCACAAGATTGTCTAGGGTTGCTTTTAATTCTTCGATCTCTTTCATGTATGTATTTAGTCCTTTTGTATAAGTAGTAGTGTAGACAACATGGGCTCGCAGACATAACATGGAGTTTACAACATAATGGCTAAAAGAGCAAGAAAACAACAACCGAAAGGTTCATTTAACGATATGGTGATCGAACTGCAAGACTATCGCAGAAAGAAACTACAAATCCTACCTCGTAATTTGCATCAAGAAGATCTTCTTGAGCACCTAGACAGCAACTCAAAACACATAGTATTTGCAACTGGTCCAGCAGGAACAGGCAAAACCATGTTGGCTGTACAAATGGGTATACGCAAATTAGAAGACAACGAAGTAGACCGTATTGTGATTACTAGGCCCGCTGTAAGTGTTGACGAACAACACGGGTTTTTACCCGGCGACCTAAAAGCTAAAATGGAACCCTGGACACGACCAATTTTCGACTTCTTAGAAGAACACTACGATCCTAAAAAAGTACTACAAATGGTAGAAAATAAAACCATTGAAATATCGCCACTAGCATATATGCGGGGCAGAACATTTAAACGTGCATGGATCATCGCAGACGAAATGCAAAACGCAACACAAGAACAAACCAAGATGTTGCTGACACGCATAGGCGAAGGTAGTAAGATTGTGGTAACAGGTGACCTCGCTCAACATGACAGAGGATTTACAAATAATGGTTTAGCAGACTTCTTAAACAAATATAACACAGCTAGTGTTAATTCAATTGCTCATGTGCAATTTGAAAAACGGGATGTTGAGAGACACCCCGTTGTAGCAGACGTACTAAACATTTACGACGAAGCTTAACGCTTAAACGAATTTACAATTTGAGTCCAGTTGTCTACATTCGTAACACCGTCGTAATTAAAAGTAGCGTTGTGTGCATGACGTAGCATAAAAGTTTTAAGCCCAAAGTCGGCTCCCAACTTAGCATTCTCAGGCTTGTCTTCAATCCAAGTCAAGCCACTGTCCTTGTAAGGTAGTAGAGCTTCGTCTTTGTCTGCCCCAGTGTCCAAGCACTGAACAAACTCAAACACATCTCCAAAATACTTTGCTAGGTTCTCTTCCCGTAGTTTTTTAGCATAGGGATCCAAACTCAAACTAGTAATAACACCAAATTTGTAACCAGCATTAGCCAGCTGCTCAACTCCCCAAACTGCATCCCGCAGTGGTTGCAAGCAACACATCCAAGCACTACTGTTAAACTCTTTAACCAACACCTTGCTGTGTTCTTTGGTAATACCATATGCCGTATGCATATCATATGTACCAACACTCAACCGCTTGAACTGTTTGCTTTCCATCCAATCATGAAAAGCAGTTTCCCAATCAAGCAGTACACCATCAACGTCGGTTAATATTAAATCTTTATTCATATCTTATTCGTCTTTCTTCTTAACTTACTCTTATACTATAGCATCAAGACGTCTTGTTGTCAACCTTTTTCTTTAGCAATTAAGCAGTGACAGGTGATGCACTATCACGTTTCATCATTATTTTAACACTGTTGACTAAAATCTTTTCGTCTTCGTTAAAGTCACGTTCATAACGTGTACCGAACAATGCGTCGAGGTCACCGAGCTTTTCAGCAACACGCATTAGATCTACTGCCAATTTATTATCTTCAATACGATAAGTTAACTGAGTCATATACTCAGCCATTGATTGTGCTTCAAGCTGACGTTTTGTTAATTCGAAAAATTGCATATTCTGTGCCTCACAGTTGTTTAACTTACTTTTATAATATAGCACCAAGACGTCATACTGTCAAGCGAAAAGATGCCTAAAAGAAATCTTTTTTACTTTTTTTTGTCGTCAATGATATCCAATACATATCGTAATTCACTGATTATACGCCAATACCATTCTTTATCCAAAGGATCTTTGGCTTTGCGTCTATCATCAATCAGTTGTTTACAGCGCATTTCTATGTATTCACGTGGATCTTTGGTGCGGCCCCGCCTCAATGGATAGTTGCCTCGTCGCCCATATCCAATCCGTATACATCTTCTAGAATTGCTACAATAGTTTCTGGCACAAAGTCCAGTTCATCGTTTAGTGATTCAGGCACAAACAATCCTTTTAATTCGCCATTTTTTCCAATAATTAGTCCAAAGTCATCTTCGCTCATTGAACTTTCAAAGTCCAGCTTTGATTGTCGTTTCTTTGTCATTGCCAATACTCCACTCTACCTCTAAAAACTGTTAGTTTACACTGTTTACTAGTATCGCTAACACGATCACCGCAAACCCACACACTACCATCATCACTGATTCTGTGTTCGTCAGTGTATCTACTGTAGATAACATCTCCATTATTTGCTCGGACAGCAACAAATTCTAAATCCTCAATCCATGTGTTGCCAACATCAACTGCTGGTACGTTTTGCCATTTGTATTGATCTTGTGTCCAGTATGCATATCTATAAACACATGGACAGCCACCGTAAAATACAGCGTAACGGCGACCATTATATTCGGTCTCTAATAGATATTCGGTTCTAATATTACGTTGTTCGAATTGTTCTATGTCTTTCCATTCAAACGTAACAGGGTCAGTCTTTATGTGTAACATGTGAATATTTATTGAATTAAATTACTCCATTTAGATAGCTTACCTTTTTTGATATTACTTCTTTTTTGAATATCGTCCCATGTTAGATAACCATGTTGTACCAACAAGTCTAACATACAGTAAACATCTCCTGCTTCTTCCAGTAATTTAATTTCATATTTGTCATCCACACAAGCCCTGCGAAGTATTTTACTACAAACTTGTGTGAGTTCACCGCATTCTTCTGCGGTGATCACAAACAGTTGTTGATGCGTGTCTAGTGTTTTCACGCCGCTACCTTTCCAACAATCATACTAGCTGGAATACGTGTCACAGTGCGTCCAAATGGAGTAGCACCCATGTCTTGTACTTCAACTGTTTTGGTATTCATTTTAACAATAGTACCTGTGCGTACTACGCCACGTGACTCCCAATTAATAGTATCGCCTTTTTTAAGACCACGTTTGGCTTTGCTGCCGATGTAGCTCATTTGACGCTTCCATTCAGTTGCTAGCACATTCAAGTCCGATTGATTATCAATAGCACGAATTGCATCAATTGCTGTTTGAAGTTCATTCATATTAGTTACTCCCACTAAATTGTTCTGCCCACATTTCACTGACACTTTCTTCCAAGTAGTCATTGTCAATATCAATTAATCCGTTTTCAACAAAGATATCGTATGCTTTTTCCTGAGCTTCTTGAATGTCCACACAATGTGAAATACGTTCTGCTACTAGATCAAAGCACTTTTCTTCTAGATCAACGATCATATTTTTAACTGCACCCATTTCGGTGTCTCCTCTTTTTTAACTTACTCTTATAATATAGCACCAAGAACTCATACTGTCAAGAAAAAAGATGCACCTGAATGTATCTTTTTATCCTTTTAAAAGATTAAAATCAGTGCAATAATTGGACTTACTACTATGACGCCGATTATTGCAATCCAAATTGTTTTCCACAATACTACTGGATTCATGTTACACCAAGTAGTGTGGGCCAGTCCAAGCAACACT
>Ga0098048_1001276_pt1 | contig 11137 bp, 5 predicted proteins | sample 13_taG_FD_75052 | JGI IMG/M metagenome (GOLD analysis project Ga0098048, IMG submission 75052) | Marine viral communities from the Subarctic Pacific Ocean - 13_ETSP_OMZ_AT15268 metaG | ecosystem: Environmental > Aquatic > Marine > Oceanic | place: Pacific Ocean | collected 2015-01-16 | reverse complement strand
TCAACTTAGGACTGTTAAAATGGCTAATACAATTGACCAAGCCTTCATCAAGCAGTTTGAGACTGAAGTTCACATGGCGTATCAGCGCATGGGTTCCAAGCTACGGAACACTGTTCGCTCTACAAATGTGTCAGGCTCAACGGCTCGATTCCAAAAAATCGGTACAGGCACAGCCTCTACCAAATCTCGCAATGGTGACGTTTCCACAATGGAATTGGCGCACACTAATGTCGAAGTAACAATGACCGATCACTATGCGGCAGAGTTAATCGACAAACTTGACGAATTGAAAATGAATATCAATGAACGTCAAGCTGTTGCACAATCTTCCGCTGGTGCGTTGGGTCGTAAGACTGACGAGCTTATCATTGCTGCAATGGACGCAGGCGCAAACTCTACTCAAGTAGCCGATACAAGTGGCGCATTGGGTAAAGCAGACTTGCTAACATTGTTTGAAACATTCGGCACTGCCGATGTGCCAGAAGACGGACAGCGCTATATTGCCATGTCCCCTGCTGGCTTTGCTGACTTGTTTAATATCAACGAGTTTGCATCTTCTGACTTTGTTGGCCCGCAAAACTTGCCGTTTGCTGGCGGTATGACAATGAAAGAGTTTTTGGGATTCAAAATCTTTTCAACGTCTGCTGTGGCTGGTGGTAAGAACTTTGCCTACCATACTACCGCTATCGGTATTGGTGTTAACTCTGACGTATCTACAGAAGTTAACTATGTACCAATGAAAGTTGCACACCTTGCAACCTCAATGATGTCAATGGGATCAGTAGCCATTGATGATAATGGTATCTATGAAGTCTTAGATAACAACTAAAAATGGTGGGGGCTTCGGCCCCCATTCATACAAGAGGTTGATATGGCAAGTACGGCAGCAAACACTGGCATCGATATTTGTAGCAGAGCTTTAATCCTAATCGGAGCAGAGCCTATTACATCATTTGATGATGATACTACAGAGGCTTTGGTATCGAGTAATATGTATGAAGACATTGCTCGTCTAAATTTAACGACTACTCGTTGGCGCTTCTCAACAAACCAAGCGGTCTTAAACAGGCTAACCGATGCGCCTACTGGTCGATTCGGTTCAGCATATCAGCTTCCTTCTGGCTATCTGTTTGTTCACGCTGTCACTGTAAACGATTCTCAAATTGAGTATGACATTTATGGAAACAAAATATTCTGTGATGCATCGGCTCAAGATGAGCTAGTAATTGATTATACCTATAGAGCCCAAGAGCCAGATTGGCCTTCATACTTTTCAATATGCGTTGAGTATGGAATGGCATCTGTATTCGCTACAGCAATTGCAAGAGATCAATCTTTAGCAGCGCTTATGAACCAGCAATATGAGCGCATGATGGCTAAGGCTCGTTCAATAGATTCACAACAACAGAGTACACGCAAACTCATTACTTCCCGATTTATCTCTAACAGGAGAAGCTAATGCAGAGAGCAAGAATACCGCTGACAAACTTTCAGTATGGTGAGATTAGTCCGTCCCTTTCATCGAGGACGGATTCAGCTATTTATAACTCTTCTGCCCAAAGCGTTAAGAATTTCTTTCTTATGTCAGAGGGAGGCGTTCAGAAGAGAGGTGGCTTTAAGGCGCTGCATGACTTCACTGACATTACAGAAGACACAAGTGTTGAGCAGCAAGTTAGAATTATACCTTTTAACTTCTCAGATGATGAGCAGTACATCGTAGCTTTGAGCAATGGTAAGGCTCAGTTCTTTTTCATTCACCCAACGACAGGCGCTGTAACTAGCGCAACCACTGTGACTACAGACATTGATGGTTTAACCCTACCCTGGACTCAACAGTATCTGCATGAAATTACATATGCTCAAGGCGGAGATATTCTTTTCTTAGCGCATCCTACCTTTCAAACGCAGCAAATAGTTCGTACTGGTTTGAGTAGCTTTGAGGTTCAACCTTTTGAGTTTCAAGTGCGTGCAGGTGGCGCAAAGGTTTATCAACCTTACTTTCAGTTTCAATCTAGTGGCGTAACACTAGATCCCTCTGACACAACAGGTAACATTACACTGACAACAAGTGCGCCTTACTTTGACACCACTGGAAAACAAGATGGTGTTAAACTCTACTATCACGGCTCAGAGATAACAATTAACTCTGTAAGTTCTGCCACAGTAGCAAATGGAACAGTAACAGATGAGCTAGTAGCTTCTCTGGATGCTGATGCAATTAGAACCGTTGACGGCTCTAGCACTGTTAAGATTACACAAATCAATCACGGAATGGCAATTGGTGACAGCATTACAATAAGAAATGCTACAACAGTTGGCGGTATAAACGCAGGTCAAATTAACGGTACAAGATCAATAACTGGGATTGTTGATGAAAATGTTTTTGAAGTAACCGTTGGCGCATCTGCAAACACTACAGAAGATGGCGGTGGCAACATTGAGATTGTTACCCACGCTGCAACTCAACAATGGTACGAGCAGTCCTATTCTGAAATGAGGGGATACCCTGCGGCTGTTGGATTCCATGAGAACAGGTTGTGGTTTGGCGGTACGATTTCTCAGCCTGATACAATATGGGCAAGTAAGTCTGGCTTGTATTATAACTTCGATATTGGCACAGCACAGGACAACGATAGCATTGAGCTTGTAATGAGCATTGGTGAAGTGGCTACTATACGACACTTTGTTTCCAATCGTGACATTCATATATTTACCGCTGGCTCTGAGTTCTCAATACCAACATTTCAGAACCAAGCGATCACACCAACTAACGCTGTGGTAAAAAGGCAAACCTCCTTTGGAAGTAGCTTCTCTAGGCCACAGCCTTTCTATGGTGCCACGCTATTCACTCAGTTTGGTGGCAGCACTATTAGGCAGTTTGTCTACAGTGATTCAGAAGATGCTTACAAGTCAGATCCAATCTCCCTGCTATCAACCCACCTAATCAAAAGTCCGATTCAGTCTGCGGTTACTATCAGCGAAGTGGGCGCATCTGATGCTGCTGTATTCTTTCTAAACAATGACGGAAGTTTAATTACTTATAACTTAAACCGCGTTGAGAATATTGCTGGGTGGACTACGTTTTCAACGAATGGGAAGTTTCACTCTATAGCATCTGTTGCCGATCATCTATTTGCTGTGCTTAGTGTTGATATGGGCAGCGGTTCTAATAGCTATATGCTTTGCCAGTTAGACGAAACGTCCAACTTGGATTGTTCTGACGAGTACACAGGAACGGCTGGCGTGTTCAATGTGTCTAACTTCTTTGAGGATGGCGCTATACTCGATGTAGTCAGTGGCTCCGATTACTTAGGTAAGTTTACAGTAGCTAGTGGAAACCTAGACGTTTCAGCAATTGACCCTACGGCAACCTCATGTGAGGCTGGCTTTGCCTTTGACGTTGAGCTCAAGACAAATCCAATTGACATTAACACGGCTGTTGGCCCTGTAACTGGAAGAAGAAGAACGATTGGCAGCGTAACCGTTAATATGACTGACACTCTTTCCGCTTCTGTTAATGGCGTTAAGCTCATTATTAGAAAGACAAACAGTGATTTTAGCCAACAGAGAGTTCCGTTTACTGGCAATAAAGAGTTTAGATTGCTGGGGTACAATCGAGATCCACAAGTAACACTTACACAAACCGCACCATTGAGTTTGCAAGTTAATGGTCTAGTAGCGGAGGTATCTTTCTCATGAGCATAGAGCTAGTTACTCTTGGCCTTAGTCTTTTTGGCGCTAAAAAAAGTTATGACGCCAGTAAGGAGGCGGCTAAACAAGCAAAGGAAGTCGGCCAGCTTGAAGGGCGTCAGTTTGTAAATGAGCTATTCTTAGGGAAAGCACAGGCTATTGGCGCTGCAAATCAAAGGCGACAAGAGCAAACTGAAGCTGAGGCAAGTAACTTTGCGTTTCTTATAGGTAAACAGGGTAGAGACGATAGATCAGTCGATGCTTTCCTAAAGAGAAATCAAGAGATTGCAGACGAAGACATAGCAAACATTGATCGGCAAACTGAAATACTTTCAGCTAAGTATGCAACACAAGCAGCTGTTGCCTACACATACGGTCAAAATACTGCGTCTGGTCTTAGGGCTCAAGCTACAGCAAATCTGCTTACCAATATGTCCGACATAGCCCAGAATATGAGCCCCGGTCTTGTTAAGAGCCTTACTCCCGGTAATAAGGACACAGCATAATGCCAATAATTAGAGAGAAAAAACAGAGCAGAAGCGCAGGGCCAGTTGGTGTTGTAAGAATGAACCTTGGAGGTACTGAAAAGTATTCTCGAATTGCTGATGCCACTCAAAAACTCACAACACTTAGCGTTAGTGAAATGAGTAGACAGTCACAGTTAAAGGGTCAGAGGATGGCACAGGATGTTGATCCTAGTCAAATCCTTGCGCTAAACCCTGAGACCGGAAAACCAAAAGCATTAGATTGGGTGGGCGAAAACCGTCTGTTTGGTCGCGCTGGTGCGGAAGCATATGAGCGCGTTGTCCAAGAGCGCTTTCAGTCTTCTATGGAAACTGAGCTTAAGACAAAAGCCAATGAGATTGCGCTTAAGTTTAAGAACAATCCGTATGGAGCAGAGCAATACAAGCAGCAGATGGACGAGTACCTAAAGTCCATGGCTCTTAATTCTGAGGTAGATGGTAAGGCAACTTACTACACCAACTTTATTATGGATCAAGGCCAGCAGTACATTGCTTCAACCACCCTTCACATGCAAGAGCAGCAGATCAACAGACAAAGACAAGCTACGGCTCAATCTATTGTTGATATTAGCGCTGATAGAATAGATGCGGTTAGGCAGTATGCAGAGCTAGGAAAAGATGCTGGACCGCTTATAGATTCAATCTTAGAGTCTATTGGTGATGGAGAAAGTTCTTTTCTTTTGAATCAAGGCTCTTCTGCCAAATACGAACAAGCTGTTGCTGTTGCATATGCTGAAGGTGTAATCGCTAAAACCTTTGGTGATTTATCACATGAGTCTGCTGGGAATGTATCTGATGCAATTACACTAGGAGACCCCTCCTCTCTTACAGTGCGAGAGCGAAAAGTATTCGATGAAGCCTCAAAATATATGGTTCGGTCTGTTGATGTTGGAAATGGTAGAACTGCTAGGGTGCTGGACTATGAAGCATTGTCAGCTGTATCTGCCTACGCATCGCAATCTGCTGCTGATGTATTGAATGATTATACCTCTGAAATAAGGGCAAGTCGTTTTCTAATTAAAAAGAACTCTGAGTTGATGGTTGAAGACTTCACCTCTTCAATGTCAGATGCTATTTCGCAATTCGAGAACCCTGACCTTAATACGGTTGCTGTATATAGCTCGATCATTAATACATTTGAAAATCAAAAAGTACACTTAAGAAATGCAGGTCTTAGAAATGAGCTTTCGGTTGCGGAGTATACAAATCAAGTTCAACAGATTAGAGAGGCATCTTCAAAACAACTAATGCTTGTTGCCTTCGACAACGCAGAAGGAAGTCCTGTTGAAATTGGCAGAATGATTAATGAGGCTCTTGATACAGGAGATACAACTGATTTTACAGGAACCTCTAAGGCTGCGCTTGATACTATCCTTCAAATTACAACTTCGGCGGACAATGGATTTCTTGATGCAGTAAGTTCTGATTTTGTTTCTAACGATGCTAGGTCTTCTGCAAAGTATGCAGCAGAGCAGGGGTTGTATCAAAAAGAAATATTAACCAAGTACCTTAAACTTATCGGGGCTGCGGGAAGCACTCAGGAATCGGGCGAGTTGCTCGAGGAGTTTATGTCAAGGATTGATGGCTTTGAGTTTCTTTCTACGACTCAAAGACAGAACTATAAGAGCGAAGCAATGAATCAGTCTGTAAAGGTGTTCCTTGCTTCTAAGCTAACAGGTTTAGTAGAAGCTGAAGATCCTTCTGGAACAACCATTAGACGTAAAATTAATTCTAATGATTTAGCCATTGCCGCTGAGTATGCAGCAACTGGGAAAAAAGAAGGTGTCCCAACTTACATCACTGACATGGTAGACCTTGCAGAATCTAAAGAGGGATCGCCGGGTTATACGGAAACTAGATTAACTCAACTTACTTCTCGCGTATCAATTCGTGAAGCTAAACAAGCTGAGAGAGTTAAAAATGAAGCTATAGTTTCGAACCTTCTATCTAGTATGGTTGTTGAAGACACTGGCCCAAATCGCAAGGTTGCTGAGAGCTTAATTACCGCAGGCATGGAAGACCCAGAAGGATACTTTAGAAGTACTGAGCTTTTAAACCCTAACAATCCCTCCACTCGCGGTTTGTATAAAATTATTGAGTCTGGTGTTGTGCCTCCAATGCTTGCAAGTAACTTCAAGCAACTTGCTAATGGCACGTTTACTGGAAATGACAACGAGGCGCGAAGCCTTATTGCTTTGTACGCGCACTTCTCAAGGCAGCCGAGAGATAATCTCTTTATAAACAACTGGAATAATACACAGCTAAGTTCTGACACTAAAGCTAGGTTAGAAACTATCTCAATTCTGTCTACTTCGTTAGAGGCTCCAATACAAAACATTGCAAATCAACTTGTAGAAGCTACAACCCCAGATGCTAATAAGGCTAGGCTTGCTGCTTTTAAGGACGATAATGGCTCGAATAGCGACATTGAGTTTGTATTAAATTCCGTCCCTGATGTTGCTACAAATCCTGAAGCACGAAAGCTATTGGTTAGTTTGGCAAAATATCTTCATGGGCCAATGTCATCGGGCGAGATAAGTGATGTGTTAGAGGATTATTACAAAGCTACATTTACCGACACTGAAGGCTACGTCAAAGACTTTGCTTCGCTTTCTGGCTTTCATTCTCAACATTCCTTAAGCAATGTCTTTAGAAACTCAGACTTAAAGAGATTCTTTATTGATAAGGTCAATGTCGATATTGCAGATGCTTTTGCAAGGGCCGGACTCAAGGGCGGTGGAAGGTATATATCTAACAAGGCCATACAGAACAGAGCCTTTTTAATGCCAATGGGTTCATCTAGTGGGGGAGCTGCAAACTACATGCTGGTTGAGCAAAGCTCTGGAACTATTATTCCAGTAGTTAACCCAATGAGCGGAATACCCTTTCAGTTCAGCAGCCATGAACCAGACGTTCTCGAAAAAGCTCTAGCTCTTTCAGTACAAGAGAGTGATGTAAATGACGTTCAGACATTTGAGGATGTTTTAGATTTGCGAACAGCAGAGTCCAATAGACAAACAGGTGGTGCAAGTAGTATTAGTACCAGCCCCGGTGTGACAGACATTTCGGGCGCTGTTATGGAATTGTTAGGCGGTAACTAATGACAGTTGATTTAAGATACTCAGTCTTTCCTCGACAAACTTATCCAGATGTTGCTGTAGAAGGCACCTCTTGGGAGCCTGAGATGTGGCAAGTAATGCGCGGATCATGGGATTACAGCTACGGCGGTATGGTTGACCACGTTAGAAATCAGCAGCGCTTTGGACATCTTGAGATGGACTTGGAATACAATCCGCTAGATGACATAGAGGGATACGAGGAATACTTTGATAGCTTAGTTTACGCTAAGAATGCAGAGCATATGAGTGTTCTTAAAAATCAGATTAGCGAGAGAAATAAATCCAGAGAAATTCTGGCTAATGCTACCCTGACGCAAGGATTAACTGCTGGTCTGATAGACCCAATTAATTTAATTGCGCTACCTTTCGGTGGGCCGGGTGTTGGCTTGACTAGATCGTTTATACAGGGCGCTGCGTCTACTGGCCTTGTTCAAGCCGCTTTGGAATCTGGAAGATATGCTGCTGACCCTACAGCTACCGCTGGTGAATTTGGAATTAATGTTGGTGCCACTGCTGTTTTTGGTGGTATTGTTTCCTCAGCAACAAGCATACCCCTTACTCGTCGAGCCGCTGCAATAAAGAACTATGAGCAAACTCATGCGGATTTTCTTGAGGCTGCTGGTATATCAGACAACCTAAATGCAATGACTGCTGAAGAGTTTTCTGCAAGAACATTGCGCGAGAATCGTGACTTTGGTTCTTCGTCTGACAGCGAAATATCTCTGGAGATTCAAAACCAAGAAGGCCGAGTATTTGGCATAGACCAGAATTTACCTGATGTAGAAGATGAAATATTTGCAGCACAACAAAGATATGATTCAGAGGGTGGATCGAAGCCATCTCAGCTTGAGGAGCTAGAAGGGCTGCGTGCAAAGAAGCAAGCAATGCTCGATCAAAAAGAAGCGTCAGAAACTATGATCTCATCGCTAAAGTATGAAAAGACTTTGCGCTCTATTGAGGATGCAGAGTTAGATAACATTGAGAACCCCTACGACTTTGACTCTAATATGTTTATTAACAGTCCTTTGTTTAAGTTTGTAACAACTCCTATGAAAAGGATATTGCAATCAGACGTTACAAATGCTGGCAAGAAAGCCATACTACAACTGGCAAATGATAGCGGGTTAGCGTTGGTTGCAAACAGGCTTGGTCAAGCGATAGGCCCATCTGTTTATCAAAGAGCAAAGATAATGGAGGCCGAGTGGGTGCAGGCTCATAGGAAACTGCAAAACTCTTGGGCAAATAGCCTTGGCACTAGAGCGATAGAGCCATTGGGAATTGATGTTACAAACCTTGTTGAACACTCAGGAAAGATTAAGGCTAAGTTCACTGGTACTGACAAATCCAGAACTTATGGAGAGTTTCTAAGGCAGGCTTCAGAGAAAAGAATTAAGGGCATTGAAGCCTCTAGTGACTTTGAAAAAGAAGCTATTGAAACTATGAATAAGTTTTATAAGAAGTGGGAAGATCGTCTTGAAGACTCTGGTCTTCTTGGCTCTAGGGCTTCGATCCTAAAAGAAAACAAGATACTTGAGTTAAGAATTGCTGAGTTCGAGGACAAGCTAACAAAGTACAAAAGTGGGTCTCGCTCTGCTGAAATGACAAAGAAGCGCATTGATTATTACAGAGATAAGGTTGATGAAAACAACGCAACTATTGAAAGCCTTGGCGATATATTGCCTGCAAACGAAGATGTTTTCTCACCTAGATATTGGAACCTAGATGCGATCAAGAAAGACCGGGAAGGTTTGGAGGCAGTCATTGCTTCTTGGTATAAACAAAACCCAACAGTTTATCAAAATGTAAACGGGACAATGGTAAGGACTGAGCTAAAGGGTGACGCTGATTCCATTAAGGAAAGAGCAAAGCAAACTGTAGACAAGATTCTTGGCATTAAAGATGTAGCAGACCCAGACATTGTTTCCTACGGCTACGGAAAATCTAAGCACCTAAAGAGCCGTGAGTTAGATATTCCAACAAAGCTGGTCTATGATTATGTAATTCAAGACCCAATGGCAATTATGAAGACTTACTCTCATAAGACTGCTGCGGTGTATCAGTTTCACAAGATGTATGATGGCAGACGTTTGCCAGAGGTTTTGGATGATCTAGAAGAATCTATGATTCTTGAAGGTAAATCTCAAAAAGAAATAAACGCGTATAGAAAAGACTTTGACGCTTTATATCGTAGGATTGTTGGCTCTCCCATAAGCGATCCAACTCGCTGGGATAACACCATGACAAATGTTATGAAGGACTTTGCCTATCTGAATTACCTTGGTTCTAGTGGCTTCTCTGCCATTCCTGACTTCGCTCGTATTGTAATGGAACATGATATGGGTGACATTATCAAATCACTTACATCTATTCTTGATAAAGAAACAATAAAGCTGTCAAGGAAAGAGCGCGACTTCATTGGTGAGGGCTTGGACATACTGCAAGGAAGCTCTCATATGAGGCTTACTGAGCATGTAAGCAACAATCCTTTGGAAAATACTAAGATGGATATGGCTAGAAATGTTTACAGCATTGCCAACCTTCTTGGTCCAATGACAGTTATTGGCAAGAACATGGACATTATGGTTCGTGGTCACACAATCATTAAGCTATCTAAGCAATGGGCCGATCCCAAGGGAAAGATAACAAACAAAGACGCAACTTACTTGGCTCGATACAACATTGATGAAGCAATGGCTAAGAAGATTGCCGCTCAACCTTATGAAACAACATCTAAGGGTTTGTACTTACCAAACACAAGCGAGTGGGTAGAAGAAGAAGTTACAGAAACATTTAGAACCGCAATGCAAAGCGGAGTTCTGAATACTATTATGATGGGTACGCCAGCGGATCGCCCAATAATTACTGACGGTGTTGTTTATGTTCCGTACAGAATTGCCAAAGCGTTTGGGTATGAAGAAGACAAGATTGCCAGGGGTTATTCCAGAATGGAATCTGGCATCTTGGGACTGCCGTTCCAATTCATGTCTTACTCTATGGCTGCAATGAATAAAGTAACTGCATCTTATAGCCAAAACCAAATTAGAAATAGAAGCGCAGGCGTTCTTGCGGCTATGGGCCTTGGCTATATGGCTATGAAGATAAAGACTAAGGATTATGTTTGGGACAACATGAGTGCGTCAGACAAATTCGTTAGGTCTTTTGACCAAAGCGGATTGCTCTCTTTGTATTCTGATTTGATGTATACATCTATCAATACCTCTATGGCTTTAGGGCATGGCAACTTTATGGAGGGGCTTGTTAGCGCAAAGTTTTCTCAAGAAGAAAATACACTAGATGCAATAAACTCTGTGCTTGGTGCTGGTCCTAGCATTGCTACTGATTTAACTATCAACCCCGTAATTGATTTTATTAACGGAGACTATGGAAAGGGAATGGACACTTTTCTTAGCAACTTACCGGGCGCAAGGCTCTGGTTCTTAAAGGATGAAGTAAACGAAATGACTAGGGGCATATCAAGAGCCTTCTAACTTTTTGTGCGTTGTGCTTATTTTGCTCCCTTAGTAGATTCGCGTTAGATATATAGGTGGAAGCATGACAATAAACATAGCAGACAACTCGCCGCGCGTGTCATACGCAGTAGCGGCTGGTGTGACTCAAACCTCATTTACTGTGTCATTTGAATTTTTTGATAATGAGGATTTGAATGTCTATGTAGACAGCGTACTCAAGACTTTAACCTCTGATTACACTGTCAGCGGTGGCGATGGCTCTACTGGCACCGTTGCAATATCTGTTACAGGCGCTGCGAACGGGTCTGTAGTCGTTGTTACTAGGGATATTGAC
>Ga0098048_1001273_pt1 | contig 11149 bp, 8 predicted proteins | sample 13_taG_FD_75052 | JGI IMG/M metagenome (GOLD analysis project Ga0098048, IMG submission 75052) | Marine viral communities from the Subarctic Pacific Ocean - 13_ETSP_OMZ_AT15268 metaG | ecosystem: Environmental > Aquatic > Marine > Oceanic | place: Pacific Ocean | collected 2015-01-16 | reverse complement strand
GCAAACTTTGGCGCAAAATGGGGTTGGTATCAATCAATCTACGGACTTGCTGGAGGAGACATTCTCAAGTTTGATGCAGTTACCGAACTTCCAATATTCAAGTGCCTCAACTTCCTAACCTTTGATAAAGAGAAAAACGAAATAGAAGCAGCAATGATAAAGAAAGCATATAAGAGATGAGAGAGTTTTATGATTTAATGGACAAGATTTACACCTACCTAAACGGTAGTCCAAGTGTAACCACAGTAACCTTTGGCAATATATTCGATGTTGACTTAGCTAAACAAACGCTGTTCCCATTGGCGCACGTTAACGTACAGAACGTATCGTTTTCAGAACATACAATGACTTTCTCTATTCAGGTAATCTGTATGGACATTGTAGACGCCTCTAAGGATGATAAACTGGCAACGGACTCAATTCCGTACAAAGGACTAGATAATAGGGCGGATGTGCTAAACACACAACTTACGGTAATCAATGGATTGCAAAGCTCACTTAGAAGAGGTGGTCTTAACGATGTAGACTACGTTCTAACATCAGATGCAACTGCCACGTTATTTGAAGATAGATTTGAGAATCTGCTTTCTGGATGGGCATTAGACTTATCCATTGAGATTCCTAATACAGATATGAGACTTATAAATTCAACAGGAGACGGTTGTAGGTAATGGATATTAGATTCAAAAATACAGAGGAATACATAAAATCATTTGCCGAGAGCAAACTGGTTCAGTATTTCCTTGAGTCGTATGAGACTGTAAGAAGCAGGGGATTTGGAGGAAGTTCTCAGGTTCGCTCTAGTGGTGCAGGTGGCGAGTCTTTGAATGTAAAAGTAGAAAACAAAGGTCTTGATATAAACTTATATGGCAATTCCTACCTACAAGCTGTTGACGAAGGAACAGAACCTTTCTCACCTCCGCCAGAAGCTATAATAAATTGGTTGCAAACAAAGCCAGTTACACTTAGAGACTTTAAGACGGGCAGAGAACTAGATAGAACTCCAGCCAACCTAAGAAGCGTTGCGTACAAAATAGGCGAAGCTATATCGTTAAGAGGTATTGCGCCAGCAAACTACATAAAAGAAGTCGTAGAAAAAGGATTTGATGAGATATTAAATGGAATTTCAGAACCACTAGGTAAAGATATAAAAGAAAAACTAGATACAATATTAACAAAAGTAGGTTATGTCAGGCAAGGAGATAACTGGGTATTGAAAACAAAATAGAAAACTATGGCAAATATATTATTACGTTCACCTCATTACAAAACTGTGAGTAGTGGAGCTTCCGCAAAGCTAACTATAACTATTGATGGTACGCTTAGATACACAATAATCAAAAACGCTATAAACAGTAGAGTTGTATTTGAAATATCAGAACTGTGTAGAGATTACATAGAACACTCTTTTACGCAATCTAACCCATCAGAAACAATAACCATTACCACACAAAGGTTTTCATATACTGGAGCTGATGGTGGAGGCACAGAAACTTCTTTAGACCCAACCCCAGTCACAGATATAGGATATGATGGATACGGATTGTTTACAGAAGGTGTAAATCCAACAATAAGCACATCACAAAGACCACTACAATCTAATACGGATATTTACTTGCCACCAAGTACTGCTTCTTATATACCTGTGAATTATGGCGATGGTTCTTTTGAGACATCAGCAGCAGCAACAGACGGAACTAAATACTATATACCTAGCCCATCAGACCCACAATATACTTTTACAATACGCACAATATGCGATTCAAAGTTTGGTTCATCTAAGATTACCTTTGTAAATAAATTCGGTGCGCTACAAGAAATGTATTTCTTCCACAAGTCTACGGAGGAAATGAATACAACTAGTGGAGACTATAAGAAAAACATATTTGACTACGATAATAGCAATTACAGTATTACAGACCATCAGTCACAGAGATTTAACACTAATGCCATAAAGAAAGCAACATTAAATACACCTTTTGTTACGGAGCAATATAATGAAGCAATAGAAGAATTGATGCTTAGTGAATACGTATGGTTAACTCAAGGAAGCGTAACTCATCCTGTTACACCATCTACAAAATCCCTGAAATTCAAGACATCTGCAAACGACAAGTTGGTTCAATACACTATCGGTTTTGATTACACTTCAAACGTAATAAACAATGTTAGATAATGAATAGAACTGTTCAAATATATGTTGCTGATGCGGACAAAGTATTAAGACGTATCGACCTGTTTAAAGACGAGACCATTTCCCTTACAGATGGAATACAAGACGTTAGAGACATAGGCAAGGTTTTTACTGAGTTCACACAATCTTTTAGTGTGCCAGCTAGTAAGACTAATAACAAGATATTTAAACATTATTATAACGCTGACATAACCGATGGTTATGATAATAGATTTTTATCCAATGCTAGAATAGAAATAAATAACACACCTTTCAAAGAAGGGTTTGTGTCTTTGCAGGGGGTAAATATGAAGGACAACAATGCCGATTCATACAGAATTACCTTCTATGGTAAAACAGTTGACTTAAAAAACATAATTGGTAGTGATAAAATTTCCTCATTACCTTTTAATAGTTCATTAAACACTCAATATTCACAAGCTCTTGTTAGAAACAGACTGACAGCAGACCCTTCATCAAGTGACATTATAGCTCCACTTATAACACATACTCAAAGATTGTATTATGATAGCAATGAAGATATAAGAGATACAGGTAATTTACACGACCATAGCGGTGGTGGTACTCATATCCATGGAGTTAGATGGGATAACTTAAAATACGCCATAAGAGTTCATACAATAGTGGAGGCAATAGAGTCTAAATATCCGCAAATTGAATTTACAGATGACTTCTTCAATACCACAAACGACAGATACTACAACTTGTTTATGTGGATGCACAGAGAAAAGGGGAGTATATTGAAGGACAATCAATTGTATTCAACTGTAATTGACTCTTATGATGATATATTGACAGCAACCTATATAGATTTAAACTTATCCGATGATAGTAGGTTGGATGTTCTAAGGAGAATTGATTCAATAAAATTAACCACTTCAACGACTAGCTCAGAATCATACAATGTGATAATATACCATAATGGAGTTGAGCTTTGCAGTAGAAATGGTATGAGCGGAAACCAAACAGACTTGAGCATACCTTTTGCTGAATTTATTGATGATGGCTATTTAACAGTTAAGGTTACTTCACTGGGTGCGGTTGATTTCAATACATTTACATTAACTTTTTTCGATAATACTCCAAGCGCACCAGCAGCTCAAGATGTTGATGGTTTATCAGTTGCTGTAACGACTACCGTTGACTTCATAGTGTCTGAACAAATACCAAATATGAAGGTGCTAGATTTTCTAACTGGTTTATTTAAGATGTTTAACTTAACCGCATTCTTTCAGGATGACGGAAAAATATATGTAGACACCCTAGATGAGTTCTATGTAGACAAAACATCCCTAGGCAATCCATACGACATAGATAAATACGTTGACACAACTAAACATCAAGTTGACTCGGCATTACCGTTTAGAGAGATATCGTTTAAATATAAAGATACAGGCACTCTGTTAGCTGTAAAGCACAAGGAATTAAACGAGTCTCTTAGCGGAGACGATTGGGGAGAAGATACTTATAATCATACAAACCAAAGCATTCAGAATAACTTTAAAGGAGGAACGTATAAAGTAGAACCTCAGTTCGGTCACATGAAATTTGAAAGGTTGCTCAATAATGATGATTTAACCCAGACAACCATACAGTGGGGATATTCTGCTGATGATGACTTCGATGAATCTACTGGAAACTATGGTTCTTACATAGGCAGTCCTTTGCTTTTCTATCCTGTATATACTTCTATGTCTGCCAATTCAATATCCTATGTAACATCAATACTCACAGATGGTACATTCGATGACCACACCAGTGTTTCTGGGTCTATAAATCTACCGTCTAACTCTACCACATTTAATTCAAACAGTAAAAACATACATTTTAAGAATGAGATAAACGAGTACACAAATACAAACGACTTCACAGATACGCTATTTAATCAATACTACCAATCATACGTGACTCAGATGTTCAGTAGGAGTAATAGGATAATAAAACTAAAAGCATATTTGCCAGTGAGTATTTTAGTTCAGTACACACTTGCGGATAAGTTTATATATAAAGGTAGGAAGCATCAAATAAATAAAATAACTACCAACCTAAAAACAGGTGAAAGCGAAATAGAACTATTAAACATAGTAATAGAGTGATGGGAAAAGAATATTTAAGTTAACAGCACATTTACTAAACATTATATTACTTAACTATAAAATGAAGTACAAATTTCAAGTTGCCCACAGAGGTAAGCCCGAATTAGAATTAATAAACGTATTATGATAAAGCAGATTATAGATTTATTACAAGTATCTGATTGGTATGGCATATCTCACAATATAGACATTGCCAAAGGAATGTATAATGGATGATCTAATTGGGATGATGTAAAGAAGCAAGTAGAAAGAGTGAAACAATCTAAAGCATACAAGAATGGCTGAACAAAAGATACTTATATCTATAAATATTAACGATAAGGATGCTACTAAGGGGCTTAGTTCTGTTGAGGCTGCTACAAAAAGACTTAACAAGGAGTTGTCTGACGAGGCTAGAGAGCTTGCTGTTGTTAACGAAAATTTGCGTATTGCCAAGCAAAGAAACAAAGAGTATGCTAAGGCTCAGATACAACTAAGCAGTACAAATGATGGTTTTAATAAATCCTTAAAAGGAACTAGCGCAGCACTAAAGCAAGGAAGGGCGCAATCTGGTCTTAACAACGCAATCTTACTTGAAACAGGTCGTTTAGCATCAGATGCTAGTTATGGTTTTACAGCGATAGCAAACAACTTGTCTCAGGTTGTATCATTATTTGGTTCGTTTGTAAAAACACAAGGAGGTGTAATTGCATCCTTTAAAGAGCTGGGGAAATCATTAATAGGCTCTGGGGGATTCTTAATTGCAATCCAGCTAATAATCTCTTTCGGACCAAAAATATTCGCTTTCTTTGAAAGATTGCTTGGCTTTACAAGGGAAATGAGAGACGCTTTTGAAGGAGCGTCTAAAACCGTAAGAGATAGTGCTGGTTCTTTTGAAATATACGTTAGGACACTACAAGACACTACAAAGTCTCAAAAGGAACAAAAAGACGCTATAAAAGCCCTTAATGAAGAGTTTCCTGATTATGTTGACCAGTTAAAGGATGCTAAATTATCTCTTGATGATGTTGCTAAGCAAACAGAAGAAGCTACAAAAATAACAGACTTGTATAGGGAGGCTATAATTAAGCAGGCTATGTCAAGACAGGCTCAAATAAAAGTAGAAGAGTCTGCTGCTAAAATGGTAGAAATACAAGTTGAAAGGGAGGCTGAAGCAAGAGATAAAGGATATGAGTCTTTAGAGGCAGCTGAGAAAAGGCTTGATGAATTAAACGCCAAGAGAGAAGCATCTAAAAGAAAAAGGCTTGATGCTGACGATGTTCGGGAATCTGATAGGTTAAAAAAGATAATTAACTTAAATCAAGATGAGCTTGACGAAGAGAATAAAAGAATAGATAGTTTACTTCCTTTTATTAATATTGAGAATAAAGAAAGGAAAAAAGTTGGTAAAACAAGAGAGAAGTTGTTTAATGAATCAAAAGATTTCAATATAAAAGAGCTTGATTTCAGTAAGCAGATACTTAAATCTCAACAGAATTTAAGGAAGTCATTTATAAAAGACGAGTCCTTTAAGATTAGCGAAACAGCAAGAGCGCAAAAAGAAGTTCAGGCGTTAAGAAGAGATGGCTATATAAAACAGCAAGAAGAAAGGAAAAATAACTTTATAGCTGCCGAAAAAACAAGGCTGGACAACTTCCTTGCAGAAGAAAAAGATAGTGCGAAAAGGGCAGCGGCAACAAAAATATATAACGATGCTGCCAAACAGGCTGAAGATGAATTTTTAGCTGCTAAATCTACCGCTTATGATAAATACAATGTTTATGTCGTAGAAAAAGACAAGGAAACTAAAAAGCTACTAACAGACCAGTCAATAAAAGATACTCAGGAGCTTCAAGCAGTAAATAGGCAAAAGTTAGATGCTGAGGCAGCTTATTTTGATGAGTTAGATGGTATTAGTGGTGATTATTCTTTCTTTCAGAGCGAAAGAAATATAAGTAATCTGCAATCGGATATTGCTGCTCAACAAGCTGTTGTTGACTCGCACGCTGTTGGTACTATTGAAAGGGAACAGGCTGAAATAAGATTGTATCAGTTAAAATCAGACCTTAACGTAGCTGAGCAAGCGGATGCTGAGCAGAAGTTTGCTTTCTTTAAAGAACAGTATCAAGCTATAACTGGTGCTTTGAGTCAAACATTTGAGGTTTCTGCCGAGAATGAAACTATTGCATTAGAAAAAAGTTATTCAAAAAGAATAGCTGCTGCTGAAGGGGATGCTAAAACTCAAGAAAGATTACAAAGACAGTTAGAGGTAAAGAAGGATAAAATAGCGAAAAAGGCATTTGAAAGGAATAAGGCTGTGAGGATTGGCGAGGCTTTAATGACTGTGTATCAAAATGGATTTTTAGCGTATGGCTCTCAGTTATTCCCAGGAGACCCAATATCTCCAGTTAGAGCAACAATACAACAAGCTATAACTATCGCTGCTGGTTTAGCTAACGTGGCAAATATTGCTCGTCAGAAATACAAAAGTTCGGTTAGTAGTTCGGGAGGTGGAAGCTCTGGAAGCAGTGCAGGGGCAAGAACAATTCAAGCCCCAGACTTTAATGTTGTTGGTGCTTCACAGACATCTCAACTTGCACAAACTGTCGCTGGAGCGCAATCTACCCCAGTAAAAGCATTTGTAGTAGGAAAAGACGTTTCAACACAACAAGAATTAGATAGAAATATAACAAACACCGCATCATTCGGTTAATTCAATAGTATGAAGGTAATAGAATTATTTATAGACGAAGAAGGGGAGTTCTCAGGTATTGATGCTATATCAATCGTAGAGCAACCTGCAATAGAAGAAAACTTTGTAGCTCTAAAAGAAGAAATAAAAGTTGAGCTTGCTGACGTTGATAAGGATAAGCGTATTCTTATGGGTGCTGCACTTGTACCCAACAAAAAAATATACAGGAGAGACAAAGAAGATGAGTATTATATATACTTCTCTGAAGATACGGTAAGAAGAGCATCAGAACTATTCTTGATGAAAGGAAACCAAAACAAGTCAACTCTTGAGCATCAGGCACAGCTATCAGGAATGTCTGTTGTAGAGTCTTGGATAATAGAGGATGAGCAGTATGACAAGTCTCGTAAGTATGGACTAAAGATGCCTGTTGGTACTTGGATGGTATCAATGAAGGTAAACAATGAAGATGTTTGGCAAGACTACGTTAAGACAGGTAAGGTAAAAGGGTTCTCAATAGAGGGTTACTTTACCGATAAGGTTGCTATGTCAATGATTCAGAAAGAGAATGATGCTGCTGAAGTATTATTGGAGATTGCTGATAGCATTGAAGCTGGAAAGTTAAACCTAAAAACATACGGAGACTACGGAAGTGGTGTTAGAAATAACGCCAAGAGAGGTATTGAACTAAACAAGAAGGTGAATAACCGTTGCGCCACCTCTGTGGGGAAAATAAGAGCGCAGCAGCTCAGTAGAGGTGAAAAACTCAGTGTGTCCACGATTAAGAGGATGTATTCTTACCTATCAAGAGCTGAAACATACTATGATGCAGGCGATTCTAAGGCTTGTGGCACAATTTCATACCTATTATGGGGCGGTAAGGCTGGTTTAGCTTGGAGCAGAGGTAAGTTAAGAGAGTTAGGTGAGTTAGACCTATCCTGTGACTGCACAGAGCTGTCTGAAGAGCTTGAATTAGGTTTATACGACAAAACATACTCTGATTACCCAGACGCAGCTAAAAAGAACGCTAAAAAGGCTCTAGCATACTACGACAGCAATAAACCAAGATGTGGAACACCGCAGGCTTGGCAATTCGCCCAATTAATATCTTCTGGCAAACCACTATCAAGATGTCTTATATCAGAAATGGCATCTTACAATAGATTTGAGAAGAAAAAGGGTGAACCATACAACAAGGGTTGTGGAGGATTACTCTGGGATGCTTGGGGAGGAGAAGAAGGTATTCGCTGGGCAGAAGGTAAGCTAGATGAGATAAATTCAATAGAGTCTAAAATAGATTTAACATCTAAAGAAATAGACGGTAGGCTTGCTTACGACACAAAAGAAGAAGCACTAAAAGTAGCAAAAGATATTGGATGTGAAGGTTTTCATGTTCATAATGTTGAGGGCAAAGATTGGTATATGCCCTGTAAAGAACATAAATTAGCTGAATATGATGACAAGGGAAGAATTAGAAGAAGCAAGAAAGCTCCAAATTCCGATACTCCAAATACTAATCCAAAACGAGGAAGTAAACGCAATCCAAAGGGTGCTGCTGGGAAGTCAAGGGGAGTTACTGTACCCGACAGAGTGCTAAAGTCGTTGCAGAAGAAAGCCAGTGATTTTAACGAGAAGTATAAATCTAAAAAGGGATATGGAACTACTGTTGGGCAACTGAAGTCTGTGTACCAGCGAGGAGTTGGCGCATTTCAGACATCTCATAGTCCTAACGTAAAGTCAGCAGAACAATGGGCGCAAGCTAGAGTAAACGCCTATATATACCTTTTAAAGAACGGTAGACCGCAAAATGCTAAATACACTACCGATTATGATTTACTACCAAAGAAACATCCCAAATCAAGTAAGAAATGAAAAGTAAAGAAACCGTAGGACAACAAGTACCATCAAACTCAAGAAGAGCTTGCTTATGCAAGGATGGAAGAACGTATTCAAGGAGATGCTGTGATGGCACTCTTAGAAGTCAGGGCATAGGAAAAATAAATGCCTAAAAATCTAACAGTACGTTAAGTACTTGTTATTTATCTATAACTATAACTGTTAATTAACATAATATGGAGAGTAAAGCTACAAACATTCTAAATGATATTATGCAAAAACTTTCTGCTATTAGTGAGCCAGAAACTAAAAAGGTTGAGAACATTGAAGTTGCAGCCGAAGAAGTTAATGGGTCTCCAGAAGTAGAAGAAGTTGCATTATCTGAGGATTCTGTTGAAGAAGTTGCTACTGAAAAAGTAGAGACTGCTCCTGAAGCTGAATCAACTGAAGAGGTTGAGCTGGCTGAAGAATCTGAAGAAGATAAAGAAGTTCCTGAAGCCGAAGAAGATGAGGCGGAAGAGCTAGAAGAAGATTATGTATCTAAACAGGACTTCGATTCTAAAATCGCAGAACTTGAGGATATGATTAAATCTATTAAGGAAGATATGATGGTTGAGTATGATAAAGTAGAAGCTGAAAAAGCTGAACTATCTGCTCAAGTCGAAAAGCTATCTGCTGAACCAGCAGCCGAGCCAATCGCACACGCCCCATCACAAAAAACAGAACAAAAAGAGGTGATTAAATTCGGTCAGAATCGCCCTGCTAACACACTTGACCGAGTATTTTCTAAATTAAACTAACAAATAAAAAAGATGAGTACAAGAAATATTCAACTAGACGCAGACAATTCATTAAATAGTCTGACTACAACCTACGCTGGTGAGTTTGCAGGGAAATATATCTCAGCAGCTCTTTTGAGCGGTAAAACTCTTGCAGAAGGAGCTATTACCATAAAGCCAAACGTAAAGTATAAGGAAGTAATCAAAAAAGTTGCTTCTACTGACCTAATCACCGATGCTACTTGTGATTTCACAATTGATGCTGACGTTCTTACATTAACTGAGCGTATTCTTCAGCCAGAAGAGTTCCAAGTTAACCTACAATTATGTAAAAAAGATTTCCGTTCTGACTGGGAAGCTGTACAAATGGGATATTCTACATTTGACAACCTACCTCCAGCATTTTCTGATTTCTTACTAGGGCATGTTGCTGCTAAAGTTGCTGAGAAAACTGAGCAAAACATCTGGGGTGGTGTAAACGCTACTGCTGGTGAGTTTGATGGTTTCACAACTTTAATGGCTGCTGATGGAGATGTAAATGATGCTGCTAACGGAGCTGAAACTTCTTTCACATCAGGAAACATTGCTACACTTTTAGGAAATGTAGTTGACGCACTTCCTTCTGCTGTTTACGGTAAAGATGACTTGACAATATATGTGCCTACAATTGCATATCAAGCGTATATCCGTTCATTAGGAGGATTTGGAGCATCTGGTTTAGGTGCTGCTGGTACAGATAGTAAAGGTTCACAATGGTATAACATGGGCAATGCTCTTAGCTTTGAGGGAATCAAAATACAGCTTGCTACTGGAATGCCATCAGACCACATCGTAGCTGGACAGGCATCTAACTTGTTCTTTGGAACAGGATTGCTTGCTGACCACAACGAAGTAAAAGTTATAGACATGCAAGATATTGACGGAAGTCAAAATGTTCGTGTCGTAATGAGGTTTACTTCTGGTGTACAGTATGGTATTGGTTCTGACCTTGCTCTTCTTACTTTAGCATAATAATTGTTTAACTTAAAAGGGTGGTTAACGCTGCCCTTTTCACTAAAAAAAATATAAATAATGGCTTGTGATTTAACTGGAGGAAGATTAAGACCTTGTAAAGATGCCGTAGGTGGTATAAAAAAGATTCACTTTGTTGATTTCGGAGACTTAGGTACTTTAACAATAGGTACTAGCGATGAAATTACCGATATGAGTGGAACTTTTGATTATTACACTTATGATGTTAAGGGTAACTCTTCCTTAGAAACAAATATTACATCCTCTATGGAGAATGGAACAACATTCTTTGAGCAGGTTGTAAATCTCACACTATTTAAACTAACTAAAGAGGATAACAAAGAATTGAAACTTATGGCGTATGGCAGACCACACGTTATTGTTCAGACTTTTGATGATAAATTCTTATTAGTTGGTGCTGATAATGGTGCTGATGTAACTGGTGGTACTGCTGTAACTGGTACTGCTATGGGAGACCTAAATGGATATACACTTACTTTAACTGCAAACGAACTTCGTATGCCATCCTTTATTGATGGTGCTACTGATGCAGACCCATTTG
>Ga0098048_1001253_pt1 | contig 11245 bp, 17 predicted proteins | sample 13_taG_FD_75052 | JGI IMG/M metagenome (GOLD analysis project Ga0098048, IMG submission 75052) | Marine viral communities from the Subarctic Pacific Ocean - 13_ETSP_OMZ_AT15268 metaG | ecosystem: Environmental > Aquatic > Marine > Oceanic | place: Pacific Ocean | collected 2015-01-16 | reverse complement strand
ATAAAAATCACCTGTATCCGTACCAAATGCGATGTTAACTTCATCAGTTGGATTAGTTGGTGTACTTGCTAAGATGTTAGCTTCGGTGTCTCTTGTGGTGACATTGAATATGGCGATTGCATCCAAGAATGTACCCGCCAAACTAGATGCAGAAAATCCGCTTGAAGTTAGCGTAACACTTGAAACCCCACCTGTTACAGAATTTGGATTCGCAATGACAAAAGTAATAACTGTGTCCGATCCTGTGGGTATGCTTTGACCCCCAGCGACAGTTAAAACTAAAGTTCCACTCGACTGTGTCCATGCTCCACTTGAACCAAAGACTGCGGCGTTCGCTCCGGCAACTGTGAGCGATCCATTATCGCTTGTTGTCGAGCCTGTTAGCCCAACTATACTAATACTATCACCCGCACTAATTGCCACGCTAGGACGAACTGTTAGCGTATAAGTATTATTTACTGTCTGACCATTCGAGTCAGTTGCAGATAATGTCGCAGTGGTGAAGGTTTCTTTGGCAACATTTGACCTGCCATTACTAGTCGCAGACTTACCTCCACCTAGTCCAAGTCCAATCGCTATGGAGGCGTATCCCATTAAATATTGTAGGCAATTACTGCACCACTTTGTAAGTCAATGCTAGTAAAGTTTCCGTATAAGACTGTGCCAGCAGTAAGGGTAGTTGCGTCCTGACCATGACAAATGTCATCCAGGTTAACTATGTTACTTGCTTGTGCTGCAAGGACACTATCCTCTGTTGCTTGGATCGCAAAGAATTTACCTGTCGTTACATCTGTTGTGTTAATGTAAACTCCTCCGTTTAGTCCAAGTCCTCTGTATTCTGATGTAGATGCCATAATGTTTTTTCGTTATGCAGACGTTGCTGCTGTAGTTCCGTAAGTTATAAATTGTATTGGTTGAGTCTGACCTTCCTGTCTTTCAAGTTTGTCCAACTCACTTTGTAAAATTGCTTCTGCTTGTTGATAGATTACTTGCGCCTTATCGGTTTGACCGTCACTCTGTAACCAATCCCCATACGCCCCCACAATCGCATATTCGCTAAATACATAGGGGAATACACTTGAGTCACTTGCATATTCTGGAAAGCCTGCCCGGTAATGTACCCATACAGGTGCGTTGCTTGCCTGGTCAGGTAGAATTGCTTCACCATACTCAGAGCTACCGCTTGCATCCTGGATGTTTCTAAATGCTAATTCTGATGTGCTTGCTGTACCATAAGGGTCATTAGTAGTGACTCGGAATATCTCGCTAATAGTTGTTCCAAAATCAATGTAAGTAAGCATACTTGCAGTTGCAGTTGCTCCACTTCCACCACCACCACTAAAACTAACTGTTGGTACTCCTGTGAATGCAGTGCCATTATTTGTAACTGCGATTCCGTTTACTTCACCATCTGCATTAATAGTTGCAGTGGCTGCTGCTGAGTTTCCTCCTCCACCACTAAAAGCAACAGTTGGTGCAGATGTATAGCTTGCTCCACCACTACCTACTTGTACGCTTCGTACTCGAAGGTCTGGAATGATTTGTTCAATGACTGAATTGAATGGCCATGCAGTGCGATCCCATGCCAACTTGCCAAAGCGATTGAAGCTGCGTACAGCAGCAGTTGATTCAGCAGTAAGGAATGAATCCACCCCAACCATACTTACCAGGTTGGTGACCATTGTGCTTACTGCTATCTTCCTCATGCGAAGCTGGGCTTAGTAAAACCTCCTGCTACGAAGGTCTTCTTTGAAAATGATTTGGCTTTTAAATGTGGGTTGTCACGAAAGAACTCATTCGTAAACGCTTTATCGCCCCAGCAGCCTTGCTTGTCTTGATGCCAGCGGAAATATTCACGGGCAGGTATTGTGCCTTTTAATTGTCCAAGTCCCTCGACTTGTCCACCTTCACCATTCTCCTTGCCACACTCAATCTCACGTTTCTTTGCCTCGTACTTTTCCAAGTCTACTTCGTAACGTAAGTGCTTCTCTAGGTTCTTCATAAACTGTGAACCATTGCCTTGTGCCTTGCCCCATTTAGGTATGAATATTTCTGCCATAATAAATTGATGTGGAAAAGGGAGTGACCCGCATTGCAGATCACTCCCCAAATCCTAAACGTTTCTTATCCTACGTCGTTTGCGGAATGCATAGCTAGATAGATGTCTAGCTCACCTGCTGTAAGAGCAGATGGTGATCCGGATGACGAGTTAGTGAACACTGCGCTCAACACATCAGAAGCAGCGGCAAAGCTACCTGCTAATGTTTTAACGCTTGCTCCAACCTCACTAATGATTGGGCCAGCACTAGCAACACTTGTGCTAGTAATGAAGTTGTTTGGATCTCCGTCCGTACCAACTTCAATTGCGAATGCTCCTGTTCCAGCAAAGGCGGTGGTTACATTAACCATAGCTTTTGAGATAACGAAGTCTGTAGGTGTGTCACCAAGAGTTACAGTTACTGTATCACTTGATCCACTTCCTTCATCAACGTCGGTGAACAGAACTTTAAACTTATGGGTAAACCCTTGAGCGCGTTCTTGGTTTGATAATACGCTCTTGCGAGCGCTTGGTAATGTTACTGCTGTATTAGCCATTTCTTAAATCTCCTTATTTTAAGTGTTATTAGTTAAAATACCCATGTGCAACAGGCGAGAGGCATGCAAGTCCGGCTACGACGTCAACAAAACCGCGCCTACCGCCACCTTGATTCTCAAGCTCAGTTACAGACTCAGCTTTTAAGGACATCATGGAAACGTACTCAGGATCAATTAAGAGTCCTGCGTCAGCGTCAACTGTGTCACTTCCGCTTGTTCTATTTATGAACAAAGAAGGCACAATGTTGCACAATCCGAAGTCACCCTCGTATACCGAAACTGAGAGAGTTATCTTCTTAGAATCAGCATCTTGGTTAACAACGTAAGTTCCGTTGGTAGCTGCAAGCTGACGGGAGAAGTTTGAGATTTCTTGCTTGAGGCTTGGGCCTGCAAGTAAGGTCAACTGTCCACCAGGCATTCCGTTAGCTTGATAGAGTTCTTGAAGAACACTATTAAAAGTAGCTTCGGTTTGTGTGCCTGTTGTGTCATTAGCAACATTCTGTGCGAATGTAGGAACGTCAGAAGGTTGTCCACCCACTCCAAGCCATTTTAACATGCCTCGTGTTTTGTAAGGTGCGCCTGCTCCAGCGTCTGCTTGACGATCTTGTGCAGAACAGAATGCAGATTCAATTGAACGTTTTACATTGCGTACTGCTTTAGACTCAGCATTTGCAAATTCTGATGCGACACCAGCAGTGTCAACCATCTCTTGCAAGTCCGACACCATGAATGTATCACGGAATTTTTAGATGTAATTTCCAATTCTTGCTCGGTCAGCAGATTGATTCTTAAAGTTTCCAACATCTTCGCCTTCGGAAACTCCTGAAAAATCAGGTGAATTTAATTTATCAACTTGGTATTCAAAGAATGTCCCGGTTGCTTTTCCTTTTTTCATTAATGAAACGAACGGTGTCGCTTCTGGTTCTAGAACTGAAATAATATCAGTTAAATCTTCACGATTACCACTCGAATTGTAGGTAGTACTCTTAGCCATTTTTTATATCCTCCTAATTTTGTTTTAAATTTATGCGATTGATCGCTTTAGTTTTATGTAATTTTGGTAGTCTGCTATATTGCCAGATTTCTCAAACTTGGCATGAGCCGCTTGTACAGCTTTCTTTAGTTTACTTCCCTCGGATCTTGGTTTACTTGCACCTGCTTCTGTGCTTGCGACAGGTGCAGTTGGTTTCTTCAATTTCTTTGGTTGACTTGCATTTGCTTGTTTCGCTTTAACTGCCTTTAATCCTTCCACCATAAGCCCAAGTGCAAAGTTGCTGTTGGGTAGGTGGTCAACTAATGGTTTATAAAGCGGGCTTTGCTTTACCTGCATGAACATTTTGTAGTCATCACTCTCTCCATCACTGAGGAAGTCGAAAGTTTGTACTGCTTGTTGGTCACTTGCTTCACGTTCCTTAATCCAGGCTTCTCTTGCCGGAGCATCTTTGCGAAGTATCTTCTTTGCATTCGCTTTGATTCTACGGAGATCCGCTTTGGTGTAAGTCTTGTCAGCATCCTTGACCACATATTCATTGCCAGCGTCATCGTACTCCACTTCGTTTTCCATCCCTTCGTCTGCCCATTCGATGAGCGTGTTAAGGTTCTCAACTTCTTTAGCAAGTGCGTTGACATCACTGACATTGTGCAAGGCATTATCCTTTAGGAATGCAGGTTGTTCAGCAGGCACGGGTGCTTGCTCAACTTGTGCTTGGAGTTCTTGGTTCTCAGCAAGTAACGCATGTTTCTGCGCGGTCAGTTTCCCAAACCTTTTGATTGCAGAAGCATTAAGATGCTTGGCGAGTTCCTTTGACTCCTCCTCGGATAATGAATCCAAGTCCAGGTCTTTAAACTTTGAAAGAACATCTGAAGGTTGTACAGGCGACTCATCTGATTCCTCATCTGATTCATCCGACTCTTCAGCAGACTGATCCTCTGATTCTTCTTCTTCCGTAGGTTGTTCTTCAACGGGTTCAGATTCCTCTTCGGTTGTGGTTTCAGTTTCCTCGCTTTGGCGTTTCTGCATCAGACTTGATGCGAGTTCTGCCATCGTTAGGTTACCTTCACCTTGCGTTAAACTATCCACGGAGTTTTGAGAGGACTCTGAGTCAACCTCTTGAATTACTTCTTCCATAAGATCAAGGCATAAATTGCCTAGTGTAGCAGAATGTAGTTTAGAGAGCAGTAAAAGGCAACAAAAAAGCCCTTGTGACCTACCCCACGAAAGTCACAAGGGCATATCTAGACAACTAACCTATAACCAAAAGTTACATTTTGTAGAAGGTATCAAGTTCCTCATCAATTGCTTCGAGCTTACCTGTCATCATGTAGTGTCGATTTGTGCAGTCGATGATTGCTTTTGTTTGAAGCTGGCGTATTACTTCCTCACGCATTGCTTCTCGCATCTCGATGTACTTCTTAAAGTGAGGGTCATTCTTTAAAGTGGCTAAAGCAGTTATTGCTTCCTCTGGGTCAATCTCGTGGTAGGTTTTTCTTTTGCGGGGACTCATCGTTTTTTACCTTTGTGTAATCCATGTTTAGAGTATTGCTTACCTTTTTTTGTGGCAGCACGTTTCTTCTTGTTAGCAGCAGCAAGTTTTGCTCTGCCTGCCTTTGAGCTTTTAAGTTTCTTTATTGTTTTTGCAGGTGCATACACCTCGCCTGTCTCGGAAGACTTCTTACCAGATGCGGTTCTCCACTTCTGCCCTGTCCATCGCTTGAGCGATTTCTGTGACTTCTTTAATGGCATTAGTTGCGATAACCTCCACCTGCTGCTTTATATTGCTTCGCAAGCATTTGGGCTTTACGGGCAGACCACTGACCACTGCGACCTCCCTTTGATCCAGACTTAATCTTACTAAACAGTCTCTTACGCATGGTTGGCTTGGTATAGTTACCAGCTTCATTCACACGGGACTTGGCTTTTTTCTTAGCTACCATTTCTTACAACTCCAATAGCCAGCAGTTAGTTTAGACTTCTTCTCATCGCATTTATGTCTTGCACGGAAGGATTTACGCCTGGCGGGGATGTTCTTCTTGATCGACATATTAGGATCTCCGAATCGAACGAGACGTACTTTGTCACCATCTTTAGCAAGGACTGCAAATTTTTTGGACTTACCGGGTGTCCGCTTGGGCTTGTTATAAGCACTAAAACGCTCGCCACGATAATTTACGCTCACTTCTTCTTGCGCTTGTAGGACATTTTCTTGCCCGTCTTTTTAGCGTAAGACTTAGCTTTCGCCACACCTTTAGTTCCGTATCCAAATTTCTTTTTACCTACCATTGGCATAATCTTATCCTCCTGTTGATGCTGCTCCTGTTGTTCCAAATTGTGTGGGTGCTGCTCCCAGCCTACCAATCTCAGCGTTTGCTTTCTGTTGTACTTGCATTTGTCTTTGCTGTAGGTAATTGGAAATACGCTCCTGTAAGGCAGGGTCTTGTTGTACCTTTTGTGCCACATCGGGTTGCGATAACCATTGCTGGAATATCTGCAACTTCATCTCATGGGCATCATTAGGTTTAACATTGGGTGGTACACCAGCATAGATTTCTGCAATGGTCTGTCTTTCCTCATCCATTGCTTTTTGTGATGCGGTTTCCTTGGGAAGCATAATACTTTCCGCAGCCCCCGGTAAAATCTGTCCAACTGCAATCTGTAATAATCGCTCAGTGTCTAGCGTACCATTCTTGTCGAGTTGTGCGCCAAGTTGGGCAATTGCTTTTACACGCTCAAGCATTTGTTCTGGGTCTTGGCTTGCAGCATCAAACTGCATGTAAAAATCAAATCGTTCGCTAGGATTGCCCTTATCATACTTCTGCATGTCCTGCATACCTGTGACACGGAAGTATTCTTGGTCAGGGCCATACTGTTGATAAAGAGAGTACACTTGATCAAGCACATGTTTGAGGTGGTGAAATACTTTATCAATCACCTCCTGTTGTTTCATCTGTGCTTCAATTGGATCTACACCAGGTGCGTTCCTACCAAAGTATCTATTTGCTTGTTCCTGTATATATCTTCGTAGCTCGACATTGGATACTGATCCACGAGGAGTGTCTGCAAATCTTACCTCACCAGGTGTGCGGTATGGAATCTTTACCCCAGGCCCAAACCTCGCAGGTGAGCGACCCATAGGGAACTCGATGGGTGGTAAAGTTGCTAATGATTGTGCATCAATTCCAGCATCTGTTTCTGCCTTGAGTACCTGCTGTAAACTTTCAATCAGTTCTGGGTATGACCTTGAGGAGTAAAGTTTCTTACTTGTTTTCTCAAGTGTGGTTACAACAAATGGATACTGTCCATGCGAGTAGTCAAGCAGTTGGTGCTTGGCATATAAATCTGTAATATTGCTATGATAAATCGTACAGTAAATACCTGGCACATTATCCTCATCTAATAGTCTTTGATAACAGTACACTATTCTAACAAGGCTATTCTCGTTATCTCTGGTGAACTCATCATCCTCACGCAATTGATAGATGTTTTGATCTGTATCCTCGCCCTGCCCTGCTAGTTCAATAGCAGCATCCACAAACTCTTCTGACCAATTTTCGGTATTAATTTTAGACCTTAATTGCTCTGGGGTCATGGATACAACATGGAACATGTATGGTGCTTCCTGTGGATCTATACAATAGCTTGGCCAAAACACATCCTCATCTGGTGCAAGTGCCTTGATCTTTGGTCTGCTTACAACTTGGCGTGTTACAGGTACTGTTGTTTCTCCATCCTTACGCATTTCCTTTAACATTGCCCGTGCCTTGGACTTGCTAATATCAAACTGCGTTTTTAAAACTTCTGTGAGTTCCTCGTCCATACTTCCATCTTGGATTGCTCCGGCAATCTGTGGAAGGACTTGAGCGATTTCCTCCAGGCTAATGGTTTGCTGTTGCTTGAGTTCTTGGTTCTCGTACCAGCAGTAATGTACCATCATGCCCTTCTCAAATAGATGGTTTAATCCAAGCTCAACCTCTGGGTAGAACTCTTGCATCTTGGAATTAATTAACCATCGTAAGAACATGGATACCACATTAGCACGCTCAACATCATTTGATTCTGTTGGTGTGGCTACAATGTGACCACGTCTAATCGCATTCATGCTCATTGCCACACGGCAGGAGATTAATTCATCTGCCATACGGACTTCACTGTCACTCGCACTTTCCCACGGAAATACCTCACCTGTTGAACTCTGTGAAGCGTGCTTCTTAAAGTCATCCGATTTACCTGACCATAAACAATGACGGGTATCGTAATCTCTTTGTCTGCGATCTAACCACTCACCCAAGTCACTCTGAGTACGCTTGTATGCTTCCGCAAGGTAAGCGATATCAGGCTCTTTAGATACGTATAATAGTTCTGGGTCGCTAGCAGAGAGCATGGTGTAGCATAAAACTACATTATACACCTAATGTAGTCAATCTAATACCCACCACCACCTGTGACCTGTATGTCACGATGGGTGATATGTTCTGCTCCGCTTACAAATAAATAACGCAGGCAGTCAATCTGGTCAGAGAAGTAATCACTCTTACTCTCTCCTGCATATTCAAGCATGGAAGATATTGTATTCTCGCACTGATCGGAGAAGAAAAGTTGTGGGCAATTATTGTCAGTCATTGGTTCTGTGTCATCCCATGATAGTGCATCATTGATCTTCGCAATACCTGAGTCTATGGACACACCTGGTGCAGCACGGAATACAAATCCCATGTTACTCATCGTGTTAATTATATTACTCTCCCCTTCCTTCGTACGCACTGTGGCTGCTCCCATTCGTGGGTCAACTATACGCTCAAATATCTCCTCACCATCCTCCTGTGCTTCAAAGTAATCCTTGTAATCACTGTACCCCCAACCTAGAGGACGTTGTCCAGGGCCAGGCTTTCCCACTGCTTTACCAGCACCATTGATGTGTGGGATTGCCCATGCTCCCATTGTACTGTCAGGGAACTCACGATAGATGTATATCTTCTTGTCCTTCGTTACACCTGCCCATAATCCAACCCAAGGTTTACTACCACCCGGATCGCAAATAAAGTAACGTGTTACAGGTACAGATGGGTCTAGTATGAATGGTATCTTGCTATGTTCAATTACATTTGTCTCACGCTGGAATTTTGGGAACTTACCTTCAAAACTCTTACTTGGTATACCAAATAATCGAGCAAGTTTTACCTCTTGTGGTTGCTTAGAATAGGTACGCACAAGTTCATTTGCATCCACAAATGGTGAATCCTGTGACCAGAAATAATATATGCGACAGTCAGGCCAATTCGCAGACACTTGCTCTAGGGGTAGTTCCTTATCCATTAACGCACTATACTTTGACCTGACTGTCGTAGCTCCTTTCAGTAAACTATTAACTAGTGGCGTGTATCCTTGCAGAGTAGTAAAGGTCAGAATTAAGCGACCATGATTATCTGTAAGTCTTGCCAATAATGTATTAAAAATATTCTCAGGAATTTCCTCATCGGCATGAATACAATGGGCTGCCCATCCCTCAAAGATTTGTGGGTCTGCCATGTACTGCCTGTAGTTATTGAAAAAAATTGTACTCCCACGCTCTGCATCTGGATGTGTGGGTGGAAGGATTGCTTTGCCTGCATTAAATCCATTCTTCTGTGTGTATTGCAGTGAATGATTCTCACTCTTCTTCTTGCTTCTCTTGTACCTTGCCGGAAGCGAGTCCCATATATAACGCTGGGAATCTGATATACTGCGCTCCTCACTGACATGCATGGAACGTATCTCTGCTTCGGGTATGTTCTGCGCCAAGTGTACAAGCAAGCGAGAAGCGAAGGTGGTTTTGGACGAACGATTGCCTCCGAGGCAAACATGTATCTTTGTATCCTTCCAATTTTCCATGACTCTACGCCACCCAGGAAGAGTCCAACCCCATTCGATTGGATCTTCCTTCTCGCTGGTTGGTTGGTCGAGGAGCAAGCGTGTAAGTGTTTCTGCTCGTACAGGATCTTGTACAGTTAGTCTATCTATCTCCTCATCTGATAATGCACACTCTAACTCACCCTTTACATACTTAAAGTCATCTGTCCAAGGCACGCCAAAGCGTGCGTCTATCTCATCTGCATAGGTTATTTTACCCACGATTTAATATCTCTATCCCTACGATGATTGCTTCTTCGAGCGTGTTACACGGGATTTCTTTTTCACCAATTTGCCAGCCTTCCGTATCTTCTCCAACGTCTCTGGGCTTAATTGCAAGGGTGGTGGCCCTAGCTTTCTCAAGTCGCACTTCGGTAATTTGGCATGAGATTCGGATATCGCTCGCCCGTATTTTTTCCAAAAGATCGGATTGTAGCCCTTGGGTACTTTCACTTAACATTACGAGCTTGTTCCTCAGTTAATTGCTTCCATATATCACAGCACCTAACCTTCAAGTCAGTCACCTCTTTGGTAAGTTCATCATTCTGCTTCTCCAAATCAATGACCCTACTTTTAAGAACCATTCCTTCATCTGTTAATCTCCTCACCCATAATGGCCAACTCTCTAACTTCTTTCCTGTGGGGGTATATATATTCATTCCTCCTCCTCTAGTTCCATATCACACTCAAAATCTATTACATCTTCCTTGTAATACTCCTTCGCAGCTTCCACCATACACTCAACAATTTGATCATCCTCCAAGTCAGACTCTTCTGACCAACGATGGATCGCATTCTTAAACTCATGGATACATTTTCTTTTTGCGTCTTTCATAATTTACTAAGTCAAATTTCCCCTTGCTTGGCATTCTGCGTGGTATCGATGTTCGATACACTGTGCCATGCGAGTCCACGGATAATTGATTCTTTCCCCAGAATCGTAACCATGCTTCCTGCATTACTTCTGGTGCTACGTGGCATTCAATTCCTTCCATAAAGTCTTCCATGCTAGTTCTGCTGTTTGGGGGACAACTCCATTCCCCAAGAGCCTAAGTCTGTCCACCCTGTGCTGAGTCCCATTAGTTGCTCCACCCATGAAGGATTGAGCTTGCCCAAGGTTTTTCTTTCCGTTGCTTGCCCCGTTAGTGTGTCCTCCTTTTTTGTCCCCACTCTCGCTTTGTTCATGCACCATTCCCCTGCATCCCTTGACCTCGGTGTTGCCCACGACCCGTGGTTCTTCCCACTCGTATTGCTCTTCTCCGGGTCTTGCAGGCCATTCATCTGATTCAAGTCTCTCCCCAAGCACTTCTGATTGCTCTCCTTCGCAGTTCTCGCTCCCTCGATGTGGTCGGAGGCTTGGGGAGTTGCCCAAGACTTCTCCGTCTGTGCTGGTAAGTCCTTCGCTTCTCCCTTGTACGCTCTCCCTTGCGCACCCTTCCAATCCCTCGCTTGTGGTGTTGACCACGTGCTTAACTCCCCGTTGATTGCCATTGCAGTTAGATTCCTGCTCCTTTGTGTCTTCTTCTGCCCGTCCTTCTGCAAACTGTACTTCTCCACTGTATGGGCTTCTGGCGTTGGGTAGTTTCGCAAGGATGAACACTCGTTTCCTTTGGTGTGGAGCGCCAACTTCTTCCGCACTGAATATACCCCACGCGCATCGATAACCTTCTTCTTCCAAATCGGACAGGACTCGCCATAACCCCATCGTGGTGTGTCCTGCGACGTTTTCCCAAAAGCACCAAACAGGTCTAATTGCCCTGATGTGCT
>Ga0098048_1001251_pt1 | contig 11263 bp, 12 predicted proteins | sample 13_taG_FD_75052 | JGI IMG/M metagenome (GOLD analysis project Ga0098048, IMG submission 75052) | Marine viral communities from the Subarctic Pacific Ocean - 13_ETSP_OMZ_AT15268 metaG | ecosystem: Environmental > Aquatic > Marine > Oceanic | place: Pacific Ocean | collected 2015-01-16 | reverse complement strand
CGAAAGCTATTATATCCAAAGGCGTTCTTTACTGTGGTGCCGCCTATGAATGTTCCGGCAGCGGCCCCTACGGGACCACCAACCACGGCCATCATCCCACCCGCAAGCTTCTTGGAGTCTTCTTGCGTTAGCTTGCCGGTCAGTAGTCGTTCTGCACGAGACGGCAAGTCCTTGACCTTTTCAGTTGTAGCCTTAACTTCGGACGAGAACCCCGCACCGAGGTCGATGTCTGCAAAGTTGCCCGTCACACCCGGTTCGATTATGTTCTGAACCAATCCTAGACGGTCCTTTGGGGCACCCGCCGACCCTTCAATGTAAGCAGAATAGCTTTCAAAGGGTGTTCCACCCATTGGAGTTCCGGAGTTGAAGAACTGCACAGTGGAGGCTTCTGTCGTTCCCTCCCCGCCATACAAGGGTTGGTCGAGAACCTGACGCAAGTCTGCACCTGCACCAGAGTCGTCGTCTTGGTCACGAGCCATAGGTTCAGCAAGTTCGGTGATATCTTCGTCAGGGTCAACGTCGATACCTGTCTGCTCTTCTAACTCTGGAAGACCGAGGGCAGTATTGTAAAAGTTGACAGCAGAAGAACCGTAATCTTCTACACCGATAGTCCGCTGGCCCGTAAACTCAAAAGGGGCAGCTTCTGTCGCGGTATCCTCGTCATCTTGAAATAGAAATAGACGGTCAGCCATTCTTCACAATTGCCTCGTGGTTATCCTTCAGCTTGAGGAGCATTTCCAGTAAAGCCGCTTTCCCCTGCAGTTGGCGCAGTTCCGACTCCGATTGTGCCGTTACCAGACCCTTGAACGTCTGTTCCTTCAGGAGTTGGAGGTACTCCTCCAGCCCCGCCCATATCTCCGGCTTGGCTAGGAGCGGCCCCAGCAGCTTCGCTTGGTCCTTGTTGTACATCGGCCATAAGCCCTTTCAGCATCTGTGCGTAGAGTTGTGCCTCGTTGGCGTCGTTCACAAGACTGTCAGGGTCGATGTCCTGTGATATTGCCAACTCGCGCATGAGGTTCGGAATCTTGATGAAGGGTGCAAGCATCGGATTGGCAACCGTCTGCAGCAGAGACGTGAGACGCTGGGTGCGAACCTCTTTTTGCATAACTGCGGCTACGCCACGTGGCTTGATTTCTAGGTCACCCTGAATGTCTTCGGACTCCTCGTTGAACTGCATGTTCCACTGGAAATATGCTTCGCCCAAAGGCTTCAAAAGAAAGTCGTCGATGTTCTTGATGACTGTCTTCATGGACAACCCAGCAGAACCCATCAGCATGGACAGGCCCGCAGCAGTACGTCCGGTTCCGCTAACGCCGGTTTGACCGTGGACAATTGACGGGATACCCGTTTCCTCGTCTGCAAGCTGGCGACTAATCTGATACATCTGCAGGTTCTCACCAGCAGTGTTCGGAAACTTGAGGCCGTTGATTGCTGTCCCGGTGACGCCCGACTGACGACGGAAAATCTTTCCGGGGAAGATGTCCATGTTTTGTCCCGGCACGAGGCTGGCCTCATCGACATCGAAGACGAGGTTGCCAGCAAGGGCGAGGTTGTCAATGGCCATGCGAACGTGACCGTTCATCAGCTTCTGAGCGTCTTCCATGTTTTCCGCTACGCCAACGCCCCAGATTTGATACGGGTTGATTTCGTACGGGAAGACTTGGTAGGGAATGCGGGCAGGAGTGAAGGGGTTGAGGACACAGCGAAGAACCATCGTGCCGCAAACCCAGACGTTCACCTGAACCTCATCGAACTCGGACATTTCTTCAGCGCCTTCGAGACCAGCTTCCTTGGCAAGCTGAGAATCCAAGACACCCCAATATTCCAAGACCTCGTACCGGTTGCTTTGATAGTACGGCTCAGTCTCATCCTCACGGATGGTGTCCTCGTAATACTTGTCCTCATAGTTCGGCCCCTTGGCAAGACATTCCTGAATTGCTTCGGAGTTGAAGTAGGGACGTTTGATGAGGGCACGAAGTTGCTGGCGATTCATGCGGTGACGTTCGATAACGTACTCGCAGTCGTCTATGTTGGTCGCGGAGGGGTCCGGGTGGAAGTCCCAAGCCGAAACCATTTCGATACGCGGGACAGTCTTTTCTTCGGGCATGTACACCCGCTCACCCAAGTCGTCACGCTCCCAGCGGTGTAGTCGTTTGTGAAAGTTGAACGGCCCCTTGATAACACCTGTACCAAGAAGACACGACTCAAAGATAGAACTCCGCAACACGTTCACAGCGTTCGTGTCGAGAAGTTGGTCGTGGATAGTTTTCTCCATGCGGTGAGCAGCAATCTTTGCCGGTTCGATTTGGGGTTCGCCCAGACGAGCCTTTCCTTCCGCTAGGGGAAGCTTGCCGTATTCGCCCTGCAACCCGCCTAGAAACGCCTTTGGCTCTTCAGCCTGTAGGGCACCCGGAGGAAGGTCTCGACCATCACCAGCGAAGCCGTACGGGTCCGGCTGGGTCTCTACTTGGTCGAGGGGCGTCTCCATGTGAGCAAACTCCGCTATTCCTTCCGGAACGGGAGTAGACTCGACAACCAGCGGAAACTTCTTGTTCGCAAACAAGATGTCAACGATTTGACCGTACGCTGCAAGAACCTTCGTCTTGGTAATTCGAATGAAGACTTGCGACCGTTCGGAATCACGGTACTGAGTAGTCGAATCGTAAATACCCCTGAAGTTCTTGTACGACTGAAGCCAGCGTTGCTCGTGTGCGTAGCGTCCGTTCTCGGCATCCTCGAACTTGGCTTTCACATACGCAGCTAAACCGGGCATCTGCTCTTCTGGATTTAAGAGACCAATGGTAGTATCGTCGGCTGGTTGGAGAAAGTTATCTTCTGACATATTCTAGTAATCGCGCTCTTCAGCCATGTTCATGACAGAGGCGTCCACAGTAGTCTTGGTTTGCTTCTTTGGCATATCTTCTGTCAAAACACCTTGAGCGGTCTGAGTGTCAAACTCAAGACCTTCGCGGTAGAGTTGGTCAGCACCCATCTGGTCATCCACGGAAGTGTTCGGCGAGTTCATGATGTACGCTGCACCATAATTGTAATTGTTGTCTGGCATAGGTTTTCTCCCTTATTTACCGGTTTACGAAGCCAGCTTCTTGGGCAGGGGCAGCTTCTTGGTCCCTATCTACAAATCCCGCATCCGGGTCAGGAAGTGACTCCGGACCTCGTATCTGTCTCAATTCATCTTCTGAGTAAGTCAACCCCGGCTGCACCTCGGAAAGTTCCGGACCGGCCAAGGGGCTGGGTTCGAGAATCATCGGCACAGCCCCCGCAACTGCGAGGGGTGCCTTCATTGCCAAGGCAGCACCCTCTAGGGCAACCTCTTTGGCTACAGCAGCACCTGTTCCTAACGGGTCACGAATAGCCTCGTATGCCAGCGTCCCTGCGGCTGCGATTCCGAGTGACTTTGCTGTACCCTTCAAAAACGCGTCTAAGTCGAACCCGCCCTTGTTCAAAGTTTCCTGTAAATCTGGCGACAGGTCGTCGAATGTTTTAGGTTCTGGAGACTCTACAGTTACAGTAGATTTTGGTTCCGGGACATCTTCACGAACAGGTAGGTCAAAGTAGCCCTCGTAACCTGCTGTTGAGGTTGTAATACGTTCTGTAGGTAGAGGAATCCGGTCAGTAATCTTGAACCCGGCCTCTTGTGCTGCCTCTCCCCAAAAAGACGCAAACATGTTGGCGTTGGCCCTGTCAACCTCTCCGACTGCCCCGGGAAACGCTTGTTGATACGTGGTAAGTTCTCCGGTGCTACTTTTACCCGCCGACTTTAGGCTACGACCTTGGAGGTAAGCTAGGCGGTCTTGGTCGATGCCAATAGATTGACCAACAGTCGCATGGACGTTTCGAAGGAGTGCTGAACCCTTCTTTCCCGTGAACCCATCCGGGTTTAGGGTGTCGAAGTAGCGGCCCGTCGCAGCATCAAATGCAATGTCCGGAACCTTAACTTCTTTTAGAAGGTCCGACATGTCTTTGGAAGTAACGACTTTACCGTTCGGCTTTATAAAAAAACTATTCTTGTTGCCAGCAGCTAAATTTTCTTGTAAGATGCTATCTGCAACTGGGTTCAAGGGGATGTTTACAGCACGTCCCTTCGCACCCTTGGTTTCGGCTTCGATGTAAATAGCACCGCTGTCGGGCTTGTACGCAGATATTTGAAGACCGGCAGCGGCGTTAGGACGGAGACCCGTATTGAGATTAAATATGATTGCTTGGGCTATGGGACGAGTCTTAGGGTCGTCGAGGTATTTTGAAATTCCAGCAAATAACTGGCTCATCTTTTTCTTATCAGGATTGACAGAAACTTCTGAAACAGCTTTGGCAGGCTCACCACGCCCAAAGATACGATTGTTCAAGTCCGTGTTGGGAGACTTATCTGGAAGAAGCTTATACTCAGGTGTGTCCGGGCCGACCAGTTCTTTGAGAGTGAGGCCGACTTGACGAAGGTTTTGCATCGCCGTTTTAACTGTGGATGTATCCTCCGTTCCTTTGAACGTCTTTGAAAGAAGCGTCACACCGTCTGCATCTTTTTCAAAGAGACGAAAAGCAGAGCCGGGTTCGTCTGCAATATCCCGAAAGTATTGAAGAGCCGGACCCATGAAGCTTTTACCCCTACCTGATTTTTCAGCGTAGGCTTCAGCAACCTGCCGTAGAGTTGCGGTTTTTGGGTCTAGGTCTGCCATTTAATATCCAAAAGTCTGGTCGAAGGGTTTGAAGGCTTGTTCCTTGATTCCCTGAAGTGTTTTGTGTATAGACTGGTATCCCGACGTGCGCGTCATCACCATGTAGCGCAACGCATCGTAGGCATGGTCCTCTGCTTTTGTGTCTACATCTTCACTATTGCTTTTGGAGAGGGGTATGCCTGATAGCTGCGCTATGGTGTGCTTGCACGTAGAGAATACACGAAGACGTGGTTCGTTGTCGTAGGGGTCGTCAGCAAGCCGCCTGTGAACTTCCATTTTACCTTGTAGACGGTTGCGGTCCGAGGGAGTCCACCTAACACCAGCCCGCATCATTGTCTCTGCAATGGAGGGGCCGAATCCAGTCTTGTTCCAGCATGAAGAGTCTAAGACTGTATAGTGTGGTGTGGGGTCTAACTCTTCACATTCTAATATCTTATCAGCTAACTGTTCCGCTGTCAAGTGTTTTGCATACAATTCACGATAAACCCAGATATTATTATCCCAGTCAATAGCCCCCCACAGAACGCACGACGGACTCGCATAGCCGTAGTCTGCCGCCCGTATACGTGGCCAATTGGTAGGTAAGTCGAAATGTTCGACAACGTGTCGTCTCCTTGAAAATTCGGGGATGGCCGCTCCCTCCGCCACGTCCCAATCCCCGTCGAGGAGTCGTCTACGCTCGACATCCGGGAGCGACCTGAGCATAGCCTCGTATTGGCCGTCTGCCATCAGGTAGGGATTATCGGTCAGCCGTGCAGGAACAAACTTGCGATAGAACAGCGGCTGACCTGCTTTTGGATGGCCGTCGGGCCACACAAACGTTTTTCCAGTATCTAAGTCGTAAGCACCAAATGGCTTGTTAGCTTCTCGGTGGTCGATGTACATCTTCTTGACCCACCAACCACCCACTCCTCCGGGGTTGGCTGTGCAGCGCATGCACAGGTGTTGCTGGAGTTCAGGGTCAGTAGAACGAAGACGAGAACGCAGGTAATCCCAAACATAGGGAGTCGGGTATTGCGTGATTTCATCTATGCCAATCCAGTTGAATGCCTGTCCCTGAAAACGAGTTACGTCTTTGTCCCGGTCGAGGTAGGTGAACCAGATGGTTGCGCCAGACGGGAAAACCCACGTAGACTTCGACTCGCGGAACGTGGCTCCCGGGAACGCCTTGGTGTAGAGTTGTTTCGATTTGTCGATGAGTTCTGTTAGTTCGTCCAGAGTACGCCTAAGAAGAAGCCCACGGTGATTAGGGTTGTGACAATACCGAAGAGGGTCAGCCAGCAGGGCAAAAGATTTTCCTCCTCCTGCAGCACCTCCATATAGAACATCCTGTTCAGACGCGCTGAGAAACTCTTCTTGCGGTCCCTCATTTGGTCGAAAGATAACCGGGCTACCATCGACAAGGTCGCTAACTGCTCCCGGCAAGTTTTCCAAATCACCTTGGTCAATGACTGTAGTTTTTTCACCCTTGAGAGCCTTCTCTACTTTACTGGCAGTTTCTTTTAAGTTCTTTACTTTTTTCTTTTTCGTATTGGCCTTCATCTGCTGCGTGGCAGCGGCCTTCTTTGCGTTACGCAACTTCATCTGGACGGAACGTCGTGCCCGCTCCCGGTCACTCAACTTGTACTGTGCGGTGGGCTGGTTCGGGTCTTTCTTGGGGCGTCCCCGTCCACGGGGTTTGTCCACGGTCGCCGGGTCAGGGGGGACTAGGACGCGTTTGCGAGGAGCCATTAGTCTTTTTCAGAACTCGATGATGCCTTACGTCCACGATGCGCTTTCAGAAAGTAGTCTGAATACGGATATCTGTATGTGACTTCATCAGGCTTTGCCGATAGATTTTGATAGGGGTCTTGGGAATAACGAATTTTATAACCTTCTTTTGCTTGGTTCGCAGTTTTAAGGGCTTTTTCCAAATCGTTTTTTAGTCTGGCAGCTTCTTCAGCGTCCTCTACCATTAACTCTCGGCCCGCGACAGTTCCTGACCGCAAACCAGACTTCAGAGTCTTTGCTCCTCGTGTTCCGCTAGAAAGTTCTTGGATTTGTTCACGCAACTCCTGTATTCCACGGTCTACTCCTGCAGCATACTGTTCGGGTGTAACTTGTTTAGCCATCTATTACTACATCCTTTTTGGGCGGAAGCAGGACAACGCCGTGAACTGCCGTCACGTTGTGGTTCATGGTCTCTTGTTTGCCGAGACCTACCCGGTTGAGGACAGCCTCGGCTGCTTTCATACGTAACTCGTCCCCACGTTCGATGTCGTGGCTGTCTACGAGGCTTGCTATCTTGTTCGCGGCCTTGAGAGAGTGTCCGGCAAGCAGGGAGCGGGTGCGTTCCACGATTTCGTCGGCTAGGCGGTCCCGCAACCACGCGGTGGACCCCTTGGAATACCCGGCAACCTCTGCTGCGGCTGCTAAGTTACCCCCGTTTTCGAAGAGGGCGTCCAAGAAGGTCTCTTGTTTGTCTGTGAGAGCCGGTTTGCGGTTGTTTGTCTGGGGAAGTAGGTTCATGTGCCTGTGAGTTCCTTGCATTTGAAGGCGTAAGTTGCCGGGACGGGGAACATAGTAGCCACGCCCGCAGCCATTTCCTGCGAACGGGCCTTGCATTCGTCGTACGTAGGGTACGGACCCCGTGTGTCGTCGAACCTGACGCACTCACCGGGGGTGGAAAGGGCGCAAACCATTACCATCGCTTTGAACATGGGGGAAAATCTCCTTGCAACCTAGTAGTTTAGGGCTAGTTACCCGCCATGTCAACCAAAAAGTACAAAAAATTGTTGACAAATGCGAAATTTGACTGTACACTGGCGTTACAACCCGCCGGGGTAAACCCCATATCCACCCGCAAGCCCCCCTTATGGGTTCGCGGGTTTTCCTTTAACCCCCTAGTGAGGAGTGCGGGTGCCCCCTCGGGTTGCCGGGAATACCATATAGGTTACCTAAAAATACAAAAAATATCCCGGGATTGCTAGACAATTGTACAGGGGGTGGGGTGGCCCTTGCGTGCCCGCGCACGGCACGATTTTTATCTTGATTTGTCACATCGCCGACACGGTACGGGCCGCCGCCGGGTAACCAACCCCGGCAACCAGTCCCGGCAACCTGTGCATGCGCCCGCCCGCGCACCCGCGCGTTGCTGATTTGTCATGCTGATTTCCTAAAAGGTTGCCCCCCGGTGTCCGATATCATAGCAACAGACGGGCAAGAACAGCCGGGGAAAACCCAAGGGAAACAGCCCGATGCCTGATTAAATACACAGCCCGGACATAAAAAGACCCCCGACACTAAGGGCCGGGGGCAAGTTAAGGGAGGAAGATTGCCGAGGTATTAGCCCCCCATCGGCAGGGTAACGGGTTCGCGGCTAGTCGTCAGCCGCCGAAAAGGTGTTGTTCGGGTTGTCCGGATGGTCGGATGTCCACACGGTATCCATTTTGAATTGCTGGCCCGGGTCGATGTAAAAGCTGATATCGAACGGGACGCCAGACTGGTCAGTACCATGCAGCTTGAACACGTCGAACGTCTTGTGCTTCCGGCGCGTGGCGAACAATTCAGCCTTTCCCTGAAGGCTTTTGATGGTGTCCTTGTGGTGTGCGAATACTTCTATTTTCATTGGTTCCATTCCTTAACAGTTGAGGCGGGCAACCGCGCCCGCCCCATTGTTGTATCAGGCCAAGCGATACTTGGCAAGCCGTCCGCCCGTGCGGATAGTTTCCACCGGGTAACCGGCCCGCCGCAGTTCCTTCATGCGCCAATGCGCCGCCGTCGGTGCAATATCCAACTCCCGGCAAACCGTGCGGATGGTCACGGGATAAGACCGCACCGCCAACACAGACCGCAAGGCTTCAACACTAGGGGCCAGCCGCCGACCGGTCACGGGGACAGACAGGGGCATGCCGTGCATGTCGGTGTTGTTGCCGGTTGCCGGGAAGGTGTCCCGAAACTTAGCAAGCAGCCGCTGCCGTTCGTCCCGGCGGATGTGGGTTTCGAAATCATCGGCAAGAGACTGCAAACGGGTAATAAGTTCTTTCGGTAAGCGTGTCATGTCTGTTTCCTTTCTATATGTTCAGACGATGAAGAATGCCCAGATTAGCAGGCAGAGAAGCACAACGGTGATTGTGCGGTAGATAACATACAAAGCTTCCATCAAGCGGCGACCGCCAGCCATGCGTCAGATTCAAGAACGCTGCGAACGTCGTTCTGGCGCTTTCGCTCGACCATGTGAGGCTTCGCACCGGACCGCCCGGTCTGGTAGGTTTTGCCGTCGTCGGTCGTCCATTCGGTGTCCAAGTGGGTTGACCAGTGGGTCAGGGCATTGAATGCCGCCCACATGGTCCGGCCCAGTTCGGATACTTCTTCGTCGTACCGGTGCAACAAGTAGCCCAGCAGCCGCTCGTTCACCGGGTGCCCGTGTCCTTCTAGGTTATCCATCCCCGGCTTTCGGCAGATGGTATCCGCCAAGACGTCAGCGAACCGGTCACGGGTCAGCGGGGTTGACCGCATGGCTTCCATGCTGTCCCGGTCGTTTTCCCAAAACTCGAGACCCATTGTCGCCTTCCCAACCAAGGCTTCCGGGGACAGGTTCCGGGTGTGCTTTCGCTTCTGGTGGTAAGCCTTCGACCCGCCGAAAACCAAAGTGTTCCGGCAGAGGTCGCGGTAAGCCCCAGAGAAAATCTGAAAAGCCCAAGACATGTCCACAGAGTTGAACACGTCCATCCGGCACATAACCCGGTCGCCATCGTTGCCGATGGTCGCGTCGAGGTCGTTGAACATGACGGTTCGGTGTGCCCGCAAGCCGCCATCGTACAGCCGGTCAATCACGGTAACGTTGTCGGTCGGCAAGACGCTTTCCGCAAGTTGCCGGGATTGCATGGCAAACAAGTCGTCATGTGGCACAAGCTTATAAGAATCCGCAACGGGCCGGGTCGGCAGCACATCACCGGTCGCGGCATTGACCAAGGCGGAAAAGCCGGGAAGGTCGCGAGGTGTTTCCCATAGGGTGTCCGGGTTGTCCGGGTCTGGCTCACTCACAAAGGCGGCAACCGGTGCTTTTGTAATCCGGCAGCGGTCAGCATACAGGGACAGGTCGGTGATGTCGGTGTGCTGGTATTCCCAGCCGTTCCCGGCAACCTGCCGGGGTTCGTTCGGTATCAAGTCAAACATGGTAAATGTTTCCTTCTATTGGTTGCTGGCATCCCGTGCCAGTTCGTGAATCTTGGCATGGTTTTTGCGTTTGCACAAATCTTTTTTGACGATTCGGCAACGATGGGTGGGTGCCGCCCCGCGACTCGCGACACCCGATGTCCGCCCCGTTCCCAGCCCCCACACTGACCCGGCGACCCGATAGAACAAGCAGACTCCAAAAAATCTTAGCGTGGCTTTTTTGTCATGTTATGCCGTGGCGGTCCCGCCAGACGCGCCAAGTGATTGCCTGTATCTGATAAGGCATAAGGCCCAAGCGCCGCGCCGCTTCTTCATACGCCGCCTGTAAAGCGCGATATTCACGGACACCGATATTTGTGCGGTCGTCAGTCAACCCGACCCGCTCATCATAGGCAATGTTTCGCGCGTGGCCGTCGATGGTCACGTTGAATTCCCCCATGATGTCGCAGAAAAACGATGTAATCTTTTGACCCTTTAGCATGCGCTTTGCCCCGTCATAGTCCGGACGCGCCACCAATATATCCCAAGCCTTCTTTTTCATGGCGTGATAGGTGGAAACCTTCACAGCGTCGATGCCGTCACCGCGCAGGAAAGCGGCAATCAAAGCATCAGCATTGACAACATTACGCGCCCACTTGTTATTAGGTGAAAGCGCGGCGATAACAGCCACAACAATATAGACCGCGATGCCATACTTGGCCGCGATATTATGCGCCTGTTTTTGTGCGTCGGAATACCAGAGCAAGCCTTCCGCAACCTGTACGGAATCAGCAGACCGGTAGCAGGCCATGACATTATGGACCATGCGTTCATGGTCAACTAAGGTAATTTGTTTTTTCATAAGTTTTGTCCCTTCGTTAGAAAACGATGGGCAAACGTTAGGGATAATACCCGCCCCGGTCAATAGGTTTTATTTTGTTTGCTTGTTCTTTTAGCCAACAGGGCGGGCAGCGCAGCCGGTCGCCTTCCTTGGTCATGGCAGGTTGCCCACAAAAGTCGCAGGCGTGTTCCGGGGAAAGCGTGGTTGGTTTGTCTCGTTTTGATTTTGTCAGCGTTTGCCGTTTGCCGTTTGTCAAAACTTAGGCTCCCACAAGATTCCTTGGCGTTGCAAGTTTGTCAGGCGTCGGGCCTCGTTGCGTTGCGCGTTTGTCACCGGCCTGCCATCCCAGTCTGCGTTGTCAATTTGTCTCGTTAGCGTGGCCAGTTTGTCAGCCACACTTTCGAGGCGGGGGTCGTCCTTGGGTTCAACCCACATCGTCAGGCTCCGAGGGTTCGGCGTGGTCTTGCTGCCACTTGAGTTGCAGTTCGTCGTACACTTCGGCCACAGTCTCGCCGTGCTTGTCCATAAATTCTTGGCGCGTCATGTACGAGGCGTCTTCTTCCATCTCTATCAGCCAATCGTTTACCTTACCCAT
>Ga0098048_1001249_pt1 | contig 11268 bp, 7 predicted proteins | sample 13_taG_FD_75052 | JGI IMG/M metagenome (GOLD analysis project Ga0098048, IMG submission 75052) | Marine viral communities from the Subarctic Pacific Ocean - 13_ETSP_OMZ_AT15268 metaG | ecosystem: Environmental > Aquatic > Marine > Oceanic | place: Pacific Ocean | collected 2015-01-16 | reverse complement strand
TGTACAGACTTATATTCTTTCTCTACACCTTCAAGTTCTTTAATGCGTTCACGCATTGCCTTGATAGCATTGTTATCATCTTGTGTGTTTTCCACTGTATTCTCTACTTCGTTTTCCATATTCTCTCCTCTCCCAGTTTCTACTAACTGCATTACCCTGGGGAATGTAATGCGATAGGCGACAAATTACAATTAAAGTACAAATGAGAATTGTCAGCCACTTCTAGCTGTACCGATACTAAGCGATTTGTAATACTCAGCTTACACGCTTGTAATAAGCTGGAGGGTGCAGCGTCTATTTAGCCGAGGCTACCAGGCTATACTTTATATTGTACCACTATATGTTGTATGTACAAGGATTAAAGTTCAGATAATCCTGTAATTCTACGTCCTGTTCTAGCAGCACCGGTTGTTGGTGAAAACTCTGACGCTTGTTCTTGTTCAAGTAATCTTATTTGTTCTATTTCTTCAGGACTTTGGAATACTGCAGCTTCTGTAAACTCTTCTAATCCAAATTGTTCTTCAGCTTCAACACCACGCTCAGCTTGTAAGGATTGTATTGTAGGTAGTTGTGCTTCTGCAGATGCAAATATCTGTCTTGCTTGTGCTTGTGATACACCAGCTCTTTGCAGTCTTGTAGCAAATTCAGTAGAGATATCAAATCCTGCTCTAGCAGCTTCACCACCGATTTGTGCAGATGTTATTCTTCCTGAAACAATCTCTTCACCTACAGTTGGGTCTAAAGCACCCATAAATATAGACTCTGGTGTTAGCTCTAATCCGAACTCCGTTGCATAAAACTCTTGTACTTGTGGTATGTTTTCTTGTATTCCTTTATATACAGTATCTATTCTTTGTGCAAATTCACGAGCAGATACTTCACCTTCAATTAGTCCAGTAAGTCTTTCTTGAAGTAATGTTACTGATGTATCTCTAGGAATACCATATTCAGATAAAGTACCTATATAACTTTCTTTTAATCCTGTGTATGTAACTTCATCAAACTTGACTGTACCATCTGGTCTTTTATTTCCAGGGAACTCAGCTTCATAAACATCTGTCTTTCTTACATTTGATATAGCAACATTGGGGTCACCTGTCTTAGCCCACTCTGATGCAAATAAATCTAAAACATTAGGTGGTAAATTAGGATATAAACTTTCTGCTAATTCAAGATAAGTTGCCATTATACGTTAACTCCTGTCTGTGATACTGAACCTTGACCTAAAGCATTCTGTAATGCTTTACTTGCATCAATGCTTACTTGATTAATATTTTGCTCTAAACCTTTTTCTCTAAGAGTTGTTTGTGCTGTAGAATAATCATTACTCTTAACCATCTCTTGCCACCATCCTTGTGTTTCATCTGCTGTCTGACCCCATACAGAAGTTGTTAAGTTTCTCCAAGGTCTTGCAATATCTTCATAAGTAAGTTCTGGATTAGTGTAATTACTAAACGCAGCAAGTCTTGATTGTTTTAAAGAATTAACTAAAGCGTCTTCATAGTCTGGGTCATCTCTTAATCTACCAGCTATAGATGCAACTTCATCTTGATTTAAAGAACCTAAAGATGGTCCTAACCATTTTCTGTACAACTCTACAACTTCTTTTTCTCTTGCTGCAGTTCTATCTACATCACCAAAACCAGATGTAGATATAAGATTAAGCATATCAGTATCTCTTTCTCCAGTTTTGTATGGGTCAGCAAACAACTGTAATTGTTCTGCTGTTTTTAAATCTGACCAAGTACCAGTTATATTTTGACTAGTAACCCACTGTATTAAACCGTCTGGTACATTTGATACTCCTAAACCTTGTAATTGATTTTTGTAATAAAGTTCTAGGTCATCTCTTTGTCTTTGTGCTTCTGCAGGGTCAGATAGCTCTATGTCCATCCAATCTCTTTCTGCCTGGTTATGTGTTTGATACCAGGTAGTTGCTCTCCACTCTGCTTCAGATATATCTCTATTCTCTAAAGCAGCTTCTGCTTGTAGTTCTATAAACTCATTGTCTAGTAACCAAGGTCTAAGTAAAGCTTCTTCTTTGTAGGTCTCAACAAATGAAGCAAAGGGGTCACTATCCATACCAATAAGTTGATTAGTATTACCAGCTAATATAGCTGTACTATCAAACCAACTTTTACTTGGAGAACCATTAGGTCCTTTGTATTCAAATCCTTTTGTAAGTAATCCTGCTTCAAACAAATCATTACCAACAACATCATAAGCCATCCATATTGGACTTCCTGTGTATAGGTCTCCTGCACCAGGAACAGCATACGCTAGATACAATGTTCCTTCTACATCCCATACTTCAGCACCGACAGGTATGTTATTTAATTCTATTGGGTCTAAGCTATCAGGTACAAATGTATTGTCACCTGGTTCTCCTAAATCATTTCCACCAGTTGGTTCAAACCCAGCATTAAGTTCATTAGCAGTAGCTTGAGCTGCCTCTTGACTCATACCAGACTCATACCCATCATCACCTGGGTTTACAGCTTTAATTGTGTAATTACCAGGACTTCCAACAACAATATATAAAGTTGCACTTCCTTTACCTGTAATTACTTCTTTCTTCTTACTTCCTTCTGGGTTTTCTACTATCTCAGTTAAAGCGTTACTAAAAGCATTAAACTCTGTATTAGTTATAGTTCCATCTGATAACAAATTATTTAGGTTATTAAGACCCTCTGAAGCTGTAGTCTCTAGATTTACTTTTTCTTTCCCTGTTACACTTTCAATAGTGTCATATTTTCTTAATAAGTTTATAGCTTCTGTCATTGTTAATGACTCTGGTTGTGTTTTAGATTTTTCTTGTATATTTTTTATGGCAGACGCAACATAAACTGCATCAGAACCAAATATTGAATAGTCTTCTACGTCTTTAATAGTTAGGTTAGGGTTTCTTGGAAACCTAGTATTAGGAGGAGCAATAGTTGTAGATACTTTTACACTGTCTACAGTAAATATGTTCTCAATTTCATTTGCACCAAAGGCACTTTTTAATCTATTTATTTGATTTTCACTAAATGTTCTATTTTCATTTAATCTTTTTATATCATCTAGATTTTTGATACTTGAATATTCTCTTTGTGACAATGGTCTTACAGCATCAGATACATCAGGAACTTCTTTTTCACCAAAGCTAAAGTCTGAAAAATCTTCAACTTCATCTAAACCTGAATCTTTTAATTTTTTATTATGACCTTTTTTATCAACTGGTCCAGTTACAACTCCTTGTATAGTTGCGACACCTTTGTTATCTCCAAAGCCTGGAGGTGATGTGTACACATATGGACCTGCTTCAGGAGCATCAGGATTGGTTCCTCCTTTAGTGTATGAAAATTGACCTAGTAAGTTATAATACTTCATCTAATCTCTCTTGCTGAACCAGGTGTCTTATTAACAACACCTCTGTTAGCTTCTGGTACTAAAGAAGAAAATAATTTAGCAATCATTTTTTCTTCTCTACCCATAGGTCCTTGATTAGGAGTATTAATATCTTTAGCAACAAATTCGGGTTCTTCTGGTATTAAAGGACCAGGTATAAAACCATCTTCCGGAACAGGTATGCCTCTGTCGTATGAATCATCATCTACAACTTGTGTCGTGCCTAATGTAGATTCTGGTTTTATAGATATCTCTTTATCTAATTTAGTTTTAAATTTACTTAAATCATTTTGTATATTTTGTGGCATAGACTCTATTGTCTCTTCACCAGTTTTAATTTTCATTGCTCTACCAGGTCCACCAAACCAAGCTACTCTTACTAAATCCCAAGAGTTATATCTTTTAAAATAAGTTTCAGCTAAATTTTTAGCTATCTTATCCTGTACTGCTGGGTCTTGCCATTCATCTTTTCTAAAATCAAAATTAGTTAATCCTGCATCTTTTGCAAATTTATTAAAATCTATATCTAATAATCCATATGCACCTAGTGCTTGTGCTACAACTACAGGTCTTCCATTTTTTTGTTTAGTAACAAAACCTAACTCATTAAATTGTTTAACTTTGTATGCTCTTTCTGACTCTGTTCCATAGATGTAAATATCTACAGGTGTATGTAATGTTTGATAAGGTTGCTTTTGACCTTCAGTCTCTACAAGTTTAATAGCTTTTAAAGCTGTATCTATTAGTGATGGGTTTATATCTGGATTCATTTCTTCTGCCATAATATTACCTTGGTCTCCTAGAAATGTTATTAATAATACGCAAACGGCTATTTTGTATATCTTCACCAGCTTGTAACGCTTCTTGTTCTTTTTGCGTAACTTTATCAAAGGTTGATAATAACTCTGCACCTGGGTCAATTTGTTCTCCTACATCCATTTGTGGTTCAAACTCTGTTGAATACATATCCAGTGTAACAGGTGTTGCATCAGGTAAGTCTTGTGGTGTTGCCTGACCGTATGCTTTTCTTGCTTCAGCATCATATACATCATATAATAATCCTACTTCATATTCTTTAGGGTCACGACCTAATCTTTGTTTAAATAAACCTTTTACATCTTGAGCTATTGAGTCATAGTTAGGTGGTAAATAAGGTTGTATATTTTGATAGCTAGGTAAAGGATTGTCAATATAACTCTTTAAAGCTTGTTTCCATCCTTGTTCTGCTTTACCAACACCCATAATATTTGCTAGAGTCATAACATCTTTCATAGCATCACCATCAACTTCTGGGTCAAAGAAACCAGGTCTAAAACTCCTACCTACTTTTTTACCTAACAAACCTGCATTAACTAAGTCTGCTTGTAAATTTCTTATTTCATTTGGTGTCATATCTACAAATGTATTATTGTCACCTACTTGATAAAAGTTATTAGGTATTGCTCCAATAGTTGTTTCTTGTCCTTGGTAAACAATTTGTTGTGCTGGGTCTACACCTATAAACTGTGTAGGTTCAGCAATACTCAATCCTACTGCTTGTCTAAAAGCTTCGTCATCATCAAAGTATTCTACTGGTGTACCTTTACCAACGATAGTCACATACTCTCCAAGACCTAAAGTTATAGCATATTGTGCTGCTTCCTCAGTAGTGGTAGCAGAATATAAAGCATCTATCTGGTCTTGTGATAAATAAGGTGGAGCTTCTCCTGGTCTTAGAGGTGTTTGTATCCAGCCTAATAAATTTTCTACAAATGTTTGTTTGTCCATTATCCTTCTCCAGCGATTATGTTATCTTTAAATTCGCCTTGTAATTCTGATTTTAACAGGTTTTGGTAAACAGAATTGAATTGTGGATATTGTACAACTAAATACTCACCATAATTTCTTAACAATTCTCTCATACCTACGTAGTTATCTGATTGTTTCCATACAGTTTTACTACCTGTTGCTTTCTCTACTTCATCAATAATAATTTGTCTGCGTCTTAAGTATGCTTGTAATCCTTTAATAGCTTGGTATTCAGATAGTCTTGGGTCTTTAGCCATACGTTCTAATTCTTCTATCTGCATATTTATTGTAGGTCTTTCTGGTAAACCAACAATAGTATCAAATCCATAACCCCAGTATGTCTGTGCTAAGTTGTCTTGATATTGTTTTTTCAATGCTCTTGCTTGTGCAGAGTTGTCATTCTCAATACCGATATCTCTTTGCCATTGTGTAAACTCTACAAAGCCTTTTATCTTTGCTTGTAATGCTGCGTGTTGTCTTGGGCTTCTAGGTACTGCTGCACCTTCTAAATAGTTATCTTTGATTTGACCCCAAGATAAATCAGAATATGTAGGTTCTGGATTTGCATAGAAAGCAACCAGTGGATATTCTTTGTAAATATCTTCACTTTCCTGTAACCACTTACTACCTTCTTTAGTAACAGGTCTTTTCATCACAGTAGAAGTTTTACCAACAGTTAGTGAGATTGGATTGATACCATACTTCTCTATAAATATTCTTGTAGCTTCAGTATCATCTCCAAGTACTTCTTTTTTAATATCTCTGTAATCATCAGCTAATGTTTGAAAAAAATAAAAATCACCATTTTCTGTTTCAAGTTCATATAATGGACTACCTGTACCAGCAGGTCCTATAAACTGAGAAGCAAATCTTACTAAATACACATACTTAGCTTGTTGCACAGCTTTTTCTAAACCATCTTCTCTATCTTCAGGTCTATCAGAAATAATACCTGCATAAATCATCGCTCTATAAGTATCCATAACTGTATTACCAAAGGCTCCAACTGTGTTTTCATCTTTAGGTAAAACAACTTTAGATAGTTTTTCTAACCACGCTGGATATGCACCAGCAGCTTTTGCAAACTCTACAGGGTCTGTAATATCAGGTGGTTCAAAATCACCAAATATCATTTTGTTAATAAAACCTTCTTCTGGATAATTCTTAAATAAATAAGAAGCAGGTAAACGAACAACTGGTCCAACACCTGGAAGAACAGATGCAGCTAAGTTTACAGAAGAAGCGTATACAGGTAAGTTAACTTTTACATTGTCGCTATCTCCACCTAACATCCAATTTTCTACTAAGCCTTCTCCTGGATAACCAAATACCATTTCACCATTTGTTGGGTTTGCATAGAAGAATCCTTTAGTTCCTTCTGAGTCAAATACAGGATTAGGTTTTATTCCTGATAAAGACAACTGTGCTGGTCTAGTAGCAAACTGTAAATTAGCTTTTGTTAGTCTTCCCCAAGTTTGGAATATTTCTTGATATGCACCACCGAATGGAAAGATAATTCTTGTTGTTTCCCAGAAATCACCTTTTTTAGATATGTCATATAAAAGATTTAATGTTTGCTCTGTCGCTTTAGCTGTAGCTAATTTGCTAATAAGCTCTGCATCTTTAATTCCTTTAGCTCCTGCAGAAGGTGTGTTCTCCATTTGTTTAAGTATTTTTTTACTTACACCATCTTTTTTAGCACCTGCCATAATTATTTGTTTTACTTTTTCTGAGCTGATAGCAATAAGTTTTGTTGAGTTTTCATAATAAAAACCGAACATAGCTGGACTTCTTGTTAAGGTGTTAGCAGGTTGTTGTGATAGCCATTTAAAACCAAGTGATGTTGCTTTGTCCCATTTCCCTTTTCTAAGAGCTGTAACATCTTCTGGTACTTTTACTAAATATTCGTCTGGAAGTATTTGTTTTGGTGGAAATTTATTTAAAAATAATGCTTCAGCTTTTTTTTCTGCTTCTATTACTTCATCGTAAATAGCTTTTTGTACTGTCTCATCTCCAGTTCTAAATCTTTTAATTGTTAATTCATCTACTTTTCCTATAGTAGATAAATTCAAGTCAACTTCAACACCATCTTTAGATATAAATTTTCTTGTAGCAAGAGTCTGCAGTAATTCATCATTTGCCGGAGAAACAATCCACTCTACTGTAGGTGTCACAGCTTGTGCAGACCTATCTATAACTTTACCTCCTAGAACACCGTGTAATTCAGCTCTCTGTTTGTAAACAAAATCAGTAACTAACTCATCATAAACTTTTGCATCTACAGGTGTTGTTCTTAATATAGCCATAGGGTTACCATCGCCTCCAGTAACATTTATCATTGTATCTCTTAAAGGATTGCCTTCTGTTTTTAATTCTTTTATTAATTTTGTATAAGCTACTTCTTTATTTTCAGTAAGACTTGATTCAATAAAAGCAATTCTTCTAGCTATAGCATCTTCTGCAGTACCAGCAAAATCAGCATAAAATGCTTTATTAAAACCTGAAAATTCTTTACCTTTTAATTTATATCCATCAGCAATTTGATTATTTCTACCAACATTTTTTAATTGTCTATCTGTATAACCTTGTCCTATTTGTACTTTTCCTAAACCTAATTTATAAATTTGACTACCTGGTAAAAAACCTTCAGCATTTTTGTATGTTCCTGCCATAAGATTTGATATATATTGTATCGGATGTTTATAGGCAGAGTTAATACCACTTGCAGCAAGTCGTGCCTGTTCTTCCATTTGCACTCGTACTAAATAAGCTACTCTAAGTAGAGCTAATGGTTTAAAGATACTTGAATAATAATTATCAAATACTGTTGATACTGCTGACTCACCTATTATATCTATTGCTTTACCTATTTGATTACTAAAACTTTTTTGGAACGCTCTATCTGCTTTAATTACTGCAGATGGTGCAGGTAACGTTATTGATGTAACTAAATGATTTTCAAATGTAGGATAACGATAACTTGTTCTAAATAAGTCTTCTGCTGTTTTTTCTGTAACTCCAAGTGTTTCTGTTTGATATTTTATAAATTCTTTTTTAAAAGACACTGGCATAGATACATCCATACTTCCATAGTATCTTCCTATATCTTGAGCATCTTCTAAATATCCTGCTGATGCTTTTGTTGATAACTCTACATATTTTTCTGTTTCTGCAGAGGAAATACCTTTTGCTTTCAATTGTTTAAGTTTCCAATCTCTTTGTCTTAGTAAATCACTTTTGATTGAACCTGCAACAAAGTTAGCTCTAGCTAATTGATTGTCACCAATTTTTGCAATACCATCAAGTAAATTATTAACTCTTGCATTTCTTACATTTTCTTCTACACCAGAAAAACTCATATACTTTACATAGTTAGTCATAAGATAATCTAGGTTATTGACATCAAGTTGTGTGTTGTCGTACACTTGACCAAATTGTCTTTGTCCGTCAAAACCAAAACTGCTTTGTTTTCCAAATGTATCACTCATCACTTTTCTAAACCTCCCAACTTTTTTTACTGAGGGTACTGCCATATCAGTTGCTGCAGCTAAAATATTAGGTTTAAGTAGTTTTCTTACTGCGTCAGCTTTTGCTATTGGGTCAGTTAACTTACCACGTTTATCTATAACTGATAATTTTTTATAAAAATCTGTAAATTGTTTTGAACCATATCCTGTACCTGCTTCTGATAATCTAGTCAAACTAAAGTTAGATTGTTCTAATATAGTTGCCGGATTTTTTCTATTGTCAAACATCCAAGTTAAGAAAGGTATCATTTCTTCACTAGCTAAATAATCTTCTACAGATTTTTGTTTTGCAACTTTTTGCAATCCTTTTTCTAAAAATCCCATATTGTCAGCTTGTTCAGTAGTTAAAGCAGCAAATGTTTTTTGTTCTCCTAAACCAAATTTACTTGCTCTAGCTGAAACAGCAGATACTCCTTTAAGGACTCTGTTAGCTGGGTCAGCATACCAGTTAAGTGCTAAGTCAATAACACCTGTCATAAAATCATACGCTTCAGTTTGTGGACTAGCTATAAACTCAAATGGTTTAAATAAAAATCTACCTGGAGTTACAGTAGGAACAACACCTCTTGCTCGTAATGCTTCTGCTCTAGCTCCAGTAAATTGTATTTTGTTTTCAGCTTCTTCAATATATTCTTCAAATATTGGTTTACCTAGTTGTTGCAAAGCTATAGCTCTAGCTACATCTGGTACTACTCCTTCATCAATAAGTTGTTGATATGTTGCTGTCTCTTCAGGGTCAGAACGAACAGATAAGAAACCGTCACCAATATCTACACTTCTACCTTCTTTTCTTGCTGTAACATATCTTGAAAGAGGGTCATCTACATCAGCTTCATTCCAAGCTTCTTTTAAATTTGCAGCCCTGTCAGATTGTAAAAGCTCTGCAGCTCTAGCTGCTCTAGGTATTGTATTTTCCCAAGCCCATAAAAAACCACTACCTACAGCTTTTAGAAGAAGGGTTGGTATACCTACATCAGTAGTTACACCTATGTTTTGGTAAGTTGCACTTTTTAATTTACTCCAAGTACCTTGGTCTCTTTCATTTACTCTTTGTTGTATTTGGTCAAAAAAATCATTATCTATATTTTGTTCAGCTGCAGTTCTAAGCATTGGACCAGGTACATTGTATGCTTTTTGATTTAAACTAGAAAACTGTTTAGCAACTTCTGGAGTAACTTTTTTCTTTACCTTTAGTAAATCGTTTACTATATCTTCTGAATATAAGCCAATTCCCATATCAAATTATATATGCAAGTAATGAATCATCTCCCGATTCTAGCCAAGACTGGTAAGCAAAATCGTTAAAATTAAATTTAGTAGCTGGTGTTGGACCAGGACCAGGACCTATTGACATACCAGCAGTGACTGTTTCATCTTTAAATTTAGTTGGTCCGAATGCCTCTATATCAGTTTGACCTCTTGTAGGTACAGGTATTTTTGTTTTAGCTATTGACGCATCTGGCAAACCACCAGTTGCTTCTACTTGTTCTTTTATGTCAACACCTTCACCATAAGTAGTACCTGCAGTAAGACCAGAAACCATACCTCCAGGATTTCTTCCTGGATTGTCAGTAAGATAATTGTTTCTAATTTTTTTCATTCTAACCATTACTCTTCCTCCTCTTCAAAAAATTGGAATGCAGAACTAATGACCATATAACCAAATGGAAAAACCATTGGTGGTAGTTGGTCTATATACATTTTACCTTTAGGTTTAAATACATCTTCTTCTAAGATTATGTCATCACCTAATTCATCTACATCAACTAAGCAGAAATCTACTATATCTTCAAATTTTTTATTTATAGACATTACCCACCTAAACCTTGTAGTACTTGTGCTATACCAGGTGGAGGACCTTGTGGTGGCAAGGCACCTCCTTCTGGTAAACCTTGTCCAAGTAATTCTTGTTCTGGTTGTGGTATCTCTGGCTCTTCTGCTGTAAAGAACTTATCTAGGATATTTTGCATATCATCTGGATTCTTTCTTATCTGCACAACAGCCATAGTTGCTTTAGGGTCGCCCTGTTGGGCTTGTGCTAACAATGTATCAAACAATACACTGTCTGCTTTTTCTTTTGTAATTCTATCGTTAACTCTAACAAGGTTATCTAAACCATCTAGGTTCTCTTGTAATGTTTGTCTGTCAATAATACCAGCTTGTAGTAACTGTAATCCTGTCACTATCTTCTGTGGTTCATCATAACCAGCCATAGCTCCATACACTCTTCGTGTTTTGTAAGAAGTTATATCTTTACCTGGGTCATAAGTTTCTGAATAAAAAGTATTGTTCATATAACCAGATAGTGATTTAGAGTTGCCACCATACATCTTTGCATCCCACTCTAATCTCTTAGAGTCAATCATCTCTATAGCATCAGACATAACTGTGTGATACTCTCTAATCATAAGTGACATAGATGCACCTAACTCTTCAAGTCCTCTACCAGTAGCAAAACTTAATGGTGACTGTGAATCATCAGTTGTAGGATAAGAACCACCAACACGAAGTTGTCGTTCTATTCTATCTATCTGTTGGAAAATCTGATAAGGAACATTAGATG
>Ga0098048_1001245_pt1 | contig 11297 bp, 17 predicted proteins | sample 13_taG_FD_75052 | JGI IMG/M metagenome (GOLD analysis project Ga0098048, IMG submission 75052) | Marine viral communities from the Subarctic Pacific Ocean - 13_ETSP_OMZ_AT15268 metaG | ecosystem: Environmental > Aquatic > Marine > Oceanic | place: Pacific Ocean | collected 2015-01-16 | reverse complement strand
GTTTGCCTTTTGTATATCCTGAAACATTTAATGCCATACTCATATATTATAGTAGACAGTTCTTTTAGTCAAGTATATAATGTAAATAATATTATGATAAAATATCAATTGAGATGCAGATGCAACCACGAGTTCGAGGGTTGGTTCCCAGACAGCAAAGAATACAAGAGACAGAAAAACAAGGGCATGATCCAGTGTCCCATGTGTGACAGCACAGCAGTTGACAAGGCCATCATGGCTCCCGCTGTGAAGACCTCCAAGAAGAAACAGATACCAGACGACTACTTTGTGATGGGGGAGAGTGCGGAACAGATTTTACGTAAACTCAACAAGAAGATCAAGAAAGATTACCAGGACGTTGGTAAGAACTTCGCCCGTGAGGCCAGAAAGGCACACAAGGGCAAACGTGACCAGAAGTTCTATGGCAAACCAACAAAGGAAGAGACCAACAAACTGCTGGACGAGGGCATAGACCTATTTGCCGTGCCTGACTACAAGGACAATTAGTGTTAATACAATCGATTGATAACAAGAACGATCTATATACAATCAAGGACATTGTGTCAGATGAACTGTTGCACAAACTTTCACAGGAAATACTTGAAGCAATACCTTATCAGCCAATGGAATGGCAGGAATACTTGCCAAGAAGAAAACTTTCCAAGTTGCCTGGCAGTGTGCTTTCACAGATAGACGAGCACATCAACACTCAGAAAGATACAATTGGTAAAGCAATCAATCAAACTATAGAGCACATTAGTACAACATTTTGGTTTGATCAGGAAGGTTTTACTATGGGTGCCCATATAGACAATCCCGGAGTTGGTAAAGTTATGCAGATATATCTGTCCGACTGCGAAGACGCCGGCACAGTTTTCTATGACGTGAGCGATGATGAGATCATAATAAAAGACGACGCACAGAAATGGCACTATGATGGTCCACATCCACCATTGAAGATCAGAAAAGCATTTGACTTTACTGAAAACAACGGCTACATCATGATTAATAACCAACTGCAACTGCATGGAGTCCCACATAAACTTGGTAAAAAACAGAAGAGATTGTCAGTTTATTGTTATATTAGTTGATCTTTCACTAGCGGTTGACACAATACACTTTCTAGTATATAATTGTAATATGGAACGTAGGATAACAGAGATTGAAACTCCAGAGTTACGTAACCATAATAATAACAATAAGGAAAAGGAAACAATATGCTAACAGGTATGTTTAATACACTTTTTCCATCTACTAAGAAGGAAACAAAAACCATGGCAAACTCAACACAATACGTTGTATACACAAGAAACTTCAAATCAAGAGCGAAGCAAATTGGTGTATTTGCGGAGCCGGCTTCAACTTACAAAGTGAATGGTGAAGTACACGGTGGTAAAATCAAGTTCAAAAACCTAGCAGTAAAAAACACTGCAAGAAAAACAGCGACTAACAAGTTGTTATCAAAAGGTTTGGACTTTACAGTAGAAGTATTAGGTGTTGCACCTAAGAACTCTGCTTTGACTATGAAGTCAAACATCATTTCTTTATTAAAAAGATCTGGAAGAAAAGTAATTAATTACTCTGCGTAATTAAATTTATTCAAAGGGGCGGTGCAGAAATGTGTCGCCCTTTTTTTGTGGCTTAAATATCTACATGTATCGAAAATATTGTTACAAAATAGTCAAAGATAAATTTGTTTTTTTTCCGGAACCATTCGACACTGGTCATCATCTAGGTACGGGCTACGCCAACCATGATGATTATTTCCTTTTGATTTCTAAAAATGCAAGTACAACCATAAGAAGAAAACTTGAGGAATGCAAATGGAAATATTATCTTCGGCCTCCATTCGAATCCAAAACAATTCACGCCATAGTGCGAGATCCTTTTGAAAGGTGGCTATCTGGTATTAGTGAATTTCTATGTAATGGAAATTATGAAAAAGATATGAGGGAGATTTACAAATTAATCGAATCAAAAACTTATATTGAAATGATATCTGAGATTGGTATCTTTGATGGTCATACTGTTCCCCAGACATGGTATCTTAGCAATCTACAGGTTGATAAGGTTAAATTTTATAAATTTGATGAAACAGTCGTGCAAAGATTGTTTGAAAATTTAAACATAGATGGTGCGTTCATAGATGAAAAAGTTTCTAACAATGCACCGGATCAATCTGAAATTAAAAATATTGTGAGGGATCAAATTATCAAACACGATCTTAAAGAAAAGATATTGTCACATTATGTAACAAATGATCTTCTTTTAATAAAAAGTATTAAAAAGTGGCTGTAGCACCAACCTCACCAACAGAGTTAAGCCATTGAGTCTTGAAGTGCTCAACACCTGTACCTGTCCAAGGTTCGCCTCCATCCCATGCGGCATCGACCGCGGCTTTGAATGCTGTCTGTTCATCTTGTGAACTGAATTCGAATATCACCACTAAAGTTTGATTACTATCCTCTAATGATTCTGTCTTTGTTGGTGATGATGTGTTGTATGCCGATTTGAATCCGATTAAGGTATTAGCGTTGGCCACGTCTGTGAAAGTGGTAAGTGTGCTGTCTGCTCCTCTTACTCTAAAGTATCTTTTGTGTCTGCAGTCTGAACTCATGTTTGTTGCTCCTTGTATAGCGTGTATTTATGCTCGTAAATACAACTATGCCGGTTAAACACCTACACATAGAGGCCTCCAGTTACTGTAATGCACGTTGTCCAGGGTGCCCACGTAATGCCTACGGCTATCCCTTAGAAGGCTTCTACACACAGGCCCACCTGCAACCAAAGAGGCTAGGAGAAATATTGCAGGAATTCCCTGATGTTGGATCTATTTTGTACTGTGGTAACCACGGTGACCCCATGATGAGTCCTTACATTGTGGATCTTTGTCCTGACAACATAGAGGTTTCCATAGCCACAAATGGAGGGATAGGAAGGATAAAGGATTATGAACAGTTGGCACGTAAGAAAGTACAAATCACATTTGGTATAGACGGCCTGGAGGACACAAATCATCTCTACCGGCAGGGTGTTATATGGCACAATCTAATGGAACGTGCAAAGGCTTTCATATCAGCGGGAGGATCGGCAACCTGGCAGTTCATTAGGTTCAAGCACAACATGGGTCAGACAGAGCAGGCCAAAGATCTCAGCGAGCAGTTGGGTTTCAAAGATTTCTTTGTTATGGACGTTGGGAGGAACAACATGCCTGCGATACAGCCCGACAAGAGCATCAGTCACTGGATACTACCGCCAGAGGAGGATGCACAGCCAACAGACTTCGATGTGGAGGAATATCTAAAGATGAGATATAAACCTTTCAACATCAATCCACCAACCTATGATAATCCTAAGTTGAGTTGTGAACACCTCGATGGCAATGTGTATGTGAACAGTGTGGGAGAACTATTTCCTTGCTGTTACCACGGATTCGGCCATGTGGACAGGCCAAAGGTGTACTTGAAGGACTTTGAAAAAATTAGATCAACCTGGAAAACTAAAAAATGTAATCAAGTCTGTGCAGTATCGTGTGGGGCGCCATAATATACAACATTGGCCGCTTTTGGGTATGACCTCCATGGATCAAATATGATAGTGCTCTCATCTGCTGAGAACTTATCTGACTCATGCACTCTCACTATGACTTCTACGGGTGTGTCTACTCCATTTGCCAGTTTCCCACCATGCTTTTTCACGTAGTGCTGTAATAACAATGAACTAGAACCATCCACTAGGTCCGTCCCGGGTTTGTAACTGTCGGACGAGAACCATATGTTTTTGCCATGCGTCAGTATCGCTTTCGCCATTGTCTCCGCTTGTCTTTCACGTGCAGTCATTATACTCTCAAACATGTCGTATCCCAAGTCTAACTCTTTTGCAAGCCATCTTAGTGCTATGTTGTCTCGTGGATGGCATGCTCCGCCATCGCCCATTCCGGCCTTCATGTATGCAGGACTCACGATTCTTTTCGTGCTCTTCGCCAGTGCCTGTGTCACCACGTCCACGTTCATGTTGCCCAACTTGTGAGCCACGTCCTGTATCATGTTGACCAGTGCCACCTTGTTGCTGATGAATGTGTTGTAGAATATCTTCATTGACTCTATCTCTTCCCAGGTACCGAACTCCACACGAGGGTAGTTGTCACAGACCACATTGTAAAATGCTTCAAGTTGTTGTGCCTTGTGTGCAGTTTTGTAAACACCTTTTTTGGTTCCTATCATTATCATCTCAGGATTGATCATGTCGTCGGCGACTGTGCCCATCGCGATTAGATAAGGATTGTATATCAATTTGGTGTTTGTCATCATGGGATCAAATTCTCTTCTACAGGTTCCCGGCAACACTGTTGATATCAGAACTAGCGTCTGTGTCATGCCCATGTGTTTGTTGCACTTGGTCAACACTTTCTTGACAGCGTCATAGTTGAAATCTTTCACGGGCAAGTGGCTGGTGGGTGCCCTGCCGTCGTAGCCGTCCTCGTGTGGGGTTGGTGTTGCCACGAACACAATGTCTCTGTCCCTGCACACGTCCTCTATGTCTTCTCTGATGTCTATGAAGTTGCTGGTCTTTGGGACAATGTCGTAGCCGGCCACATCAAAACCTTTTTTGGCAATTGCCTCAGCACATGGCATTCCAAGTTTACCCAGTCCTATAAATCCAATCTTGGTTGCGTATAATACTCTTGTTTTACCTCCTAGTCCAAACATCATTCCCTTTCTAAATCGTTGGTGACACAATGGAAGCCACCACCTAGTGTCCTTGAGTGTCTCATTGGTGTTGTAATTACCTTGAAGCCATTTTGTTCAATTTTTTTAATTAGGTCCTTTTGTATCTCATCCACCAACACAGTCTCTGGATCAAGTGACAGCAAGTTCATCCCTATCCACTTGGATGCGTATGGGAATTGGTAGAACTCCCTGGCCTCAACATCATCTACCCATATCTTTTTGTAGTCATTCATAAACTTTGGTAGGTCTCTTTCTTTTACCCTTGAAGCATTTACTATAACAGTGTTTTGGTCCAGTGTCAACAACGTAGAATCTATGTGCGTGATGCTGTGATCAACAACCTGCCATTTCACTACTTCGAACTTGTTGCCCACTTGTTGTTGCAACCATTCTGCACCTGCGTCGTTGGCAGAGTGACTCAAGGAGTATAACAATTTGTCATTGATCTTGAGCACGTTGGCGGCATCAAAGCAAGGGTCAGATTCAACATTTGGCCTTGGCGCTTTGATTACCTTTGCGTGTTCCAGGAACGGATAAAGTTCGATCTCGTTGGCCCTGCTTTGGAATGGAGTAGGACATTGTATCACTGTGTCACCCACACAAAGTAAAATGTCTCTGGCAGAGTAACACCAGTGTGGACCGTCCACTAAAGGTCTGTAAACTTCAATATCTCTGTTTTGCAATATCTCAACCAGCCTGCCTAGGTCCTCGGTGGCTTCATCGCTAACTTTTTTTGGTAATGATCCCAGTGTGAGTGTGCCCGGATAGGTGGATCTATCGATGCCAGCGTTGAATTCCGGATCATCTGTGGGCCAAGACATGTTCTCCACACTGCCAACAATGACTGATTTTAAATAACCATATTCATTGGTCGTGGATATTTTCATGTTTGTATTTAATGGCTTACATAACTCTTAAATAGGATTATGAAAACAATCTACTCAGATGCCGGCCGCACAGACGAGGTAATCTTTATAAGGCGAAAGATACTTGATGCCTTGGAGACAAATGATGCTGTCACTGTGAAATTACTACAACCTGGAATCATGTACCAGGACAAAGGAGAGTGGAAGACCGTTGTGGATTTTATGAACGAATTCAAAGGCAGGTCCATAACTTTCCATTCCAACCTAGTGCCCTTGAAGAAGTGTGAAGCAGAATTTCACTACACAAACGATATGTTCATGACCGGCCCTCTCTTGTACAAGGAGAATGAAAGGTGTAGAGAACTATTGTCAACGTTGAGGCCTTGCCATGACAAGACCAACACAAAGTTGTGGGATTTACTCCTAGGAGAAAAAAGTGACAACAAGGATCTTGTATACAAGATGATAGGACAACACCCGGTCAAGCAGAAGACTTTCTTGACATACTACGGTCGTGACACAGCAGGTGGACATTGGTCTGTGATGAAACCCAGTGTGCATAGTGCCGAGCCCATAGGTGATAGGAACAAGACACAAATAAGGTTTAGTGATCTCATAGATCCTGAAATATACAATCAGACCCAGTACTCGGCGATGATTGAGACTACTATCCATAATGATTTTGCCATGTTCAGTGAGAAAGAGGCCAAACCTATCATTGCCAAAAGACCATTTGTGATCTTTGGATCAATGAAGCACTTGGAAGCATTTCGTTCATTGGGATTCAAGACATTTGATTCCGTGATAGATGAGAGTTATGATCTTGTCGAAGACAAACAAGAGAGATGGAGTGCAGTTTTAGATTCAATGTTAAGGTTGAACGAAAAAGATCCTGTGGAAGTCTATGACCGGTTGGCTGATGTGCTTGAACACAACAAGAAACACTTCGAGACCCGGGACTGGAAACGTGCAATTGAATGGAATTCATATGACTAGCATAGGTTATTTTGGAGATAGTTTTTGTGAAAGTAGAGATAAAGACAGTTGGTGTGTGCTCCTTGCTGAAAAACTAGATGCTGAAATAGTGCATTGGGGTAGAGGTGGAGCAAGTGTTTGGTCCACTTTCATGGCGTATGAAAATGTCAAGAAGTCGAATAGCATACCCGACATCTCTGTGTTCTGTTGGACTGAACCCTATAGGTTATATCATCCCAGACTACCCATAGCCAAAGGTGCTGTGCCAATCCCAGGTGAAGACGAAAGGGTGTACGAGGCCGCAGACATGTATTACGTATTCCTACAGGATTACTACAAAGAAGAACTTGTTTACAGTTACTCCTTAAAATGGTTTGACAGGCATGTGTTGTCAGAGAACCCTAATAAAGTATTACAAACATGGAGCATTAAACCTTTTGAATTGGCAGGACGTGATACTGAAATCAAACTTACCACAGGAAAGTTTGTTGATGAAAGCATGTTGGAGTTTGCTTGGGGAGGTAAGACACCTAAAGAAGGTTTCAAGTTTGATATAAATCTAAGCAATCACATGACCACTGAACAAAACAAGCAATGGTGTGCTAAGATGTATGAGGCATTTGTCCAGTAATTTGAATAACATATCTTGAAGACTCACCGAGGTTGGCGGCCATATGTTTGGTTGCACCTTGCCAACTGAACCACGAACCAACAGGACCTGTGCAATACTTGTCCTCTATCCACAGTTGATGACCTGGTGCAGGATCATGTAGGAAAATCATTATCCTGACTATATCTTCAACCTTAGCTTTCTTATTCCTTGCGTAGGTAGGATAGTTGTCCTTGTGCCACGGCAATATCAATCCGGGTGTGTACTTTGCGAAAGCATAAACTAACTCTCTTAGATTGAATAGTTCTAGCACATATCCAAATATGGCATCAACTTCAGCAGGAACGAACACACCTTTGCCAACTTCTTCGAATTTAGGTATGAGACATCCTACCCTCTCCTTGTAGATGTTGTAGTTCTCTTCCGCAGTTGTGAACCCTTGCCTTTTGTCTGGATTCTCATACCATGGTAATTCTTCATAGTCTTTGTTGTTCCAATGCACAGGTATAGTGCCTTGTTTGTGATTCCAATCAGAGTAAGAGTACTTCATAATATATGTAGGTAATTATCATATATGACAGGACCGGTCGAACAATTCGAGAGCAATCTTTCTCTTTTCACAGGAGCACCATATGTGGTTGCGACCGACTGTTGCACACACGCCATAGAGCTATGTTTCCGATTACTGGAAATAAAGAAGACAAGGTTCACCGCATTCACGTACATCAGTGTGCCCATGACAATGAAACTTTTGAATGTTGATTACGAACTGTCAGGCACCTCTTGGAGGGATGAGTACTCGTTCCTGGGCACACCCGTGTGGGACAGTGCCAGATGCTTGAAGCCCAACATGTACAGACCTAGACAGTACCAATGCCTCAGTTTCGGACACAGCAAACCCTTGGACAATGTGAGGGGTGGAGCCATACTGTTGGACAACGAAGAACACTACAAACAGTTAAAGATGATGAGCTACGACGGAAGAGATCCATCCCATGATAGATGGACAGACCAGAAAGTGTTCAAGCAAGGATTCCATTACATGATGAGATACGAGGAGTGTGAGAGTGCAACACTCTTGCTCGACAACTACATATCCAACGGAGACTTCGAACACCAATACAAGCCATACCCAGATGTGCGAGACATAGAGATACAATGAAGGTAAAAGGCTACGCGACATTCGATCCATTGAAGACCTGTCTGGTGGGCAGGACATATGGCAGGGAACAGTTCAAGCACATAAAGAATCAAAAAGTAAAAGACGTGTTGTTCAGGATACTGGACGAGACGGAAGAGGACTATCAGAATCTCTGTGATGTGCTGAACAAGGCGGGGGTGGAGACCTTGCGTCCAGACATCGTGACAACAGACACCACACACAGACCAGCCAACCAACCCAGGGACGACATGGCGGTGATAGGTGAGACCTTGTATGTCAACAACAACAGGCCCGAATACAGATCCATACTGGACAAAGTAGAAAACAAGATCATTGTCGAGGAGTGTGAACAACAGAAGTTGATCAGCACCAGTTTCATACACAGGCTGGGAGACTCCATGCACTGGGGAACGAACAAACCCACTTGGAGGGACAGTGCGTTGGTCAAGAAATACGAGCAACAGTGGACAACTGAAGGATTCAACGTTGATGTTATGGAACACGAGGGACACGGAGACTGCACCTGGTGTGTGCCCAAGCCTGGTTGCATTGTCACACTGTTCGAGATACAGAACTACGAGGAGAAGTTCCCAGGATGGGACGTGTGTTACCTCGAGGACAAGTACTGGGATCAGATGTCACCGTTCCGTAAGGTCAAACAGAAGAACGGAGGCAAGTGGTGGGTGCCAGGTGAGGAGGACAGCGATGACTTCTCCGAGTACGTGGAGACCTACTTCAAGGACTGGGTTGGCTACGTGGAGGAAACCGTGTTCGAGGTCAACATGTTGTCAATAGATCAGAACACGATACTGGTCAACAACTACAACCAACAGGTGTTCAACTTCCTTGAGAAGCACAGCATAACACCAGTGATCACACCTTTCAGACACAGATGGTTCTGGGATGGTGGGGTACACTGTGTCACACAGGACCTATACCGAGAAGGCTCGCTATTGGCTCGCTATTAGGTCTTTGATTTATTAGATTATTTTGAGTAGTCTGGTGTTGGTCCACCGTACTTACGGCCCTTGATCCGCTTGCCACTGACCTTCATGGTCTTGCCACCGATCTTCTCATTTCTATTACCGGTACGTTTCCTCTTTCCCTGTGACTTGCATGACGATATCCATGAGGCAGGTAGATCCTTTGCGGGTCTGCTACATGCACTGGCAGGTGCTGGTCCTATGTTCTCGTCTGTGTTGTATATCTCGAATATCTTCATCTCAACTGTATTTAACACATCCGTCCATGTCAAGTTGATCTTGTGCAGAGTGTAGCACCCGTAACAAAATGTTATCAGTTCCTTTGTTTAAGCATCAGTATAAGCATCAGTATAAGCATCAGTATAAGCATCAGTAAGGTTTAGTTAGTTAGGTGTAAGGCCTATAAATACGAGTATGAAGATCACAGAAGTCATCATAGCGTCAACAGAATCAAAAGATACAGGATTCAGTGCCACAATATCCAGTGCCATCAAAGGCGATCAGACACAAGATGTAGTGCCACAGGATATAGTGTCAGAGAATATCTCGGCACTGGAGGTTGACAGCATCGAGGAACATCCAGACCATTCCGCCATCGCTGAGGGCGTGAGCCAAATCCTGAGGCGTACCAAAGGCAAGGCACCCAAGCAGGGATTCAGATGCTCATCCGGACCCAGGAAAGGTCGTATCGTGGCCAAACCCAGCACCTGTTTCCAGAAGACAGATCCCAAGAAGTCTGCCAAGATCAGGAAGAAGCGTCAGGCCAAGGCCGGCATAGCAGGCAAGAAACTGGCCATGACCAAACGGTCTGGGGCAGGATCAAAGAGGTTGCAGGGTGTACAGATCAAGCAGGCCAAGAACAAGGGCAAGTCAGTGGCCAAGAGAGCAGGTGCCAGAGCACCCATCAAGTCTCGAATCGTAAAATAATATGAGTTATATAGAATGGGTCAAAAGGCAGATCAGGCTTTTGAAACTTTCTAATGTTATTAGATTTCCTATAGAGAAAAGATTGGAACAGATCCAAAAAGAAAAAAAGGACTAGTCCTCTAGGTCTATGCCATCGGCCTTCAAGGCCTCTTCAACCACCACTCTGGGTGAGTAGGTCCAAACGGTGAACCCGGATTGATTCATCTCATCTCCGTCCACCACACCCTCTATGCCCTGTCGCTTTAGGGCGGAATGGATGCTTGGTACTATGCTTCTGTCCTGGTCCAAATCCCAATCGCCTATGTCGGCAACCTGGAAATGGTGCTTATGTGTTTCATTCGTCATCGTGTATTCCTATTATTATATTTTGATTCTCTTTTAACTTTTGTTCCTGTATCTTTTCTAATTTCCTGCTCAACAGTATCGCCCTCGTCAGGTTCTGTCCCGTGGCGTTGTCCACCATAAGGACATTCATTGCCAATCCTATTATCGTTGATATGATCATCTCATTATCCAAGGTCCAAACAATATCAGTATCAACATCACTGGCACCACAATGGTCATCGGCCAGAAATGTAATAGTTCTAATATCGCTTTTTTAGTTTTTCTCTTCATCTGAATTTACTTTCTAGATGTGACAGGTGCTCCCGGCACCACTCTTCCATCTCCATCTTTGCGGGTATGATCTCTGACTCCCTGTACCCAAACCCTAGGCAGATGCTATGGAATCTCTCTCCGAACTTCTTCGGTCCCATCAATGCGTCATCACCATCCTGGGTGTATCCATCCAGGTAGTCGCCCTTGGTGTAGGCCTCTGTCATGTCGTCAACTATGTCCTCTATAGATTTGACCTGCAATCCTTCTATCATTATCTCACTATGCCTTTCTGCATTATCTCATGGTGGTCTAATGCGTCTGTGAATTTTTTGGGTTCTGGAGCAGGCGTATCCTTGATATCATATCCGTGAATATTAAGCACCTTTTTCATGTTCTCCACAGCCTCTAATCTGTTTGTTCTTGTTGGGAAACTTGAATCCGATAAAT
>Ga0098048_1001241_pt1 | contig 11314 bp, 6 predicted proteins | sample 13_taG_FD_75052 | JGI IMG/M metagenome (GOLD analysis project Ga0098048, IMG submission 75052) | Marine viral communities from the Subarctic Pacific Ocean - 13_ETSP_OMZ_AT15268 metaG | ecosystem: Environmental > Aquatic > Marine > Oceanic | place: Pacific Ocean | collected 2015-01-16 | reverse complement strand
TATCTAATAATGGCTTAGAAGAAATACAGCGGTATGGTATGTATGACTTTTTTAGAGATAAGCTAAGCGAATTAGATGATCCAAATCCTACAACAGAAGCGCGGCGTAATGGAAAAGCTGTAGGTATGTGGGATATTTATAATAAACAATATGTTGTTTCTTTGCAAACGGCGTTGCCTGGCGGGTTTTCTACTAATGCATTGGGGAATGTACAAACTAATAAATATTTTACATTATCTTTTGATGATGACATAAATGGGTGGAATAGCTTTTTTAATTATAAGCCAGGATGGGGTTTTAGTCTAAAAAATTATTTTTATACTATAGACAACGGTAATAGCACCACTACTCAAGCTTCTTTGTATAGACATAATAGCATGGCTGTTAAAAGAGGAAATTTTTATGGCGTTAATAATGATTCAAATGTTACATTTATATTTAACCCAAGAGTAAGCTCTTCTAAGGTTTTTAAAACAATTAATTACGAGGGTAGCAATGGTTGGCAAGTAGATAGTTTTGTTTCTGATTTAACGGGTATTGGGTCGGTTGATACAAATTTTCAAAATTTTGGAACTACAAACACTAGGGACACTACATCTTTAATATATAGCTATAATGAAGGTGCTTATGATAATTATGGCAATCAGTATCCCGCTACATTAATTCCGCCATTAAATAGAGCAGGGTTTGATAGAAAAGAAAATAAATATACAGCTAATTTAATTAACAATAGCCCTGCTGCTCCCGGGGAAGTAATCTTCGGTAATCAAATGAGTGGTATTAAAGGACACTTTGCTACAGTTACAATGTCTACAGATACTGTAACTGATTTTGGAGGAACAAAAGAATTATTTGCTGTATCTTCGGAATATGTAGGCTCAAGTTATTAAATTATATGGAATTAACAAAAACTAAAAACGACAATATTATAATGCACAACAATGGGGGTATTGTTGATTGTGAAAACATTATACCAGTTACTCATGAATTTGCTGACCAAATATATTTAAGAAAAATGGTTATGCAAAAAAATCAAATAGTAATTGGTGCTGAACATAAGCACGAACACGTATGGTTTTTATTAACTGGCAAAGTATTAATTAAAGAAGGTAAGGAAACAATTATTCACGAAGCACCTTGTTATACAATTTCAAAACCGGGTGCTAAAAGAACAATTATAGCATTAGAGGAATCTATTTTTATGAATGTACATAAAAATCCAGACAACATTAAAGATATTAAAGAATTAGAAAACCAAATAGTAAAATTATGGCATTCATAACAGCAGCAATAATAACAGGATCTATAGCCGCAGCGGGCACAGTAGGGGGTGCAGCAATAGCAGCAAATCAACAAAAACAAGCCGCAAAAGGAGCCAGGCGTGAAGCTAATAGACTTCAAGGTGATATTACTCGTTTAGAAGAACAACGTAATAGAGAAAATCCTATAATAAATCCTTATGCGGGTGCTGAAGACTTATCTTCTATGATTGAAGATTTATCTGGATATTTAGACAATCCATACGCTAATCTAGGCGTTGCTACTAAAGCGGCTGAAATACAAATAGAACAAACTGATATTGCTCTAGCTAACACATTAGATTTATTAGCAGCAACAGGTGCTAGCGCGGGGGGTGCTACCGCTTTAGCTCAAGCCGCAGCAAGAAGTAAACAAGGGGTAGCCGCTAGTATAGAAGCGCAAGAAGCGCAGAATGAAAAACTTAGAGCGCAGGGTGAGGCAATGCTTAATCAGCAAAAAATGGCTGAAGCCACAAGAGTACAAAGTGCTTTATTTGGTGAAGCTACCAGACAACAACAAATAGAAGCAGAAGGAGAACTATTTATGTTTAGAGAAAAAGATAATAGATTTTTAGAACAACTTGATCGTAAACAAGCTCAACTAACCGGCCAACAACAATTGCAGGCGCAAAGGAGCGCGGATGCAGCTTCTATAATGGGTGCAGGAATTAGTGCTGGAGGACAAATTTTAGGGCAAACAGCTACATCAGCATTTAAAAACATGGCCGCAACTACAACTCCAAATATTGATATGACCCCGGTAGGCGTGGGTACTTATCAAACTCAAGATTACACTAATTTTGGTAGTGAATTTGTTCCTAAAGTACCTAACTTAATAAATCAATAATGGCAAGTACATATAGAAGTCCAGAAACGGTAGTAGTATCAGAAGCAGCACCAATAGTAAATACTATAAATAGTCTTGCTGGCACATTTTTAAAAACATCTGCCAATATAAAAGCAATTCAAGATGAAAAAGTAAAGCAAGCTAGAGATTTTAATCAAAGGCTTATAAAAGATATTACTATAGACCCTACCGCTTTTTATAAAGCTTTAGGCGAAAATAATGCTAATAGAGCTCTTTTTGATCAAGTAAATAATTTAATGGATGAAAATGCTAAATTACAATTAGACATTGAAGCTGGTTTATATTCTCAATCAGACTATAGAAGTTTAATGGCTAGCAAAAATAAAACTATTTCAGAACTTTCTCAATTAGTTGGTTTAGCTGAAAGCGAAAAAACCTCTTCGACTGCGTGGGTAGAAAATGCTGAAGATAGAGTTAACAACTTAACTAATCAAGGCGGGGACTCGTTAGTAGGTAATACAGATTATGTAAATGCTAAAAACATTTTTTCTAAAATGAGTAAAGGCTCAGTAGAAAGAATTTTTAAGGATAATGTAATGTATTATAAAATAGAAGGAGAAGGTTTAGATAAGCCTTATGAAATTCCTGCTACTGGATTTTTATCTAAGCAATTGTTCAAAGTGCCTAATTTTGATAAAGAATGGGCAAATATATTAGAGCAAGCAGGGCTAGTTAAAAATGGTACAAAAACAGATTTATTTAAAAATTTAAGTCAAGAACAGTTTGAAACTAAAATTGCTGAATTAGTTGAGGTTAAAACCGAGGGAGCGATAAGAAACAGGCAAGTAGCTAATAGTATGTATGTTGAAATATTTGGTGGTGATAAGCCATTTGAACAATACGGTGGGGGTGATGAAAATCATTATACAGGAAGTGCTATAAGTAATACTGATGCAGACAAATTTAAAACAGCTATGACGGAATATGTAATGAATATTACACCCGCATGGGAAGCTAAGGCTCCTAAAGAATTAAGCGATGTAGACGTAAGAGCAATTAAAACACAAAATTTATTTGATAGCAATGTTAAAGAATGGGAAGATAAATTTAAAAGAACAATAAGTAAATTTAAATCGGCGTTTAATCCCGCTGGCGTAATGACTGGTGAATTAGATATTTTTGATGAAATACAAAATGAAGATGGAGAAACAATTCAAGAGCTAAGGCCTGATTTTGTGGAGGCTCTTTCTTATCTTAACGGTATGACAATTAAATCTATTAATCCAGGTGAAGCAAAAATTTCTGGAGGAGGTTTAAAAGGAGATTTTACAGTAACTCAAAATTTGCCAATAAGTGTTTTTGTTGAAAACTTGCATAAAAATATTTGGGAACAAAATAAATTATATGATGCTAAAACAGCTAGTAAATTTGCTTATCAATTTAAACCGCCATTACCAGGAAGCTAAATTTTAATTATGTATAAATATAAAGATTATAACTATTCTTTAGAAGAAGTTCAAGATGCTGCAGATAAAGAAAAATTATCTATAGACGAATATATTAAAGAATTTAATATACAGAAAACCGATCCCGATTCCGATGAAGAGGGAAAGGAAACCCCTTCACAGGAGACAGTGGATGCAACTGTGAAGGTAAGCGATACGGCATCCAAATCGGAAACTTCTTCATTGGAGTTAGCAAATCCAAAGCTAACTAATTTTGAAGCTTATGAGGATTTCGTAAGCACCCCCAGTAAAGTTACACCAGAAGGGCAAATAGAATTAAGACAGCGTAAAAGAGAAGATGTAAGTGAAGAAATATTTGATCCTGTTGAATTAGAAGAAGTAGTTGTAACAGGAGAAAAAATAGAAACTGATGCGGCTGATGCTTTAGTTAAATTAGAAATTGAGGATTATAGAAGCCCTGCTGAAAAATTAGTTAAACGATTAGCAGAAGGAGTTGAGCCTCAAGATCCTGCTACCATGTCTACTGCCCGCAGTATTTATAATACTACAATAAATGCATTAAATCAGTTATCTAGTGTGGATGAAAAAGCTGAGTTTTTAGGAGCGTTTATTAGTAGCGACATAGATTTAATATATAATATATTTGGAGAAAAAGCTGGCAAAAAAATATTAAAAGAAAATCAAAAAAGACTTTCTAAAGCTAGTAAGCGTTTTGATGAAATTAATTCTTATTCACTACCTACTATTGGATTTACCGATATACCAGAAAGAAAAGGGTTTACTGGCAAATTAGGCGGGGGCGTGGCGGGAGCATTAAATGCTTTATCGGCGTTTGGAACGTCTATTGCTATTTCAGCTCCAACTTTTGGTGTAGGTTTAGCTTCTGATATGATTGCTGGGTCTGTAAAAACTTTTAATGATAATAAAGCAGCTAGACTAGGAATTTCTTTTGATGAATTAATTAAACAAGGCAAAGGTGATCTTTTTGTACCCGCAGCATTAGGCGTGTTTGGCTATGGCTTAGAAAGAGCTGGTATAAAGGGAGTAAGTAATTCAATTAATGCAATGTCAAACCCAGCAAAAAAAGGATTATATAGTCTTTTGAATGCTGGAGGTAAAGAAGGAACTACAGAATATTTACAAGGAGGTGTAGAGGTTTTTAATGAAGCATTAGGTCAAGGCAAAAATATTGATGAAGCTGGCAATGTAGTTTTTAATTATTTAACGTCTAAAGAAGGTTTCGAAAATTTATTGCAAGGTGCTTTTGGCGGAGTTGGTATGTCAGCTGGCGGTAGATTTGTAAAAGCTGCTAGCGCAATAAAAACACCCGCGGAAAATCAAGAAATTGCAAATTTAGTAACAGAGTATTCATCGTTAGAAGATCAAAAATATAAAAGAAGCTTAACACAAGAAGAAAGAGACATTCTTATTAAATCGCAAGATAACATTAAAATACAGCTTACTTCACAGATTAAAAAAAATAATGTGTTAGTTGCTTCTATGAATGAAAATCAAATTGATAATATTAATAATAATTTAGATTTAATACGTAGTATACAAAAGCAAGAAAGAGCTATTAATGAAAGCGGTAATTTAAGTGAAGAAGCAAAAGCTTCTGCGTTAAATCAATTACAAAAAGATAAAAAATTAGCTCAAGATCAAATATTTAACGAAAGAAATCAAGCGGAACGTAGAGCTGCTAATATTAATAAAATTAAACAATTAGCCGAAACAGAACAAAATTTAGAAATTCAAGATTTTGCTACAACTGCAGAAGTAGAACAATATTTAAAAGAAAATAATATTGCTAAAGGCCAAACTAAAAAAGCGGCTAATCAACAAGGGTTTTTTGTTCAAAGACCTGGTCAAAAAGATTTAATTGTAATTAATCGTCAACAATCTAACAAAGACAATGCGGTTAACGTTGCTGCCCATGAATATCTTCATTATATACTATCTAAAATGATAGCTAAAGATTCTGAAGCTGCAAATAAGTTAGGTAAATCTTTAGACCAATATTTAAATAAAATAGACAGCGAGCAAATAGAATCAAGTCAATTTAAACAAAGGCTAGAGCAATATAAAAACTTACCTGAAGCAGAAAGAAATGAAGAAGTGTTAGCTTTGTTTTCAGATGCTTTAGCACAAGGTGATTTAAAATTTGATACTAATATATTTACAAATATAGGAGATGCTACCCGGCGATTTTTTCAAGATTTAGGTGTTGGTATAAAATTCAATAAAGGTAAAGACGTTTTTAATTTTATACGAGATTATAATAAAAGTGTTGAAGAAGCAAGATTAACTGAAGCTCAAAGAAAATTAATAGAAGCTGACGATAGTAGTGCGGTTAAACAAGCCGAAGAAGTAATTAAAGAATCAAGGTCTGAAGAAGCATCTAATAAAGTTCAAGAAATATATGAAGAAAAAGGTATTAATGGTGCTTTAGAAATAATAGAACAGTTTAAACCTATAACTAATAAAATAGTAGAGCAACGTAAGAATGCACCAGGCTTTGACAGACAATTGCTTACTGATGAAATTGAAACAGGAGCTGGTGGTATACTTGATTTAATACAAGCATATGACCCCGCCTCTAATGTTCCTTTAGCTGCTTATATTAATAAGTTCTTACCTGTAAGAGCTATTACAGCATCGCGTAGAATATTAGAAGAAGAATTTGCGGGAGATATTGCAGAAGCACCACAAGTAGCTGCTGAAGCCGCTCCTGAAGTAGAGGCTGAAGTCACGCCTGCTAAAGCTAAAAAACAAGTTAAAAAAGAAACACTTAGTGCAGAAAATCAACAAGCGCTTGAAGACGTTGTTGCGGATTTAGAATTAACTGAAGACGAACTTACTTTTAAAACATTACCAAATGCTGCAATAGAGGTATTTGCTAAACAAATTGGTATACCTGCTAAAAAGTTTGCTGGCGCCTCTAATTTTACACAAGGAGAACTTGGTGCAGTAATAAACTTTATTGAAGAAAACATAGATATTATTAGACAAGCTTTGCCCCAAGCGGCTGTTTTAGAAGGTGCGCCTGTTAGCGAGGGTCTTATAGGTACCGCAACTGGTGTACCTAATAATCTGTTAAAAGATCCTAATTTATATACACGTAAAGAAAGAACTACAAAAAAAGCTGGATTAGTACCTTATGAAAAAAATAAAGGTATTGACAATAGTTCAATTCTAAAAGCTATAGGTATTATCGAAGGCAAAAGAACTGCCGGGCCTAGAGATAAACAAGCTCAAACAGCTAAAGGATTAATTAATGTACTTGCTAAATTTGCTACAAACCAAGAAGTGCGGCAGCGAAAAGATTTAACTCCTCAGCAAAAAACAGATATTGAGACTGGCAAAGGAAGTAGATTATTATATAGCCTTAATACTAAGGGTGATGGCACGTGGAAACCTAGCCCCATAAATCCTTTAAGTAATAATAAAGTTTATAATTTTAATGTAGGAGATAATTCTTTTGTAGTTACATTATTTGAAAATAATGATTTTGATTACGAAATTTTAGAACAAACAGAGGGAATAAAAGATGATTCTTTTGTTAATGACCCTAAATCAATGGCTACATCATTTTTCAATGTTGAAGAAGATTCATATGAAATAACTGGTAAAGTTGGGCAAAAAGACTCTATTAAAGTATTTAGTATTGTAGCAAACAGTTTATTAGATATAATTAAAAAAGATAATTTAAATTCTATAACGTTTGTAGCTAAAGAGCCGAATAGGCAAAGGTTATACCTATCTATGATTCAAAAATTTCAAAAAGAATTAGGATGGGAATCATATTCTTTTCCAGTAGAGGGGGAAACAGCATTTACAGTTTATAATCCCGAAGTGTTTAAAAGTAAAGAAACAGCACCTTCAGATTCAAAAGAAAGTAGAATATTGTTTAGTAGATCATTAAGTAAAGTTTTTGGATTATCTGCCAGCGATGCTTTTAGCTTTAATAATATATCTGATATTAATTCTGGTAGAATAGAATTAAAAGATTTGTCGTCGTCTATGATTAAAGATGTAGGCATTCAGGAGTGGATCAACATTATAGATCCTGTTATTAGTAGACAATACAAAGTTGGGGATAAACAACTATTAGATAATAAAATTGGCTTTGATTCACTTGAATTAACAGAAAAAGAATTTAATGAAAATAAAAATATATTATTAGAGCGTGCAGTTGTTGATGGTAAAAGAAGATCTAATCAATTTTTAACTCGCGGTAGAAAAGATTATTATGAAAATATATTATCTAATGCTATAAATAAAAATGTAAAATGGGTTCCTAGAAAAGGTGTAGAAATTGATGGAATTATATATAAAACTCCAATAGTTCCTACACAATCTCCTAAAGGATTTATAAATAAAAAAGAATGGGATATTTCTTTGCCTGAACGAATAAAATTTGCAGAAAATCAAAAGCAGGGGTTTAAAAAAATAATACAAAAGTTAACTAATACATATCAAAATTCTAACAAAAGTAGAAAAGATAAAGTAAAAATTGGAATGGTATTAAATACTTTTAATTCTAATATTAATGGTTTAATTAGAACAGCTGCTATTCCCGGGTTAGAATTTAGAGTAAAAGAATTAAATAAAGCTTCTGATTATAGATATGAACATACTCAACCGGCTTCTGAAACTTTAAGACAATTAGCAAAAATAATTGTTGGAAATAAAAACGCTCAAACATTTGAAGAAATAATGGAAAACTTTAGAGTTGCTATTATTCCAAAAATATACGACGACGTTATAAATAAAGTAAGAATTGCTGGAAAATCACTAAGATCAACCTCTCCATTAGATGAAAATAAAAATTTACAAAAACCAATTGAATCAACTAAACCAACCCGCTATGAAGCTGCATCAAAAGCTATAGCAAATGCAGGATTAGCCCCATTAATATTAACCGATGCTATAGTACCCGCAGATAAAGCTCAAGTAAAATTAAGCAAATCAAAATCTAAAGCTGCAATAAAAAATAACTTAGAATTACCTAAATCTCAACGCTTACCTAAGGGTAGTACTAATGAACAGGTATTAGGTAAAATGCAAGAGCTTGATAATGAAGCTAATGAAGCTAGAATTAAATACAGCAAATCACAAAACTTAGATGAAGCATTTAATGATATTATTGAAGCTAAGACCGGTATTGAAACATATAAAAGATTTTCACCAGCTAAGGCAGCCGTAAGGGGCGCAAGTAAAGGTAAATTTAATTTCTTTATTCCGCCTAGCGCCGAAGACTTTACGGGTTTATTATATAAAACTTTAGCTAAAGGTAAATTAGGTGATAGGCAAATGCAATGGTATAAAGATAATTTATTAGATCCTTATGCTAGAGCAATGAATGATATATCTGCTGCTCGAGTAGCAATGTTTGAAGATTATAAGCAATTAAAAAAGGATCTTAAAGTTATTCCTAAAGATCTTAAAAAGAAAAGTGTTGATGAATATACTAGGGAGCAGGCCGTAAGAGTTTATATATGGAATGAGCAGGGTAATAAAATACCTGGATTGTTTAAAACAGATCAAAAACAATTGGTTGATTATGTAAATAACGATCCTGAGCTTAAACTATTTGCAGATCAACTTGTTGATATACAAAAAAATGATGATTATTCGGCACCAAAAGATGGATGGCTTACTGGTAGTATTACAACAGATTTGTTAGAAAACGTTAACTCTATAAAAAGAAAAAAATATTTAGAGCAGTGGCAAAATAACGTGGACGAAGTATTTTCAGAAGTTAATATGAATAAATTAGAGGCCGCATTTGGGAAGCCTTATAGAAAAGCTTTAGAAAATATTCTTACACGAATGAAAACCGGTAGGAATAAACCATTTAGAAGTGACACATTAGCAGGTAGAGTTACTGACTGGTTGAATAATTCTGTTGGCGCAATTATGTTTTTTAATACGAGATCAGCTGTATTGCAAACAATATCATCAATTAACTTTGTTAACTGGAGTGATAATAATATTTATGAAGCTGGTAAAGCTTTTGCTAATCAACCTCAATATTGGAAAGACTTTAAATTTTTATTTAATTCAGACTTTTTAAAAGAAAGACGGGGTGGATTAAGATTTAATGTAAGTGAATCTGAAATAGCAGACATGGCTAAAAAAGGTGGAGCAAGAGGTGTCATAAGTAAAATACTTCAAGCCGGATTTTTACCTACACAAGCAGCCGATAGTTTTGCTATTGCATCAGGAGGCGCTACTTTTTATAGGAATAGAATTAAATCTTATATTAAAGAAGGTTTAACAGAAGCTGAGGCACAGGAAAAAGCATTTTTAGACTTTAGAGAAATAGCTGAAGAATCTCAGCAATCATCAAGACCAGATAGAATTAGTGCCCAACAAGCGGGTCCATTAGGACGCACCATATTAGCTTTTGCAAACACTCCAGCACAATATGCTAGATTAACTAAAAAAGCCGCTAGCGATCTTATAAATGGCCGTGGAGATGCTAAAACAAATATATCTAAACTACTTTATTATGGGGCGGTACAAAATTTAATATTTAATACTTTGCAACAAGCTGCGTTTGCAATTGCATTTGGAGACGATGATGAAGATGAAAAGAAAAAAGAAGAAAAATATATTAGCGTAGCTAATGGAATGGCAGACGGCTTACTTAGGGGGATTGGTGTTGGCGGAGCTGTTATTGCTACATTAAAAAATGCTTTAGTTAAAATTATTAAAGAATCAGAAAAGAAACGACCAGATTATGCTGAAACTGCTGTAATACAATTATTAGGTATATCCCCACCTATTCAGTCAAAAGCTCAAAAAATTAGAAGTGCTTTAAAATCTTACGAATGGAATAAAGATGAAATGAAAGAAAAAGGATTTAGCTTAGACAATCCCGCTTATTTAGCAGGTGCTAATGTTATATCCGCTTCAACAAATGTACCTCTTGATAGAGTAATTAAAAAAGTTAATAATGTCAGAGCGGCTACAAGAGATGATATATCTAAATTAGAAAGAATGATGTTATTAGCGGGCTGGTCAGATTGGCAACTAGGAATACAACCGAAAAGAAAACCTAAGAAGAAAAAGAAAACTAGAAGTTCTGGAAGAGGAACTAGCAGAAGTAATAGTAGATCATCAAACAGAAGATAATATGGAATCACCATTGTATGCAAAAATTAGCGGACCTTGCAAAGCCGCAGCAAAAAGAAAGTTTAAAGTATGGCCTTCAGCCTATGCTTCAGGATGGGGTGTAAGATGCACAAGCGCAGGTGGGCCTGGTAAAATGGGTAAAAAGAAAAAGTAATTATGGCATTTGAACAAAACAATTCTCCGTTTCAAAAACAAAAAGGTGGAGGCACGACAAAAGCCTGCTTACCTCTTGCTAAAATACGTAGCATGAGTAAATCTGAAAAAGAAAAAGTTATTCGCGCTAAAAGAAAAGCGGGTAAAGCCGGCAAATATAAAAGAGACTCTAAAACTAATGTTAAAGGCGCAAGTAAGCCAGGGGCTACATTAAGAGATTGGTTTGAAAAAGAAGATTGGAGGCAGGTGGCTAACCCTAGTAAAAAATGTGGTGAAAAATGAAATATTTTAACGACAAAGATGATTTTAAAGGGAATATAGATAAGATGGATCCCAAATTGTTAACCATGCTTGACGAGCTTCGTGAAGAATATGGCCAACCTATTATTCTTAATTCTTCATATAGATCTGCTTCTCATCCTGTAGAAATTGTAAAAAGCAAACCAGGT
>Ga0098048_1001240_pt1 | contig 11329 bp, 6 predicted proteins | sample 13_taG_FD_75052 | JGI IMG/M metagenome (GOLD analysis project Ga0098048, IMG submission 75052) | Marine viral communities from the Subarctic Pacific Ocean - 13_ETSP_OMZ_AT15268 metaG | ecosystem: Environmental > Aquatic > Marine > Oceanic | place: Pacific Ocean | collected 2015-01-16 | reverse complement strand
AGCCTCGCCGGTGAACGTAATAGCCAGTGCATTGTTTGTGTTATCGGCTGTTAGCGTCAGACCCCAGCTAGATTGATTGTCAATCACTGTGATTGCGCTATTGGCAACAGTTGTTGTGCCGCCATCATTTACAAGCAACCCTTCGACACGCCAAGACGCATAAGACTGTGCGCCATTTTGCATAGCCGTGATTGTTCCATCGAAAGTGATGCAAGTGTCAGAGGCGGCCACGATTTGATTGTCTGCCGCCGCTGTACTGTTGTCAGTTGTTAGCACAGTGGCTGTTGCATCTGTGGTGTCTGCTCTTAAAATAAACTGTCCACCTTGCGCGTCACCATCCGCTGCAAATCTTCCAGACGCATAGGCGTATTTGCCACGAATTGCTGATGATGATCTACTTCCAAACGCAAACGCAGAATTTTGTGACGCTGTACTATTGACTCCAATAACGACCGCATTATTTGAACCTGAACCTACTGTATTTGATTTACCAATAGTTACCGAATTTTCGCCCTGAGAAAGGCAACTAGTTCCAATCGCTATAGCTCTGGTTTGATCGGACTTCGAATTTTGACCAAATGTAATACTACCCAAACCTTGTGCGCCGTAGGAAGATGAGTTAGTAGTAATTTGTGCAGCAAAGCTACTTACGCCACTTGCTCTTGATTTTCCTAAACTAACAGCATCTGTATTAGTTGCAAAACCCTGACGCCCTAGTTGAACCGCACCCGCCGCAGTTACAGCAGACCCTTTGCCGATCGCAATGCTTTCAGTGGCTTGTGCATCACCGAATAGCCCAAGCGCAGATTGCTGCCTAGCAAATGCTTGAAGGCCAATCGCCACACCATCAGCGCCAGCCGCAGTTGCGGAATCACCAATCGCGATTGCATTAGCACCTGTTGCAGATGGCTGGGATGCTGGACTACTTTCATTAGCAGCGTAAAGGTCAGCACCGCCGCCACCGCCGGATTGAGCAACCCAATCATAATCGCTGCCTGTCCAGCTAAGAACCTCATTCGTTGCTGCGGTTGATGTGTTTAGATGTGCGTCAACCAACGGCTCTACGTTAGCTGCATCTGTAACGTCTGCTGACGCTTCGATGCCAGTGAGCTTACTGTCTTTTGCTGTAGTAAAGGATGCAGTTGTTCCATCTAAAACACTAGAGTGCGCCTGCACATCAGAGCCAATAGCAACGCCAAGGTTGGTTCTCGCTGTTGCTGCATTATCTAAATCAGATAAATTGTTTGCAGCCAGCAAATCACCGCCGCCGCCGCCGCCACCGCCAATAGCAGTACCGTCAAGAAGTAAGTCAGTACCGTCAGAGCTTAAAGTAACACCGCTGCCGGAACCTGTATGATCTAGTTCAATTTTTCCCATTATGCGTATGTAACCTCCGTTGTGCTTACATTTCCAGCCCATCTAATGCTTGTACTGGCCGCACCTGTGACTTGAATTTTCAAACCACCGTAAGTCGTATCAGCAATTAAACTAACAGCCCAAGAAGATGCACCTGATGTTGCGTAAAGTTTATTTACAATGCCGTTGCCTAAAACAGTAGATGCAGCGTTAGCATCACGCAGTAATGCGCCTTTAATTTCCCAGCTTGCATAATCCGAACCAGCCGCTGCGCTTTCTCTAGCGATAATTGTGCCACTAAAGCTATAAGCTGAGTTGTTATCCAAAATAATTTGATTGTTGTTGGCGGCGCTTGAATGATTTGAAGTTATAACAGTTGCTGTAGCATCTGCAGTATCCGCAGACAAAATGTAATAGCCGCCTTGCCGAGGCTTATTTACATCAGAATTATTATTAAAAGCAAATTTTCCAATAATACTAGATGTTGCATTTCGTCCAATTGCTACAGATTCAAATTCGTCAGCATTTGTTTCTGCGCCTAACGCGATGCCATAGGTTTTGTCAGCAAACGCTTTGAACGGGCCAATAGCCATCCCATAAACGGCACTAGCTTTTGAAAGAGTGCCAATGCTTATCCCACTAGTACTGGCAGCGCCATAGGCTGATGAGGTGTTAGAAGTCGATATTGAAAGGCTGCTGATACCAGAGGCGTTTGATGCGCCAAGGGCCAAGGCGCTTTGGTTTGTCGCTTTTGCAAACGACCCAAAAGATGTTGCGTATAAACTATCAGCCCCTGCCTCATAGCCAACCGCGACAGAATTAGAGCCTGTTGCAGAGGGCAAATTTGTTGGGCCACCAGTGAAATTTTCAGCGTAAAGTTCAATTCCTGTACTAACCCAATCGTAGTCACTGCCTGTCCAACTTAAAACCTCGCTTGCTGATGCTGTTGATGTGTTTAGATGGGTGTCTACATCGTTGTTGCTGTAGGCTGTTGCGCCAGTCGCAATGCCGTTCAACTTCGTATGGTCAGCATCGGTGAACACGTTGCTATCGCTTGCACTTTCAACCAATGCACGAATTTCTGATGCTGTTTGGTCTGCTGTTGCTGACGCTTCAATTCCGGCCAGTTTGGTAAATTGTGCATCGGTAAAAGCATTAGCTTCGGCTTCATAAAGAGCTTTAATTTCTGCACCAGTTTGATCGGCAGTCGCATTGCTTTCTATAGTGTCGAGCTTAGAACCATCTGCCGAAAGATCACGACCATCGACGGTTTGACTTCCAGAAAAAGCAATGTTTCCTGTCATCGTACCGCCAGTTAAAGCTAGTAATCCAGACGCACCCTGTACTCCTGTTTCCCAAACCGTACCGTTGTAAACTTTTAGCTCTTCATCGGTCGTATTGTAAAACAAATCGCCTTGGTCAAGTGACGTTGTTGGGTCTGTTGCTCCAATGCGATATACTTGAGCAAACGCATTAACATCTGAAACATTATTGGCAACAGTAGTAACATCAGAAGAAATTCCTGCTACCGTAGTTACGTTAGACGCAATGCCGCCAACAGCGGTCACATCAGAAGCAATAGCGGCTGTATCGCTAATAGCGTCAGTGGCTACAGTGCCATCTTCAATGTCAGCCAGTGTAGTAATGTCAGCGGCCAGCGCGGTTATAGTTGTAATGCCACTAACGGTTGGCCCCTTGATCGGGTTGCCGTTGGTGTCAAATGCCAGAACCGCGTCAACGCGATCAGCTTTGGCGGGCAAAGTCATGTCAAGTGTGCCGCCATCAGCCACCAGCGCTGGGTCATAAACAGGCGCTCGCATTGAGCGTTGACCTTCCTCGGCAAGTTGCTGGTCAAATATAGTCAGCGCGTCAAGCTGCTCATTTAGGCTCGATGCAAGCAGGTCACCGGCTGTTACAAAGTCTGTGACGCGCTCAATGTCACGCGCACCCACGACAATGATTTGATCGGATCCCACTGGCGTTTGCGGCACGTTGCCGCCAACATTAACAACCAGCGTCACAGAGCCGGTGCCGTTGGCGTTAATTGTAACGGTGTAATCTGTCGTGATTGTTAGTTTAGTCTCGTTGAAATAAACAGCTAAATCGTCTTGATCTAATATCTCAAACGTAAACGCATACGGCCCAACGCCCGCTGACCCGGTAAACACGCGGCGGCGTGTAATTGCGTTAATGTTGTAATCAGCCATTGCGTTGCCTCATTTCAATTCTGGGATTATAAACCATTTGTTGCCTATAGTCTATTGCAGTGCAGCCGCCTTAATGGCAAAGTCCTCATCGCTTAATTTAAGCTGCATTTTTGCTCTTTGCCTAAACATGCTTACACGATTAACAATCATCTTTAGTTTATCTTCTTTGCTAAATGTTTCTTTGTAATAATTTGTCCCAATCATAGCTTCTAGGCTTGGCAACAATGTGGTCGATATATCATAACCATCATCACCGGGCATATTGCCGTCTGCGTCCATTTTGCTTTGGTAGAGAATAAATTTGTTATATTGGTCAGCATTGAGCAAAACACCATCTGGCTTTTTGTCTGGCATAGTGATGCCGCCGCCAAGACTTTGCAATTCTTCATCAACCGGCGAATATTTGCTTTCTTGGATGCGAACAGGATTAACAAATTCCCAGCCAGACCCAGAACCAACCATCATTGGCTCACCCCAAAGGTTGAGCTTTGGTGGCAATGTATCATTAAAAAATGGATTACGCGCTTTGGCTTTTTGTAAAGCCGTATAAAAGCCACGCATAAAAGCTGGCACTTGTGTTGGATCTTCACCGAATATTCCTTCTTTGGGCAATAAGGTAGACCGGGCAGTCGGGTCATTAATTCTAGTAAGACCAGCCGTAAAAGATGAGACTGTAGGCACAAGAGACAAACCAGCCTCTGTAAGTTTTTGCCCAGTAAGTTCTGCGCTTTTAATTAACATTGCTTTTGGGTCTTTGCCGCCCCTAAATATAGAAGCCATTTCCTCCACTCCCTGCAAGAATGGAAGCTGCATAGAATATTGCGCAATTCCCAACGCACTAGCCGCAGCTAAGTTTTCTAACACGCCAACATCATCTTCATATTGCGAGTAGTAAGCAAAATCTGCTGCCATAGCAAGCAAGCCCGAAACAGGATCAAAACGTGAATAAGTGTAAGATGTGTAAGTTCCATCCCATTTGCCAGCTTCGTCTCTGTTTTTAAAATTAATTGAGAAGGGCTGCAATCCCTGCCGCGCCATTGCCTGCTTTGCTTTAAAATCTGATGGGCCTGACCCCAAAATCATTACATCATTATCAGGTGTATCAAGCCCCATTGCGCTATAGGCAAACATCCCCATAACAGATGACCCAAGCGCAATCTTTGCCATTTCTTTATCGGCGGCTCTGCCGCCAGCCTTTAATGCTTCTCTTGTGCTTGGAAACGCTAGCGAAAGTGGTGTGCGCTTTAATGTTTCTTTCATAACGTTTGTTGGTGTTTTATAAAATGGCACAAATAATTTTAGCAATGGATGAGACATTGCACCCTGCATATCACCAAGAAACCCACCAAGGTCTGACTGAAATGTCATTTGCCTAGCGGCATCCCTTGAATTTTGCACCACAATTTCTGGAGGGTTTGTAAGGATGCGGGCCTCTTCAGCCGCGCCAGCAGCTTTGGCCTCATCTAAAGTTTTGCCAGCCGCAAGAGTTTGATCAAACATATTTGCGCCGCGTTCTGCTGCCTCTTGGCTCAAAGCCATACGATAACCAATGCCCTTGAAAAACTCATCTTCAGTGAGCAGCAACCTGCCACCCATACGCAATTGCGAGCCAATTATGTTTAATGTTCCAGCGGCTATGTTGCCACTGCTGATTTGATCATAAATTACACGCGGGTCGCCACTATCACCAATAGCCCGGCGTTGGCGCACATCAATTTTGGACGCAAGATCTGATGCCTCTTCAGTCAAAAGTGTTTTACCGGCCACAACAAACGCATCAGCAATACTTGTGCGGATTGCGTCCAATTGCACAAAACCTTCTCTTGCTTGTACGCGCTCAGTGTTGCCGGTGATGGCAGATCGGCCTCTGCCAATAACAGCCGCAAGATAAGTCTCAGCAACTCTGGTCATCATAAACATGCTGTTGCCAGCGATGTTGACCATATGTGTTGTTGGGTGTGACAGGATACTGTTAATCCAGACCTCAGTGATCACATCCATAGTTTTAGACATAATACCCTGTTGCAAAAACTTAGCCCGGCCCGGCTTTGGCAGTGCCATATACATCGTATGAATATACTCAAAATCCTGCGGCCCATCAGCGCCAAATAAACTACCAAGCTCAGATGCCGTGGCCGCATAATTTTCACCAGTCATTTCGCCAAAAGCGCGGATAGCGTAAAGCGAGCGTCCGGCCTCACTACTTGCCCCTGACACGTTGGCATAAAGATTGGCGCGGATCGTACCCATTTGATAAAATCTATTCATCGCCGCTTCGCGCTCTGGCCCTGCTGGCAATTTACCAGCAGCTACAGCTAACTCATCTGTCTCTTTTGTGATTTGGACAATCGCCAACATGCCGCCAACTAGCTCTTCTGGTTTAGCTGTTTGCCCGGCATTGCGCGTTAACCACTCTGTCAGGATGTTGTCAATTCCCTGCTCTTCTGCGGCTTTAAGCATATCATTAAAATTAAATGTGCCGCGCCGGGCTTGCTCAAACAAATCCTTGTTTGCGTCTTTGAGCCTAGCCATATAATCAGCCATCTCAAACTCACCGAGGCTTTCGGCAATGCGCGGAAAATTAATGCCCTTTTTATATTTACCGCCAGTCAAAAGATCTACAGTTTTCATCTCATCTTCGGTTGCTGGCCTAATAATTACCTGACCACCAATCTCGTGAATTGGTTTGTCAGGAAATGGTGGCAAAACTTTTTCTTCTGCCTTTTTAACGCGGCCAGCCACACTCTTAACAACGCCGGTTATTGCATCGCCCATACCCGCAAGCTGGATTGGCCCCGGCTCCTCAACAGGGTTGATCATATCAGGTGTAACCTCTTGCTCAGTCGCAAGAGTATCTAAAGCCACATCGGCATCAGGTGTTGGCTCTGCCAGCGTCTGACTGGTGGTGCCAGTCAAGATGTCAATCTGTTCTTCTGTGACATTAGATATTGCCATTGTTTATTCCTTAATTTCGTAACTGTTCTGGCAGTTCTAGCTCTTCCTCTGCGCTTAACTCTTCTGGCGGCTCGCCAAGATAAGCCAACTCTAAATAGTTTTCCCTGTTAACAGGGATGCCATATTCTTCAAGCAACTCAATAACTGGGTTACTGTTTCCAAGTTGGGGGGTTAATTCCGCCTGCGTGTTGTTCGATTGCATCTCTTACCTCATCTATAGTCATTTCGCCCTTGCGGTACTTTTGCCAAAAACTATCAACTGCTTTAACATTTACAAATTCACCATCTTTTTTGGCGCGTTTATATACATCTGTGAATAGGCCTCGCGCGGCTTCCCAAGTTATTGATTGCATTTCCCTTGGAAGAATACCACGTTCCTTCGCTGCTCTTCTATACGCTTCTGCGTAAAGCCCATAATTTCCTTGAACACCAGTAACACTAGAGTTCTTTGTTGCGCCCTTCCAATTAGCAGACCTTTGCGCAATAGATGGCGCACTGCCAAAATTGTGATGCACCTCTGTGGCCTGACCAGACAAAGGCTTCAGCAGGCCAGCGGCCACTGCGTGGGTATCAATTGTCACATCACCATTAGGCCCATTAGGGTCAAGAATGTTGTTATAAAAACTGCGCACCTTGTGCTGCGTACCCATCAACGGTGTTAAAACAGCTTTATCCCCACCACTTTCAACAGCCTCAACAGCCTTAGTAATTTCAACAAAACTACCCCAACCTGTTCCAGCCTCAGAACCGTCAGCCCTTTTTACGATTTCCATCAAATCGCCTTCCGGGCTAATAATGTTGTGTGTTCTTGAGTTATTAACCTCATCATACAAACGAACAAATATAGCTCTTTTTAGCGGGCTATCAAGATCGTTTAATGTTTTGCCAAGCATATCGTCAACTATTGGCTGAAACTTTTCAGCTAGCTTTGGTTTTCCTTTACTGTCAACTTGCTTGGCAAACGCAATCATCTCTTTACTAGCAGGAACATCACGGTTTGCCATAGTTGTAATAACACGCTCGGCAAGGCTGACATTTTTATACCAATCCATTTGCGGAGACAAAGCAGCTAAAGTGCCAGCTATTGATGCGTCAGGTAAATTATATTTTGCAGACCATTTGTCAGTTATAGCCCTCGCACCTTCATACCATAGTTTTGATCTTTGCCTTGTTTCATCCGGGATCTTGTCGTGTATCCAAAGCAAATTATCTTTAACATGCGTTATAAATTCTTCTGACGCTTGTTCTGGGGGCAACTGTGATTGAGCCTCAGTCATGTTTGGGTAGTCTTGGACAATTTTAACATTATGCTCAAATTGCACCGGGTCTGCTTTTGATTCAGCTAAACCAATTTGCAACGGCTCATCTATAGGGTTTTCTGTTGCTCTAACCGCTGTTGGCAATCTTGTTGCTATCCTGTTTGGATGCGCTTCAACTTGACTAGCTTCGCCCATCAACTTCTGAGCGCCCACAATAGCCTCATCAACCACTTGTGTAGGATCAACACCCATACCAAGCGTGACGCCGCTCTTGGCCTCTTCTAGCCGCGCTGGTGCGCCTGCTGCGTAATCAACAACAGCGCCTGCCCCGGCCTTTGCAGCTTTTGGCGCAACAAGCCCCATAGATGCAAACTCGCCTGCCAAATATCCCTGTTTTAGTCCCTGTTTAGCTTCATCGCTAATATTTAATTTATCAACAGTACTATCAAACAAACCGCCAAGCGCCTCGGAACCGATTGCCCCAGAAATAGTGCTGAAGCCTTTTAAAAACTCCTCAACACCCTGTCCTGTTTCTGCAAGAGCGGCCTTGCCACCGCCATAAATTAAAGCGCCAAGGTCTTGCAATCCTGTTACAATAGCACCCGGTATACCCGCCGCTGCACCAGCCATAGTGCCGCCGACCTCTGCCTCAGTAACAGGCGCACCGGCAGCTTGTGAAAGCGCGTAAATGTCAGGCTTTACACCGCCGCCAAATACATCAGCCATACCCAAAGTCTGCCCGGTTGGGTCGATGCTTTGCGCTGTAACCGTGCCATCGTCTTGCATAACAGCATCAACCTCAAGCCCAGAGTTTTTGAGGTAATATGTTTTATCCCATTCTCGCTCTAGGTTCATTACTGCGATCCTAATATTGTAAATGATTTTTTGAGGCCATCAGCCTCTTTTGGATCAAACTTTTGATCAGATACAGCTTGTGTTAAGGCAGACTGAATGTCTTGCCAATCACTTTCACGATCAACAGAATAACCAAGCTTCTTTAGTTTTATTGCAAGACCCTTAACAGCAACACCAGCTTGGCTAATTTGTTCTGTCGTGTAAGTTTTTTCAGCTTGTATTTCTTTTACGCGCTTAATCATAAACTCTGTGCTATCAAGTTCAGGGTTACGCCTTTTAGCAAGACGCAATTCGTTGCGTAGTTTTGCAACTGTCTGCGCTGCAATATCTTCCTCAGGAGTAAAATTAAGTTTATTTGTTATTGGATAACCAAGCGCATCTTTTGCATAATCCACTGCAAATTTAAAGTCTTCATTGCGCTGCCCATCAAGATCATTAAGCAAACGCAGATGTGTGGATGATGAAATCTGCCTATTTTTAGCGGCTGTATTAATGTCTTCAAAACTTAATTGGTCGTTTAGCGCAAGACGATTAAGCCCGGCCACGACTTCTGCATCGTCTATACCGCCCTCAGTGTGAATAGCAGACGCAATACTTTCGTATTTAGCGCCATCTAACTCTCTGAGCCTGCCAAGCAAACCATATAAACGATCTGTTGCGCCCCTAATCTTTGCATCTGCAATTTCTGGCAACAAATCATCAACGGCATCAACGCGCTTTCTTCTATTAGCTGTTTCAATTTGAGCATCTCTGCTGCGCTGCTTATCGGCTAAATCAATAGACAATTTTACAGCTTCCCTGCGTTCTTCGTCATTCATGTTATTTAAAATGTCTTGAATGTGCGGGTTGCTTAATTGTTTACCCTGTAATAGATCATCAGTGTTTTTAATCGGGTCTTCTAAAACAAAATCTGCAACCGCACCAGTTTTTACTTGCACAACCTTTTTATCAAACGCAGCAAGACCTTGCTTGACTAATGCCTTGTCGCCAACGTAATAACCTTCGGTTGCAATTTTTTCTCTTAAAAAGCCAAGTCTTTCATTTATAGTAACAACTTCGGCAGTATCTTGATTAAATGTTGTTCCCGCTTTTATTGTTTCTGCGACACCTTCATTAATAATACTGTCCATTGAAGCAAGCGCAACAACCTCTTGCCGCTTTTCTGCCTTCTTTGCCAGTGACTGCGAGTGCGACAACAGCGCCGTATTTCCCACTGTTGACATAGCCGCTTGAAACTTAGACCCAGCCGCAGGGTTTAATTTATAAAGATTGCTAGAATATCCAGAAATTAGGCCGTTAATTTTGGCGCTAAGTTCTGTTGCTGGCATATCAGTTTGATCTGCCTCAAGGCGCAACGCAGTCAGCGACTTACGCGCTTCCATCTCTGATTGATCAATAATAATATCAAGCGCTGTTTTTCTAGCGGCGCGCCCAAATACTGTGTAATCATCGCCGGGCAGCATCTCTGCAATATCTGCGCCCTCTTTCTTAGCCTCTTCTAGCTGTTCTTGCGTTGGGGCTTTCTCAGCACCATATCGTTGGCCTTCAGCCGCAGCTTGATACTGCTGCTTCTCATAGGCGTATTTAGACATCATGTCTAAGCCGCGAGCAATCTCATTAAAAGCGGCTGCTCTAGCACGACCAGCCGCAGCAAAATCAACGCCGGGCAATGGCTGTATTGTGACGCCTAATGGGCGGTATCTCGGTAGTTCAGCCATTAAGCAGCCCCCCCTAATTTTTCCTGCCCAGCCGCATAACTGCCTATTGTGCTAGCCGCACCCGCCAGAGCAACCATTTTCGCAGACTTTGCCTGTGATAGGCTTACTTTAGCCCGCATATCACCAGTTCTAAGCGCAATGATGCCGCTCTCTCTCGCCGTGTAAAGCTCTTGCGCACCCTTTGCCATTGCATACTGATTAAGTGATTTTGCGCTGCCGCTGAATGGATCAATGCCACCAGCCGCAGCCCTAGCAGTAATAGACGCTTGTGTGCGCAAAATGTTGTCAAGAACAGCCACCCCCTGCTCTCTATATCTAAGCTCATCGGTTTTGGCCTGCATGCGCTGCATAGTGGCTTGCTGCGCGTAACCTCGTGCAGCCGCAGCGCCCGCCTGCATTTGCATAAAAGCCGAGAATACTGTCGATACCATACCCATATTATTGACCTACACTAACTTTGTAATCTAATCCAAGCAGTGTCATTTTTAATGGCACGTCTTGACCGATTGTGATTTGACCATCGTAAGTATACCCTAAAATGCCGCCCAATGTCTTTAGCCCAGTAAACTCCTGCACTGAACTGTCAAGAACATTTGCGCCAAAATTTCTAAACGCCACAGATTTGCCATCAATAGTTAGTGACTGTGTGGCAAACAATTCAGCGTTTACTTCAAATATGCGTTTCTTAAATCCTTTTAGAGAGCCGCTAGCAAGCTTAGGCTCAACTGGCAGCGTTTTAATTTCAATTGCAAAGTCTAAACCAACTTGAAAACTGGTAGTGGCTGGCCGGGCAAACGTCACATTAGGCGATGGCGTTGGTACAACTTGCGCTGGTTCATTTACCCCATCTCGGATAATATCAACTGTCTTGCCTTGAAGATTGCCCATTAATACCGAGCTAGTAGCCCCGCCAGTCACAGCGCAATCAACCAAAACATCAGCATCAAATAACTCAACGTAATAAAGATCTACGCCATTT
>Ga0098048_1001237_pt1 | contig 11345 bp, 11 predicted proteins | sample 13_taG_FD_75052 | JGI IMG/M metagenome (GOLD analysis project Ga0098048, IMG submission 75052) | Marine viral communities from the Subarctic Pacific Ocean - 13_ETSP_OMZ_AT15268 metaG | ecosystem: Environmental > Aquatic > Marine > Oceanic | place: Pacific Ocean | collected 2015-01-16 | reverse complement strand
GCCATTCTTGCCTTTGGGTTGGCAGTCACATAAGCAGACTTTGTAAGACCCGAAGCAAAATCAACAACCGAACCTTCCCAAGGATATGTCCATTGAATATCTTGATCATACATATCCTTTTCTACAACATCGGGAGTAATAGCTTTAAATTGTTTCAGTTTAAATTCATTTTTTACATCATATGAACTTTTAGCTAAAGCTGCATATCCAGCTTCAGATATTTCATTACCTTCAATTACTATAGCATAAGCTTGCATAATCAATCACCTTTAAATATTTTTGGAATATCATATCTATAATCAGATACATAATGTGCAAAATTACATTCATAGGACTCATTATTTGTTGGAAATCTATTCCATTTTTCTTCTAATAGTTTTACTTTCATATCAAATTTATTGATCATCGCGTTAAAAAAAGGTTGATCTAAACATAATGAGGAATGACCAACTTGGGCTAGTGTAAGTTTTTTATTAAGAATAGGATTTTTATAGTTCCACCAATCGTTTGGATGTATAAAATTTTCTCTTGCAAACAGTCTAGCCTTTTTTGTCCAAACCATTACTCCAGAATTTACCATTCTTAACATTCCGTTTTTAAGATATACTGCCTTGCTATCAAAAAAATTACACCTTTGATTAAAAAAATGTGATTGCCCTTGCCAATTAATGGGTACTTTATAATTAGCACTTTTAGTTTCTGACCACCCTGCTACGTCTTCAACATCCAAATTAAAAATATTTTCTTTCATATTTTTAGGAACAACATCTATATCACAATAAAGAATTTTATCGTAAGAATCCAAAATAGGATCTAAATATAATCTTAATGCTTGAAAATGTAATTCTTTACAATCTACAAATTTATCTTGAAATAAAAAATAGTCTGCATTATTTTCTTTTGCATACTCTTTAAATTTTTTTGAACTAATTTCTGCCCACTCTGGTATTTTTTCTGGATATAATTGATACTTATATTCCAATTTAGATTTTTTACCAATTCCATTAAATGGTATGTAATACTGAATTATTGCATTTTTCATTTTGTACCTTCAGCACAAATTGATTCTACTGGTCTTAATTTATCTTGAACTTCTAAATTATGTAGTTCTTTATGTTCACTAACACCGTATTTACAAAGTTTAACATTTTTAAAACCAGCTTTTTTAATCTGATCTACAAGTTGCGTTGATGTAGGTACCCACAAATGACCTTGCCCATTTAGTGTTCTATTAACAACATAATTAGCAGATCCTATAGTTGCTTCTCTATTATGAATTAATTTCATGTAGTTTACCACAAAGGGGTCATAATCTTTATTTCTAAGAGATTCATAAAATTCTCTACTTGGGCAAACAATTCTAATAATACCACCACTTTTAAGTGTTCTATGTGCTTCTTTGAGCATTTTTAAACCGTTGCTAGCGTTTACGTGTTCTATCATATGTTCACTAAAAACATAATCAAACACGTTATCTTTAAAGTCCCATGGATCGCAAGCTGATTTCCATGTTACAGAAGGATATCCTAGTTTTTCCTGTTCTTTTCTCCATTCTTCGCCACGTTTCCATCTAACATCAGCATTTATCCAGTCTTTTTTTAAAATGCTACCGCAACCAATATTAATTTTCATTTTTACCTCTTCATTCTATAGACATAACTATCGGGTTGACCAGTCTTATCTCTTAAATCGTATTGTTTTATTTTCCAACCTTTTAATTCATCTTTAAACATCTGAAACTCAAAATGGTTTAAACTGTCAGAATTTCTTTTAATCCAGTCATTATTCATTTCTTTTATAGTCATTATATCTATCGGAAAAACATCTTCTATAAAATATATACCATCATCTTTTAAGAAATCTGAAAGCATTCTAAATGTAAGTTTATTTGCTTCAGGTGTATGCATACCATCATCTAATATAATATCAAAGGTTATTTCTGGCCAATATTTGTTTATCTTTTCAATAATGTCAGATTTTCTACTATCAGCTTTAATCCATTTAACTCTTTCGTGTTTAAGTATTGGCACATCATCTGGAGTTAACCTTTTAAAAATATCAATACCATAAATTGTAGCATTTGGGAAATATTCTACAAGTGCTTCAATTGAATTACCTTTAAATATTCCTATTTCGAGAAAATTTATTTTTTTCTCTTTAATCTCTTTAAAATAATTTTCGTAAACCGTATGATACTTATGCTTAGAACTTTTATCTGCACCATACTTATTAAATAGTTTTTGTAATGTCATTTTTTAGCAACTTTCAATGTTTTAGAATTTTTCACAAATTCAGATTCTGAAAATAATTCTTTAGTGTATAAATTTTCAACTTCTCTATGGCAATCATGTATAAAGACAGTAGTAGATTTATCTGCTAATTTCCAAGCAGTAAATATACTTTGCATTCTTCCCGGTGTTCTATCCTTAGAACCCTGTGGAGCATCTACTAATATAACATCCCATGTAGTTTTAGTTATTTTATTAGGAAGAATCATTTCTAAATTTTTATAATTATGTTCTTTAAACTGATTTAATAGTTGTTGATATTCAAATCTTTTAGTTTTATAATTTACTTTAATTACATCTTTTTTATTTTGCATCCATCTATCATCATCTTCAAGAAAGTAAGTTATACCACTATTATTACAAATTCTCCAATAGTCTGTATCCTTACCTGTTCCAAAAACAAGAAAAGTTTTATTTCCTAAATGAGAAGCTATAAATTCATATTCGTGTCTTTCCATTTGGTCATTATTTGATATAACATCTAATATTAATTGTTTATCCATAATTCATGAGCCTCCTTAAGTAATGATTCTCTATGTTTATAAGTTCCTGTATAATGAACACCATTCACGCCATCTAAATTTATATAAGATTTACCTGAGGTTAAAACACTTCTTTCTCTTTGCAATTTTTCCCATATTCCTGGTATGATATGAAAACTTTGAGGTATTTCTTTTTGTTTTATATTAAATTTTGCACACGTATAATATAAAAAACTTTGGTGTGGCTGTCTACAATTAAAAAGATTTAAATTATTAAAAATATAATCTTGTGAAAAATATTCTATATGTGATCTATCATATAAAACTAAACTGCTATTTGCATATTTGGTCCAATCATAATTTATCTCGTTTAAATTATTTTCTTTTATATATTTTTTTATATATTCGAATGAAACATTACTAGATGGTGTTGGCTTTCCTTTTTTTAAATTCATGTGTAATTCTGGATTAAATCCTAAATAACTTTCTGGTATTAATTCAAATAGATTATCTGCATTAGATTTAATTATATATGAATCATCTATAACAGCTATTCTATCATATTTTTTTAAGTATTTTTCTACAACTAAAGCTTTAGCAATATAACCTTTTTTATTTGGTCTTCCTACATTTATAAATTTATTTTCAAAATTGTTCACAGATTTATAATTACATTCACTTTCTATGATAAAATCACTATTAATATTTTTAGCATATCTTTCCATTGCATCAAAGGTATATTTTGTCCAAGGTCTTTTACCAATTGATACACAAATTATTGCGTGATTCATAATTAATTATCCGTATAATTCTATAATTTTTTTCTTATTATTACCCGTATAATGTGCAAAATTACAAGGATAATCTTCATCCTTTGTGGGTGTTCTATTCCATTCTATTCCTAACTCTTTAACATCAAAACCATACTTGTTAAACATTACATTTAAGAACGGTTGATCAATGCAATGTGTAGAATGTCCTACATTTTTAAGAGTTTTATCTAAAATCGGATTTTTATAATTAAAATAGTCTTCATGATTGTCAAATAATTTCCTAGCTTTTATTCTGGCATCTCTAGTCCATATCATGACACCCGTATTAATAATTCTAATATTATTCTCTACTGTTTTAGGTTTTATAATAGGTGCACCAAACTTTTTAAAACGATCTTCCAGTGGAATAGAAAGTTTCCATCCGTTAGGATCTTTTCTAGCAGAGTGGTTGTGTTCGGGCCATCCTGCCACATCTTTCACATCTAAATTAAAAATATTTTCTTTCATATTTTTAGGTATGACATCAATATCGACAAATAGTAATTTATCAAATTTATCAAAATATGGATCTAAATAAATTCTACAAACCTCAAAATAATTTGATTTAGTTTTTACGGTTCTTTCATTAGAAAAAAAATATTCCGCATTATGCATATTAGCATATTCTTTAAAATAATTTTTACTTATATCAACAACTTTATTAACGTAATTATAAAAATCATGATTTTTTCCAACACCATTTTTATCTAACCAATATTGGAAAATAATATTCATTCAACTAATTCCCTTAATTGTTCCACATTCTCACCTTTATTGGGAAGATGATCTTTTAAGAAGAAATGCACAAAGTGACACTCTTTAATGCGAGTATTAGCAGTAAACAATCCGTTCCATTTCCAGTCCATATTTTTAATCTTCATATTTTCTTCACGAATCCATGTATTTAATAGTGTTTGATCAGTAGACCATTTCCAAGCACCCATACCATCAACAAATGGTTTAAACTCCGGACGACGAATAAACTGTGTTGGAGTTTCTCCTCTTAAATATTTTTGGATCTTTTGGTTCATAACCATAATGCCCATATTCATAAATTCCGCACCAAGATTATTCCACTTCCAATCCACTTTCTTAATAGTCTGGTATTGCATACGTGAATAGTTTGCAATTTTACCTTTGTATTGATTTGTAATAGGCATCTCACGTTCAACGACACCACCAAAATCATACTGTGGTTCTAAATCGTCGAAGATATTTGGAGCATCAGGACGAATCCATACATCAGCATCTACTATTGCTACTTGATCATATGTTTTAAGATATGAAAAGGCGTTTTCTTTTTCATAGATTGGTAAGTAACCACCATGTTTTTCATAAGATTCTCTACTGCGATTTGTAGAAAATATATCTGGTTTAATCATGAGTATGGGAGTTTTTTGTACTTCATGTACAATGCCGTGTGCTTTACAGTATTCTGCTACTGAGTTAACACAGTGGTCATAGAGTTTTGAACGCTTTCCAACGTACACTTGATAAATCAATCGTTTCATGACGAAATCATCCTGTTGTTTATAATCTATTATACTCTAATATCTATACAATGTAAATACCTTATTTTAGGGGTTTACAATTAAGAGAATCTAGTATATACTAAAAGAGTAATCAGTTGAGGATAGGGAATACTATCTAATTAGTAAAAATATAAACAGATCCGGTACCGTTATGCGCACGCGCACCTATAATAACAGTATCTCCATCACCAGAGATAGATACACCTCTCCCAAAGTCATCACCTGCCTCTGTGTCACTTCCTATTATTTTAGATTGTTGACTCCATGTTGTGCCAGAGCGTGTAAAAATATAGGCAGACCCTGCACCCGAACCCGCCTCTTCATCAGCCGTAGCACTTATTACAGCCGTATTTCCATCATTAGAAATGCTAACGGTCTGACCAAAGCCATCAGAAGCATCTGCATCCTCTGCTTGTATCTTAGCTTCTTGACTCCAACTAGTTCCAGAACGAGTAAAGATATAAGCAGAGCCAGCATTGGAAGCTGTAGCATCTTCCAGATATGCACCCGCTATGGCTGTATTTCCATCGCCAGAAATATAAACAGACTTTCCGAACTGATCGCCATCCGCGGCGTCACTAGCTACTAATTTAGCTTGTTGACTCCAACTAGTTCCAGAGCGAGTAAAGATATAAGCAGCACCAGAATTAAACGGTATGGGATCTTCATAGTAAGCCCCTACAATAGCTGTATTTCCATCATTAGAAATAGATACATAGTATCCAAAGTAATCATACGTGCTTGCATCGAACGATTGTATCTTAGCTTGCTGTGACCATGATGTGCCTGATCTGGTAAAGATATAAGCAGATCCAGCATCAGTAGCAGTAGTGTCTTCTTCATGAGCACCTACTATAGCAGTATCTCCATCACCAGAGATAGACACACTCCAACCAAAGCTATCATTCGACTCTGCATCGAACGCTTCTAATTTAGCTTGTTGACTCCAAGTAGTTCCAGAACGAGTAAAGACATAAGCAGCACCAGAACTAGTAACCCATGGATCATGATCTGCCCTTCTTGCCCCTGCTATTGCCGTGTTTCCATCATTAGAGATAGATACAGAGTATCCGAGAAAATCGTTTGTGGCTGCATCGGATGCCTGTAACTTGGCTTGTTGAGTCCAAGTTGTACCTGAGCGAGTAAAAATATAGACAGATCCTGCTCTGGAAGCTGTAGTATCTTCACCATAAGCCCCTACAATAGCTGTATTTCCATCATTAGAGATAGATACAGAGTGTCCAAAGTAATCACCCGAGGCTATATCAGCTGATAGCAATTTAGCTTGTTGACTCCATCCAAAGCTTAATGTAAAACTTGATACTTGTGGTATAATGTTAATGCCATCACTTGCTCTGAATGTAATGGTTCCAGTACCACCATCAGGCGCCTGAGCTACTGTTTTTGGAGTAATCGTAAATACGGATGAATCTTGACCGATAGTTGCTATAGAATCCATAGAACCGCCAGTCACATAAGAATAGTTGATAGGGAATCCATCTGGATCTGTAGCAGCAAGAGTAATTGTTGTAGCTGTTTGTGGGCTATCTGAGCTTAAATCATATGAGGATAGTGGTTGACCGCCTGAATCCCATGTCGGAGTTTCATTTATTAAAGCAATTCTAAACCAGCCTGATCCATTCCAGATATAAAGATTATTCCCTACAACTCTTTGGTCTCCAACAGAGTTTCCTGATGCAGTCAATAAAGTTATATCAGAAACTTCTTCGATTGTAGAAACATCATTACCTAAAGCAGCCTTCTCAACTTTACCCGTATTAGATACCGATTGAGAAAATGTTTCAATTTTAGGCGGTAATGATGTTTCTACTATATCACCTGTAGGATTAAGTAGTTTACCTAACTGTTGACCTCTTGATGGCATTGATTTATCCCTCTAATGGTTCTGTTGGTGGTGTAAAGTTTGTAGTATAACGAGCATAACTACTTACCCTTAAATCTTGCAAATACCCATTTAAAAATAATGCTGAATCTCTAGCACCAATATCAAAAACATAGTCTCCAATTGATTTTAATCCACTTGAAAAAGAACCTACAGAACTACCGTCTAAGTAAAAATAAACTAAAGAATTTGCGCTATCGTGCACTGATGCAAAATGATACCAAGTGTTTGCTGATAATATGCCAGTCTCTATATATGCAGATCCTGATCCCCATTGATTATATATCTTTGAATTTGCTAAATAAATCATAAATGTTGTGGTAGTAGTTGTACCGTTTGGAGCTTGAATACAAATAAACTGTTGCCCTGACACGTTTGAAAAATTAACCCATCCTTCAACGGTAAAATCCGAAAACCCAACCGGTATTATTGACCGCCCAGCATTTATCTCATCTCCACTCCCATCAAAATACATTGACTTAGTATCAGCAAACTTAACCTGAGTCGTTGAACCAGTAGTGTTTCCAATCAGCTTTAGATTAGAACCTTGAGACTTATCTATGACTGAAGCGTCTGTGCCTTTGATATGTATCTCTGATCCAGAAGAAGATGGTGGAGCAGTTGGTGGAGCTGCATTAGCTGCCGAAGTTGAAGTTGTTTTTACTTGTAAGTCAGATATATAACCCTGCATCGGACCATTTGCACCTTGCAAGATTCCTATATATTGTAAATTATATGTATTGGTAACTGCAGGAGAATTTGAAGATTGTTCTCCGTTAAGATACATATTTAAACTTGATCCTGAACGTGACCATACTAAATAATTCCAGGCATTTCTCTTTACACTGAATCCCAGAGCGTTATGAGTACTATTACCATCATATGTACCCATAAAATTATTTGCGTCGATAAAAAATTGATTATTAGGTGATAAGTTTGGAGAAGCAATCACTTGCACTTTAGAAGCGCCTTCAGGATAAACCCAAGCACTAACTGTAAAATCTCCTGATAAACTTAAAGGGTTGGCTGTCTGTAAATAATCTCCACTACCATCAAAATAAACAGAACCACCGTGATCTGTTGCGGAATATTCTAAGTAGTCGTAGGGTGAGAATGGTTTTGTCTCAGGGTCGCCATTTACTGTGATAGAGTGATCGTTAGTTGATCCATCAGCAATGTATGGCAGGTGGCAGGTAAGTAATTTGGTATTTGTTACGGCAGTAAGGCGTTCTGTTGGTGGTGTAAAGGCAGAGACATATATTGCTGTACCTATATTAACTCTAAGGTCTGAGATATAACCGTTCCAGTGATAGCTATCGACTGTATCTCCACCAATATCATAGGCCGTGTCTGAAAAATTATTACTGACATCTGCAGAACCAACAGAAGAACCATCAATATATAAAACTGTTGATCCTGAGCCAGTGCCATTACGAACGAGTGCAACATGGTGCCAAGTGTTTGCCGATAATGTGCTTGATGAAGTAATTAAAAAGTTATTACTATAAAGATAAACTTGAGCGGCTGAATCTACACCCAATACAAAGTTGCCAGTGGAATTTGATGAACCTCTATTTGTAAAAATAGTTCGGTAGTTTGAAAATGATGCAGTATATATCCATGCCTCTAGTGTAAAATCTTCTGTTCCTATAGCTGTGCCTGTTGTAGTCAAATAATCGCCAGAGCCGTCAAAGTAAGTAGAATAACCCCCGCTACGATAAGGGCTAAATGTACCAGCGTGGGCATCGCCATTTACTTCTATTGGGTAATTAGTATTAGCTGCATTTAAAAACGCTTGGTTATTAGTGTTAAAGGTAAAATCTTGTGTAGCAGTTCCTCTGCTTGACGGTATTGTTTCATTAACTCGTTGGTCTAATAATACCCAATCTGTATTGTTTGTGCTACCTAATAAAGTCCAGCTTACTGGATCTCTAACATCATTATCATTAGCAGTTTTATATCTCCATCCAGTTAAAACCGTATTAAAAGACGAGCCCATATCGTACAAATAATACTTAGAAGCATATCCTCCGTTAAAAACTTTTGTACTTATATCTCCATCAATACTAGACGCTACGTTTTCAGAGGCGGTCCAATCATCACCGTCAGAATCATTTGAACGGTATAACTGTTGTGCGCTTGTGGGTGAGTAATAAGAACTACCATCGGTAAGCTCAAACTCTGAATATTGCATGCCAGATGAAATCCCGCGTATTTCCTGTGGAAGAAATTTAAAATATCGATACACAGTTGAGTTAGCAATTGGAGTTGCTAATAAAGTTGTATATCGGCTATTTTCTATAGTGGTAATAAAATTAAGAGTAAAACTAGATACTTGCGGTAATATATTTATACCGTCTGTTGCCCTAAAGGTTATGCTACCCGTACCACCACCCGGAGCTTGAACTAAAGTTTTTGGAGTAATAGTAAAGACTGAAGAATCTTGAGATATAGTAGCTATACTATCCATTTGACCACCAGTAACGTAATTATAAGAAACTGGAGTCCCTTCTGGGTCTGAAGCAGCAAGTGTTATAGTAGTTGCGGTCTGTGGACTGTCTGCATCTAATATATAAGAGGCATTAGGTTGACCGTTTGAATCCCATGTTGGTGTTGTGTTAATTAAGGCAATATTATACCATCCACTACCGTTCCACATATATAATCTATTAGTTTCACTCACAAAAGCCTGGGCGCCAACTTTGTTTCCAGATGTTGATAAATCATTTACCGTTGCTTTTAGTTCTGTTGTAGGAACAGCATCAGATATAAGTTCAGATTTTAATTGGGAATATGAAGTCACTTTATTTTCCTTTAGTGTAAGCCTGTGCTCCAAAGAATGCTGCAACTAAACCAGCTATGGCTACAAAGTATGTTGGTGCAATATTACCAATAATATCTGCTGCACTATCAACACCAATTAAAGATGTAACTAAAATAAGAACTGGATAAAGTAGCATACCCCAAAGAGCAAACCATGCCATGGCACGAATCTGATCTTCTTTCTTATCTTCATTTTCCATCTTAGCTTGTTCATGTTCGAACTGAGCTATTTCTTTTGCTCGAGCCATTTCTTCATCAGTGATAATTCCATCACCGTCTGCGTCTAAATCATTCCATTTGGAATCTGCTTGTAATTTCTTAGCTGCCATGTTAAATCCTCTCTATTAGCAGGACATAACAAAGAACATTATTTATTCAGCGGTTGCTTCTTCAGCAGCTACTTCACCTTCAGTTGATTCTTCTTTATTCTTTTCTACAAAAGCCTCAATAATATTATTAAGTTTATCATGTACTACACCAACAGCACTTAAATCTTGTGCCTTAAATACACCACCACGAGTTGCTGCATCAATAATTGATCTCATTACAGCTAAGTCTTGGATTGTAAGTTCATTATTCATTTCATTCTCCGTTAAGTCTTGTTTATACTATTTATATATATAAGAGTAATCACTTGAGGATAGGGAATACTAACCTTCTAGTGCCACTGTGGATGGTGTAAGGTTTGCTATGTAGCAAGTTAACCCGGTACAAAAATATAAACAGCGCCGACAGAATAAAAAGAACCTTCGTCTTCATAGATTGCACCGACTATTGCTGTTTGACCGTCTCGCGAGATATCAACATCCCAACCAAATCTATCAGATGCTATTGGAGTTCCTGCTTGCATCTTTTTTACTTCTGTCCATGTAGAATCGGTTTTAGTAAAAATATATACCGCACCAGCTTCATTGGGATCTTCACCTTCATTCGGAGCGCCAACTATAATAACAGAACCATCTCCAGATATAGAAATATTTTTTCCAAAAGAATCCCAGTTTGTTGCATCAGATGCTGTTAATATTTGTTGCTGAGACCAAGTTGTACCAGACCTTGTAAATATATAAACTTTCCCATTTGCTTCATCTGTCGCGACAATTGCGGTATTACCGTCAGTTGTTAAATGAACTGAGTTTCCAAACTCAGGGGACCCTATCATATCATCAAATAAAATTGTCTGTTCAGACCAAGTTGAGCCAGATTTTGTAAATATATATGCAGCACCTTCCCGAGCGTAATCACCATCCCACCAGGGTGCCCCGACAATAATTGTATTTCCGTCACCAGATATGCCTACGGCAGTTCCAAAATAATCTTTGATGCCATCATTGCCTGCTCTATTAACATCAGACCCTTTTATTTTCTGCTGTTCAGACCAAGTTGTACCTGATCTTGTAAAAATATAAGCAGCACCACTATCGTCTTGTGTAGTGGTTTCAGCATACGCGCCAACTACTACTGTATTTCCGTCATCAGATATACTTACTGAGGTTCCGAAATAATCG
>Ga0098048_1001236_pt1 | contig 11348 bp, 9 predicted proteins | sample 13_taG_FD_75052 | JGI IMG/M metagenome (GOLD analysis project Ga0098048, IMG submission 75052) | Marine viral communities from the Subarctic Pacific Ocean - 13_ETSP_OMZ_AT15268 metaG | ecosystem: Environmental > Aquatic > Marine > Oceanic | place: Pacific Ocean | collected 2015-01-16 | reverse complement strand
CAGGTTCCTCTGATGCAACTTTAGCTGAATTTACTCCCTCTGCAACGGGTGTATGAAATTTGGTAGAAAAGACTTTCAGTTAGCCTTTAAAACAGGGACTGATGCGAACAAAGCAAAGTTCAAAAAGGAATGTGTCCAGGGTGAAATATATCATGCCACTGACACAGGATTTTTTTATGTTGCTGAAGTAACGGCAGGTGCGAGTGATGCTACTTTGAGTAAGTTTGGAGAACCTGCATTTTCAAATGGGTATAGCTTGTCTTTTGATGGGGTTGACGATGGACTTTCATGCGACATTCCGACAACTTTAATGGCAACCGACTTTACTACTTCAATGTGGGTGCGTTTGCCTGCATCAAATGTTGCTGATGGGGCACTTTGGGAAAATAATTATGATGTTTCAGGAAAAATTGGTTGGCGATTATATTTCGCTTCAACAAGTGGAAGTAATCATGGTATACTTAGCGTGTGGGTTTCAAATGGTTCAGGTGATTATCATAATCCTTTTTACACAGGTGCTAGTGATACCCTTTTGGGCAATGACATATGGTCTAATATAGTATGGGGAAGAAATAGTGGCACACATTTTTTGTATGTGAATGGTTCACAACCAACCTTGGTTGCAGGCACCCAAGGTTTTGATAGTTCATCTTCTAATTTTTCTTCTACCCCTGCTCTAAAAATAAACCCAACTAATATTGGAACTGGTCCTTTTCAGGGTTATGTAGATGAATGTGCAATTTGGAATGTTGCTTTGTCCAGTAGTGAAATTGCATCAATTCGGGATACAAGTGGAACTAACCCTGTTCCAAGTGATTTAAGTTCTTTAGGCAATAGTGGAAACGGACCGATTGTTTGGTGGCGAATGGGTGACGATAACACAAGTGGCTCAACCATAAGCAATGCCCAAAATCCTGGAACAAATGATGCAACTTTTATAAATGCACCTACACTTTCAACTCAAGTTCCATCTTAAATAATGAGCAGAACATATGTAATAATAAATTCGGATGAAGTAAGTTCTGTTAATTTTAATGAGGTAGAGGAAACGAGTGCTTCAACGCTGAGATTTTCTGCTGATAAAAATAAAACTTTTGTGAAGTTTAATTCAGATAATACTCCGTCTTTTTTGGCAGGCAAAACGCAATACAACCATGCCGAAATGCTTCAAATTGTATCATCAGAAGAATGGCATATTAAGGAACCACATGAGCAATGATCTATACCCTTTTTATACTTTTAATATTTTGCACAGGTTGCCAGGGCCTTAAAACCTTTGCACCCACAATTGGTGGGGGCATAGGTGCAGGTGTTGGTTCCCTGGGTGGTATACCTGGAAGTATTGCAGGTGGAACTTTGGGAGCAGGGGCAGGGCAGATTTACAAGGAAGTAAGTCAGAATGAAAAGGCACAGAAAACCCTGGAGGCATTGTCTCACGGGGATGTGCAGGCATTGGTTTCGGCACAAATGTCTGACCATGCAACTGGGTTCGATGAGTTTAAGGACACTATTTTAAATATGCTAAAAATAGCAGGCTCATGCTTATTGGCATACTTAACCATTCCACTTTGGGTTGCCAGGAAAACTGCAACCCAATGTGCAAAAAGTGAAGCAGAAAAACACCAAACCAAGGCACCTTTTCCTGTCAAACCTCCCAAGCGATGAAAAATTTAAACTTATTAAAAAAGTGGTATTTAATGCTCTCAAAAACAAAGAAAATGTTCACTGCACTTGTTGTCATAATTGTTCTAATAATCCTCTTGGAAATGATATAATGGATAAGACAACTTTACTTGGTTTTTCAGGTTGCTTGGCAACAATTACACTAGGCAACTTTGATGAGGTTCTAAGCATTTGTGCAGGGGTTCTGACCTGCGTTTATATGTCCTATAAAATTTATCTATTAGCAAAAAATAAAAAATGAGATATTCATCCTACGGGTCCTATGACGATCAACCACTGGTTGACGGAGATGAAGGTTTCATTGGGATGAATACCAGGGTTGAACCAACTCAACTAGAAAATGGTTTTGTAAGTTCAGCAAAGAATATGAGGTTTGACCAGGGCATTGCCAGTACACGAAAAGGTTCAACTTTATTCACAGACAGAACTTTAGGCAGTGGAGCAGTGCTTTTGGACTGCATACCCGTTGACGGGGGTGGAGCAGATGACCATGTGCTAATAGCAGAAAATGACAATGCCTACATTTACAATGAAAGCACCCTGGTTAGCACTATTACTTACCCAGGTTTAAATTTAAGTTATGCCAAATTAGTTAACACCAGGACAAACACTCTATTGTTCCAGGGTAAAGGACCAACCCTGCCGTTCCAGGCAAACTCAGCAACGCTTGGAGACTCTGTTTTAAGGTTAGACAAAAGTGCTAATAAATTCCGTTACTGGAAGGAAAATAATTTAGTTTCAATTACCAAAGGCACAGGCACACACACTTTAGTGGTAACGGACTCACCTAGTTTAGTTAAAGGTGAGAAGTTTGTAATTAGCAGTTTAGCCTATGGGCCTGGAATAATAAATAACTGGAATGGTCATGCCTGGGAAGTGGTTAGCATAGCAGACAAGACAATAACTTTTAAAACTGCCAGTGCTACAGAACCAACAAATACAAGTAGTTGGACAGGCTCAGGGGGAATGATATGGTCACTCGATGACCAGTGCCCCCCTGCTGACTTTGCTACATGGGCAGGGTCCCGTTTAGTTGTACCAATAGGTAAGGACGAACTAGCAATTAGTTCACCCTTATCGACACATGACTTTCCTGTTTTTAACAGACTGGTCATAGGGTCAGAAGATAGTGGAAACATTACTGCCCTGGAACCATTATCCGATGATAGTTTACTAGTATTTAAAAACCATTCAATTTACGGGGTAACGGGTGTTTACGATATGAAAGGTGCCACTGACGGGGGCACTCTTTCAATCTCCAGGGTAACTGACCAACTGGGTTGCATTGCCAGGGACACAATTCAAATAATAGGAGGTGATGTTGTATTCTTATCACCCCAGGGAATTTATGCCTTAGCATTAAATTCACAGGGCCAAGGGGCAATAGGGTTGCCCGTCCAAGCAGTTAGGGTAACTGATATTGCTTTGTCCAGGGATATAGACTCACTGGTTGACGGAATTGACCAGGCAACTGCATCTGCAACTTTTCACAGGGGCAGATATTACCTGTATGATGGTTCTGATATTTTGGTTTACAACACGCTTTTATCAACCTGGGAAAGTGTAGATTCAGTTATCCCAGGAGTGAAAAAGTTGCTAACTATAAACAAGACAAAAGCCAGGTTGTTAGCTTTTCATTCCAGTAGTACACTTTTAGAATTAGAGTCCAGTGGGACAGGTACTGATGTTTTTAAAGGGGGCACTGAAAACATTGAATCATTTATTGAAACCAGGGCCTATCGTTCTTCAACTTTTGAGCAGAAGCATTACAGGAGGGGCCAGGTTTCCTGGAAAGCATTAGAGAATGCATCTAGTTTCAAAGTGGATGCAACTTTAGAAAACCCTGACTCCATATCAACCAATATAAATGAAAGCAATATTGCCCAGGCATCCTTCAATAGTCGTTTTGGACTCTCCTCTAGGGGAGAGTCAATAAAGTTTAAAATTAGTAACAATTCAAATGGTAGAATTGAAGTAAAACGGGTCCTCGTTGAGGCAAGTCCTGGGTCCAGGCAAACAACAAAATTTAGTTAAAAATGAGTGATATAATTCCAGGAACAACTTTTGTAAATGGTCAGCAGGTTAATGCCTCTGATTTAAACGACTTAGTCAATAATGCAGTAATTGCTTCGTCAATAATTGACCACTCGCACTTAAAAAGCTCAAGCATAACTGACTCAATATTTGGTTTTCCCGTTATTGCAACGGCAGATATATCTGATGATGATTATGTGCTAGTTTGGTCAGCAACGGACTCTGCATTTAGAAGAATAAAAAAGAGCGACTTTGTCAGTATTGTTGCCACTGGTTTAACGGCAGGCACTACCATTATTGATTCTGCAACAGGCAATATAACTTTAGCAGGGGGCAATTATTCGCAAACCCTTGGGTCATTTAGTTACTCCAATGGTAGTGGTGATTATTTTGCCCTGACAGGTGACTCAGTCTTAGTTGGCCCAGGAATGAACTTTTTATTTCCTACCGAAAGTACTGCAGGTTCTGCTAGTGTTACAAATTCAATTGCCCTGGCAAAGGACTTAACTCAATCGGTCTTGAAGGTTTATTCCCCTGATGCAACTGCACAGGTTTCACTCGATGTTTACGGAGGGATTAGGGGTATAGGGAAAAACAATAGCGATAGTGCCTCACTGACTTTGTCGGCAAAGAAAAGTGATAGCACACTTCGCACTTGGTACACCCAGTCAATGCCGACTGAATCAAAATTATGGATTACCCCTGATGCACAAAACACTAACACTTCAGGAAACCCTGCAGTTCAGTTAGGTTCATCAGGGCAGGCCATTGATTTAAATGTTTTCGGTAATATTAATTTAAATGGATCCTCGATTACTTCAGGAGGAGGTGGAGGGGGAGGAACAACAGGCCCTTCTGCTTTCGCACTAAGTGGTACTACTTTGACCATGACTAGCAATGGGACGGGTACTGCAAATTTCTCAACTAATGGTCCTACCTTAACAATTACTTCAGCATGAGTACCCAGGCAGTAAATTTAGAAGGAATAAGCACTATTACCTGGGATAACTTCCCAGTTAATAAATTAGTGGTGGATGGAACCACTAATTGGATGAAGGTAGATGACAAGGCTTATTCTGTAGGTGGAAAAGTTTGGGTCAGTGGAGCAGAGAAAACAATTACTGCCCTGGATGACACAGGAGCAGGTTCAGTCACTTATGTGGAAGGTGGATCTGATGTGGTCTTAGCCACAACAGATTCCACTTTAAGTGTTATTGACCCGTCAGACCCTAATCAGACTCCATATTCAGTAGGTCAAACACTTTACATTGATGGTGTAACTGCAAAGGAAGTTCAGTCTATTACTAATAATACAACCATATTATTTACTGACCAAACTACCTTGGATTATGCTAATTTAGGTTCAACCACAATTTCAACTGCACCAACAAACTCAACACTTTTTTATGTTGGCCAGACACTATATGTCGGTTCAGATGATCGAGTAGTTTCAAGCATAGTTGGCAGTGTGATTTATTTTACAGACGGGACCAACATTGATTCTGCTAACCTAGGAACAAGCACACTTTCAACCACTGCCCCACAGGGTAATTTAACACCCTTTAATGTAGATTCTTCAATTGGGTCACTGGTTACAATTAACATTGATAACACCACCAGGACGGACGCACCTGACTCTAATGGTTTCACTAATTACCCCGAAGACTATGGTTACAGAAAAGGTTATGTGGTTGGGGTAGTGGGTAACTTAATTGAAATTCAAGGTTACAATGGACTAGGTTCCAATGGTACAAGTTATTATTACACTAACGGGGTTATAAACACCTGGTACTTTGACTATAGCAAGACGAGTGCATGGAATTATTTAACTTACGGGGTAAATAGCATTTGGGCAAATGAACCATATTCAACTGCCTGGAACGACACTGCAAATTCCCTGGCTAATTACCACAAAATGACAAGATGGGTAAACAATGCATGGTTGCAGGGTTGGAAGTATGTAACGGCATTTAATAAAGGACTAACTGCTACCTGGAACACTGGAACAATTGGGGTTAATGGGGAAACATCAGATATTCAGCATACATCTGCAGAACACCCTTATGGTCAATATATAGGTGGTCCAATGAAGTGGGTGGGAACAAAAACAGGCCACACTGCTTCAGTAAGTGTAGGATTAGGTAGCAACTACGATGACAATATTTTCGTCACTGCAATGACTCAGAATCAAATAACAGGACGGAACCTGGATGGACTAATTTTCACCTGCACATTTGACCCTCAAACCAGGACCTGGACCTACGCTTAATGGCAAGCACTGCACAACAATATGCTTCAATGCTTGCAGGGTCAGGCAGGTCACGCAGTAACCTAGACACAGGTGCTGAAGCAGGGTTGGGAACTGCAACAACTTTATCTGCATTAGGCTTAACTGCAACTGCACCAATTGTTCAAAATAATTTAGGTTATGCCGAGCAATTTAATAATATAGCAAACGCAACCAACCGACTGGGTAATGCCACTAATTTATATAGTAATGTTAAGTCAGGACTGGGATTAATTGACCCGTCAATGGGTTCAGAAACTTTTGCAAATACACTTTCACCAGGGAATGCCTTGAATGCAGGTGCCCAGATTGCTTCGTATTTGAATCCTGTCACAGGAACACTTCAGGCAATAAACTCATTAACCCAGGATGAGGAGAATCCTTACGGCACCCTGCCAGTGGTCAGCAATGTAAATGAATGGGTAGGGGACAGGGCAGAAGAGTTAAACCAAACACCAATAGCCCAGGGAATAAGGAGTGGCTTAACCACTGCTTATGATGCAACCCTTCGACCTATAATGAATAGTACCCCTGGCCAGTATCTTCATGCAACTGCAATGCTACCAGTGTCGGCAGTTGAAAGTGGATATAATGTTTTAAAAGAAGCAGGGGAGTGGGTAGACAGAACTTTGTTTGGTAACTACCTGCCAGGTTTAGCCAATGAGGAAAAACCTGACACGATGATTTGGAACAACCCTCTTACTCCACTGAAGCAGAACTTTGACCAGTTCGGGAATATAACTGCTAATAATGTATACCAGGATAATTCACCTTTGGAACGCATTACTGCAGAGGATATGAACAAAGACTGGATAAGTGATGAAATGAAAAACCTGATGCTTACGATTGATGCAACTGCATCTGTTGTAACTGATAATTTGGGTGATATAAATGTGCCTGCTCCAGGTGCATCTTACCCTGATATGGACCTTGGGGGTGACTTTGAAGTTTTTGCGAGCCAAGTAAATACAGACTATGCTAATGCCCTGGCCGAAAAAGCCAGGGGTGATAGGTTTGTGGATGACCCCAATAATGTTTCAGAAACTGGAATGGGTTATACCTATGTCCCACCAGGTTATTATTTTAACCCTGAAGTTGGTTTGGTCAGAAACTATGACGAGGCCCTGGGGGGTGACAATAATGACTACACTTATTTGTCTGACCAGGATCGACAAGTCATGGATAGTATAAATGCTAAAGCAGACCGACTGGAAAGGGATAAAATGTTCCTGGATCCAACTAGGGATCAAATACTGAAAGATAGTTATTTGAGTGAGGCTAATACTTTAAGGGATGCTCATAATCACCAAATGAAAGGTGCTATGTACGATGCTAATTTTCGGTATGATTTTCGTAAGAAAAACCCTGAAGAAAAAGTTGGGGATTACTTCCTCTTTAATGGAGCAAACACACAATATGCAACAGGGCGAGAGTGGAATGCTAGTAGCTTAAATGACTTTTGGAGAAATGATATAAATCGCCAGGTTAGTGATGCTATAAATTATAATTTTAATACCAATTTCAACCATGTTGACCCAGGCAATACGAGTTATGGCACAGGGAATACACCCTCATATTACGCTTAATAAAAAACAATTATGGCCACATACAATTCATACAAACCAAACCCAGGTTTAGTCACTAATATTATACCTACCATTGCAACGAGTAAAGTTGATCCTGTTACTCCTGGTGACTCTATTGATCCATCTGACTTAGTTGAGCCTGAAGTTCCAACACCTGAGCAAATTGCTCAGAAGGAAAGTGAAAAGACTGCAAAGGAGAAAAGGTACGAGGAACTTAGGATAGTCAAAGAGTCTACTGACCGACAATTAGCAATTGTAAATTCCCAGTTAATTGCATCGGAAGGCACTCCTGAGTATTATACAAACCTAAGTGCTATAAATAAACTTAATCAGTTCTCAATTGATAGTGGGAGAATATTGGCACTCAAGGATGAAAAGGACGAGGAGGATGAAGATATTCTGACCCTTGAGGACCTTGCAATGCTAACAATCGCCCTTGGGCAAGGGGTAAGTTTAGCTGAAAGCATTGACGGAATAGTTAACGGGGATGAAATAGAAAAAGTTAATGCCATTGATCAGTTGACTGAGAATGTAAATGCAATAACAAATGAGGAAAACAGGCAGAAAATAATGAATGCCAACTTTGGGGACCAGGCACAATTGTCTGACCTAGAGAACCTGTCTGCTTACAACAATCAATTTGGTTCACTTTCGAGTGATATGTTTAACGGCCAGTATGGTCAGCAACTTGAAGCTAGTTACCAGGAGTTTTTAAAAGCTAACCCTGGAATAGACAGGGACCAGTTCTTAACCGAGTATGCCAGGGCAAACCCTGTTTCTCCCATTAGCCAGGAGATAAACGCTCGAATGAGCAGAATGGGCCAACTTACTAGAGGGGCAAGCGAGTTTGGTCAAATAGACAGGAATACCATTGTTGAAGGTTTCCAGGATGCTAGTAAATTTTATAAACCAACAGGCCAGGGTGGATATGGTTTTAAACCAACTGATTTTCGCTCACAGGAGCAAAATCAGGTGGTAAACAATGCACTGGGTTTAATGAATGGGCCTGAATCACAATTGCTTCGCAGAAAGGCAATGGAACGGGTAGAACAGGGTGGACAACTTGGCCAGGGTACACTCAGAGATATAACTGCCAATGCTCTAACAGGGGTGGATCCATCCTTACAGGCACAACCTTATTTAAGGACTGGAGGGTTAGCCAAAAGCATTCTGAATACTGAGGAGGCTCAACGCAAAAGGCAGTTTGAAAATGAAAATTCACTCTACACTATTTTACAGGGGGACAGGGCTTATGCCCCTGCCGTTTCAGGTGTTGTTAACACGGGCAATGTGGATCCTGTAAATGCACTGGGATTAGCAGGTAAAAATTCGTCAACCAATGCAAATAATGCTTATATAACTAACCCGACAACAGGTTTAAATTATGACCCAACATCAAGTTATTTTGGTTCAGTAGGTGCCCAAAATACTAACATTGATATTGCTAATTCCACACAACCAGGAATGGGACAAAACATAACTGATCTTGGGCAAAAGGGTTTAAATTTAAAAACAACTTTAGACAATTTAAAAACATGAGTTTTTTCAACACGCAATTCGCAGGGGGTCCAATGCAAATTACCGATGCCATGAAGGCACGGGAATTTACAGAAAGGACAAAAGATAAGGAACGGGCAAGACAGGACCAAGCTAAAGCCCTGGCAGAAGATCAGAAACGAATGGGCATGATTGCCCAGGGCCTGGGTTTGCAGAAAGGTGAAATTGATTCAATGAGCAGAGGGGAATTGCAGGGTTTTATAACTAACTCAATGCAGTCCAAGGCAGACCAACAGGCCCAACAGGAGCAATTGCTAAATTTGCAGAAGTTTATGTCCCAGGAAGCACAACTAAAAGCACAACAGGCTTATCAGCAAGGGCAACAGGACCTGGCCGAGGAAAAGTTTAAGTTCGAGAAATTACAATCAAAAGCCGATCAGGAATTTCGACTGGGGCAACAGGAACTAGCCGAGAAGCAAGCTAATGTAAATATGCTTAATGCCGTTAATCAGAACATGATTAGTAATAACACCATTAACAGGTTAGCAAAATCAGATAGGACTCTAGAGAAGGAAACCAAGGCAGGTGTTAAAAATGCTAAAAAGTTTACTAACATGGCAATAAATAAGGTTGCCACTGCAAAAACTGCACCTGACCCAACGGATCCACAGAGCATAAAAAGGTTTCAAAATGCAAATGACTGGATTAAGAAAAACCCTGGTGCAGTTGAGGCAGTTGAGGCAGGGCAGGGGTACCGAGCAGTTTCCCAGTTTCAGGGCAAAGGGTTAACGGATGCAGACTTTATTAAGAACCAAACTGCTCCTGATGCATTGCATCCCCAGGCACTCAAAAAGCTAAATGATGCAACTGCAGTGGACTATGCAGACTTTACTGACGAGGGGGGTAATTACATGATGGAGAGAAATATTCGTTCACTTAATCAGGTAATTGCTGAACTAGATGGATCCAATAAAACGGGCAGGCCCATTGACTTTTTTGGCCAAACTTTAAGGTCAGCATATGATGCCATGACTGATGGTGATTCTATTGCTATGCAACAGAAAATTGATTTAATAACACAGGCCAATTTGAAGGCAACCCTGGGTGCCCAGTTTACTGAAAGCGAAGCAAAGATGTTTCTGCAAAGATCATACGATCCTGAGCGAACACCAAAAGAAAATGTAGATAAATTAAGAAAAGAACTAAATCTTATAATACAAATGGCAGAAAGCAGACGGGCAAGGTTCCAATACTTTGAGGACAATAATTACAACATGGCAGGGTTTATGACTAAGAACCCAGGTGCATTTGGTAATAAAGGACAAGGTGGCAACCCTGGTAACCCTAATTCCATTAATACTCAAAGTGGAAACAAGGCAAAAATTAGCATACCTGGAACACAAATTGATCTAAAATAATGTACAATTACGACATTCGGAATGACAAGTTGGGTTTAAATTTTAATGCTAAATTTGATTACGAACCTAGCGAAGCAGACATATGGGATGTAATGAAAAGCCAGGTGGATACCAACCAGGTATTGGACCTGGTTGGTAAACCCAACACAACGGCAGAAGATAAAGCCCTGGCAGTTGGTGCCTGGAAGAATGGATGGTTTGAACCTGAACAGGAGACAGATTTTTTTGGAATAGTTAAACAAGTTGCAGGTTCTGTCATGGATGGAGGGGGCAAAATGATGGTGACTATGCCTGTTTCTAAAACCAGGATCCAGGGCATAATAAGATCATTACCAGGGTACGAACCTCAACAACTTGGTGGACAGAGTGGGTTCGATCAAATGGAAGATTTTGGTCAGGACAAAGATGGTAAATCTGATTATAAACCCAAAAGGTCCTGGGAGGAATTTGACAAGGAAACCCAGGAGAAAATTAATAAAGCATCTGTCCGTCTAGCAGACATTGCCTATTCGGAAGATATGACCTGGGATGATGGGGGAGGAATGGATTACCTTCAGCAGGCCCTGGCAAACGAGGATCTTAGTATGAATGACCCTGCCTTACAAAAGGCAGTTGCTGACAGAGCATACAACTTTGCTGACTTAAAGGTGGATGCTACAACATACCAGGCACTTGGTGAATGGGCAGGGGGGTACACCTTACTTGGGGAAATAGCAGGGCATGAATTGCAAACCCCTTGGTTTGAGGACGAAAGTGAATATTCAGACGAAACAATTTTGAAGGAAGTTGAGTTATTAAAGACAACTCAGAATGTGGTTGAAGTAATGGAGGATAGTGCAGGGT
>Ga0098048_1001229_pt1 | contig 11373 bp, 4 predicted proteins | sample 13_taG_FD_75052 | JGI IMG/M metagenome (GOLD analysis project Ga0098048, IMG submission 75052) | Marine viral communities from the Subarctic Pacific Ocean - 13_ETSP_OMZ_AT15268 metaG | ecosystem: Environmental > Aquatic > Marine > Oceanic | place: Pacific Ocean | collected 2015-01-16 | reverse complement strand
TGGTTGTGGATGGATGCGTCTACACTGGCAATATCACCACTAGTGAAACTATTACTACGCAAAATAGTGGTAGCATCGAAGGCACTGCAACAGACAAAAATGGAACTACTATTTTACTACCTTGGTCTGTGACTAATGTTGAAGCCACTGCGACAGTTCAACTATACAACATGACCAAAAATGCAGAGGTAGTAAATATAGTTGCTGGTGGAACACTTGGTACAAAAGTAAGCGAGAGTGGAACCTACTCTACATCTCAAATAGAGGCAGGAGACAACATCCGTTTGAGGATCACTTGCCAAGCAGGAGCAAGTGCGTTTTTACCCTACGAAGCATTTAGCGTTGCGAGTGCATCAGGTATTGCATTCATCGCAGATCAAAAAGCTGACGAGGTTTATAATGCAAATGGAATTGATGGTAGTTCAGTTACAACACTTACAGCAGATTATCCCAATGTTCAGATAGATATTTCTGACGGAGATGGAGTTGCAGACTCTAGAGAGCTTTATGCGTTTGCGGTGTACCAATCCACAACTACCACAGGCATACAGCAATGGTTCAATGCAATAACAGCAATAGACGCAATGAACTATCGCATCAACACAGATAACGCAGACATTAAGCTTCAAAATACAGGGAATACACCTCTAGTAATCAAAGGAGCAAGAATTTACAGAGATGATGGAACCAGTGTATTATTTGCGCAAAGTGGCGATCAGCCAATGGTGCAAGACACTGGAGAACTAGTACAATATATTTCACCCCAAATCGACACTGCCATGAACAACAATACCAAGTTAGATGGCGTATCCAAAAACACTAAACTTATACCAGCTTTATTATAACCTCAGAACTTGACGAAATTGCTGTAACCTAATAAATTAGATACCATGAGTATTGCCAAACTTACCACTCCTTACACCAATCCCTATGTAGTTTCATTAGACGATGTTGATTTAATTAAGATCAGATCATTAGAGGCTTCACCCCTGACCCATGAGGATTTAGACGATAACTTTGCTAATTTGGCTTACAAGGTCAATGAGTTGGTTGACATAATAGGAGGGTCAAGTTCAGTCATAACAGCAGATGCGAACGGTAAAGTAGGTATTGGTACTGCAACTCCTGAGTCTGCATTTCATGTAAAGAGTTCATCGACTGATGGTACAGCAATATTTGAAAATGATGATGAAGGCACTAATGCTGCTCCTGATTTAATTTTAAGAAGATCAAGTGCCTCGCCAGCTGATGAAGACTACCTAGGTCACCTAAGATGGCAGGGAAGAAAAATCGGCCAAGATGGAATTCATAGCACTGTCGATTATGCAGATATTTATGGTCGTATTGCAGTTGCTGGAGAAGCTGGATCAGACGGTGGCGCAGGAAAGCTTGTTTTTAGGACTCGCCAAGATACTGGATCGCATAATTTTATGGTGTTCGATGAGGCAGGCAAACTAGGTATTGGTACTACGACTCCTGTAAAGCCTCTAGAAATACAATTCACAGACAACACGGCTTATGCAGGATCAGGCACCGGAAACGCTCTTAGAGTTAGAAATATTAGTGAAGCCGCAGATACTTTTTCTAGTTTAGAAATGTTTGCAGGACAAACTAGTGAGGGTAACGCAAATATCGCTCGCATCTTTGCAGTCAAAGAGAGTACAACAAGCACAGCTACATCATTAGCTTTTACGACTAGAGGTTCAAGTGTCATAAGTGAAAAAATGCGAATCGACTCCGACGGGAATGTAGGTATTGGTACTACGGATCCTAGTGATGAGTTAACAATATCAGCTACTTCCCCCGCTATACGTTTGGTAGATGAATCAGATTCATCTCATGGAACGGTGGGTTATAATGCTTCTTTTTTATCTCTCAATGCTGACGGAGGCCAAGATGCAATAAATTCAGGAATTCAGTTTAATGTAGATAGTTCAGAAAAAATGCGTATCGACTCCGCAGGCAACGTAGGTATTGGTACTACGAGTCCTAATGCGGATTTAGAAATCTTTAGTGCGGTTAAACCTATAATTAGGCTTACTGGAACAGGTAATAACGCACTCAATACAAACTTTGGAGAAATTCAATTTTACAACAGAGACGGATCAGGGGATGGGCCGAATGTTGCTGCATCAATTCATGCTCAATCGCATTCTTCTACAGGTTCGGGAGGTTCTCTTGTGTTCTCTACTGAAGCAGCAGAAGCAGGAACAGAGGGGCAGTCAGCAGAACCGAGGATGACTATTCTCTCCAACGGCAACGTCGGTATTAGTACTACGAATCCTCAAGAGGCATTGCACATTAAAGGTGATCATAAACGAATGTTCATCGAAAGTGATGATTATAATTTATTTTCCTTAGGAAGACGAAGTGTTACGGAGGAAGATACTGCTTACCTCCAGATGAATGACGAGGGTACTAAAAAGATAATCCTAGACACAAGTGGTAATTCATATTTTCTTGGCGGAAATCTAGGTGTAGGGATTGATAATCCCCCTGCTGTATTTACAGTCAACGGAGAAGGCTCGGACAATGTACTGGCTGGTGACCTGCTTGGTGTAATATCAAATGTAAATGGAAAGCTTGTAGACATAAGACTTGAGGGTAAGGCACAGACAACAGGTGCCACGATGGCTGGAAGTGTTGGTTTTGATCCAAACAATAATTGCGTATATCTAGCAAACGATAATGATCAGACATTAAATGTCACTTCAGGCAACGTAGGTATTGGTACTACGAATCCTAGTGCGAAGTTACATATAGAAAATACCACAGGCTCTTCTTTAATTTTGCAAAGTGTAGGTAGTTACGCAAGCGGGCATCAACCTGCTATTGTCTTGGCAGGAAAAAATCCAAGTGAAGTTAATAAAAATCTTGCTAGAATTAGGGCTGCTAGTGAAGGCACTGAGTTAGGTGCGCTTGCATTTGATGTTAGGATGGGTGCAGGTTCTCCACATGAAGAAGCTATGCGTATCGACTCCGACGGCAACGTAGGTATTGGTACGGATAGTCCAAGTAGTAAGTTAACTATAGGTTTTGACGATAACGGAACTGATGGTATTTCATTTAGAAGCTCTTCCAACGCTAACTTAGCAAAAATATTAGCTAGTAATGAAACATCGAGTCAAAACGGAAACTTGCAATTTCACACACGACTCCTTGGAACTGCGGTAGAACGCATGCGCATCGACTCCGACGGCAACGTAGGTATTGGTACTACGGATCCTAGTGCGAAGTTAGATGTAAATGGATTAGGCAGGTTTAGTGTACCCAATGGCGGGCAAAGTCTACTTAGTTGGTCAGTAGGTGATAGTACTGGAGAGAATCAACCAGTTTTTGCATTAGTTACTAACGAAACAAATAATCAGGATAGGGTTACACTCAATTCTGATGGGGATTCATACTTTAATGGCGGCAACGTAGGTATTGGTACTACGACTCCTGCCTCTCACCTTCACGTCGTTGGTCAAGGTTATTTTAATAGAAGTCATAGTACTTCTGCTCCACTCTATGCTAAACAAGACGGTGCAGGCCCAAGTGCATATTTTATGGGCGGCAACGTAGGTATTGGTACTACGAATCCTGCTACTAAGATTACTGTATTAGAAACAGTTGATTCTACTTTTGGGAATATTACTCCTAGTGCATCAGATTCTGTTATCATGATAGCAAACAGCCCTACGAATGAGGCAGCGAATAACCACTCGTCTTTACAATTTAATCTAAACGCAGGGACGCATAATCATATAGCCTCCATAAGTTTGGTTTCTGAAAGCGCAACATTACGAAGAGGAGCGCTGGCTTTCTGTACTGATAATGGTACTACTAGACCTGAGGCAATGCGCATCGACTCCGACGGCAACGTAGGTATTGGTACTACGAATCCTAATGCGAAGCTTTCAATACAAGGTGTAGATGCTACACATTATCAAACTCATATTGCTTTTAAAAATACTAGTGGATCGAAGGAATATGCTATAGGAGCAGGTATTCATGGTGTAACAAATACAGGTTTTGGTATTCTGGATAGAAACACAAATGATCCATTATTATATATCAAACATACAGGCGAAGTCGGTATTGGTACTGAGACTCCTAGTGCGAAGCTTACAGTAAATGGCTCGCTTTCCAAGTCTTCAGGTTCATTCAGGATTGACCACCCGATAAAACCAGAGACTCATGATCTTGTTCATTCATTTGTAGAAGCTCCACAAGCCGATAACATTTATCGCGGAAAGGTTGATTTGGTTGCAGGAAAGGCTGAGGTAAATATTGATTCAGTTGCAGGCATGACCGAGGGAACTTTTGTTCTGCTTAATCGTGAAATCCAAGTCTTTACATCCAATGAAAGCGACTGGGATGCCGTGCGCGGAAGAGTAGAAGGAAACAAGGTAATCATTGAGTGTCAAAACACAGAGTCTACAGCAACAATCTCATGGTTGGTAATAGGTGAACGACAAGATAAGCATATGTACGACACCGAATGGACAGACGAAAATGGTAAAGTCATTGTCGAGCCACTTAAACCTGAGCCTGCTCCAGAGCCTAAGGTAGAAACAGAATCTGAAGAAGTAATTACAGAAGAACCAGTAGCTGAGGAAGCACCTGTAGAAGAAACACAGGTCGATGAATCACAACCTGAGGAAGTAGCACAAGTATCCTTAGGTCAGGTAAGCTTGGGGCAAGTCTCCCTAGGGCAAGTCTCCTTAGGTCAAGTCTCCTTAGGTCAAGTTTCCTTAGGTCAGGTAAGTTTATCAGAGTCACCTCTTGATGAAATCAAAGAAATCCGTGCAGAGGATGGTAAGGAGTATGTCAGGATAGGTGACAAAGAATACGAGGTCTTGGGAAAGAATGAAGATGGTTCTTTAGTCCTAGATGATGATGTAACCAATAACGGCTAAAATGGCTCTCTCGGAAGAGCAGATTGCAAAACTAATTGCAATCAGTCCTGACATAATGTCAGAGGACAGCCCGGGTGGAACTACCATCACAGGAGATGAGGTGGTATCTGCCCTTGGGTTAGAGGGCAAGTCGCAGGGTGCAAAGTATGATATAGGCGAGAAAAAGAATCCGTATTGGAGTCAAATATCAAGACTAGCTAACAACCACCTATCCATTCAAGGAAACTATGGGAAAGGTTCGCACACCAAGTTGCAACCCATGTTGAAAAGCTTAGAGAATTTACCCACAATAGATGGTAAGTTTGCTCTCGATCATCCTGATTTCTTGAAATTCTACAAGGAGCAGACAGGAGAAAACTTGAAATGGAAAGGTGACTTTTCTAGGGTGACTGGGCGTCATTCCACCGGGATAATGCAACGAGCTGTTTTAAATCAGCAACTTGCAGCTGCAAATCTTGCGAGGCAATGGCTAGATTCTTCCAATGTTTCAAGTGAAGATATTATATCTGCGATAGATGAGCGTGAGCTTACCATGGGAGAAAAACGCAATTTAATGCTCAGACGTTTCCCAGGCCTTGGTATTAACGACTACAATAACTGGCAGACAGGTGTGCAGGCAGCAGTCAAAGGATTACTTGGTAAGGATATAGATGAACAGAGTGCTGCTTTGTTTGTAGCTAATGATCCTAATAATGCAGGTAAACTTAGAAGTGAGTGGATAAGGAACGGGCAGGCAGGGGATATAAGTGAGATAGATACAAGCATACTGGTCGATAATGGAGCAACTTTCAGTGTGTCTCCCGACTCCGTTTCAAGCAGTAAGAAGATGATGACTCCTTACGACTTTGAGAATGGAAGTAAGTTCTACGGTGAGTCCACATTTATCAATGGCAAGAGGGTAGAGAATGAAAACTTTTATTCTGCAGCAAAAGTACCAGGATGGAGTGAGCATCCTGTTTTAGGTAGTATTTACTCGCCAAATGTTGAGGAAGATAATTCGTGGAAGTATTCACAAGAGTATGGGTGGGTTGCGACAGATGATAAAAATGGATCCAATTGGTTCTTTTTAAAAGATAGCAATACATGGATGTATCCACAGCAAACAGAGGATGGAGTTTTTTTTTATTCAAAAGAACCAGGCTCTGCCCCTGGTCAGGGGGAATGGTATTATCCGAACAGCACAGGGCAACTTTATGATTTCGAAACAAAAGAGTTTTTTGACCCTGAAGAATTGGGAGCAAAGTTTGAAACTGAGGCTGATCCAGCCGATATTATCCCTAGCGGAGATACGAGTGTCGATACATCTCCATCCCAAGTAAATGATCCTACATCCACAAACATGAGCGAAAACAATAAATGGTACGAAGACGAGTATGGTGCTTACTATTATACTGATACACCTGGATGGAGGTATAGGTATGGTGAGAAGCTCAGGGGCTTTTTCTATGATGACCCTAACTCACGATTTATGTGGAGTGAAAAGACGGGGTGGATATGGAACGACCCTGATGAATCAGGAGACTATTTTTATCATAACGCAAGTGGCGAATGGGCATATGCAAAAGACATAGAGGGTCAAATTCAAGAGCCAAACTTCGTTACATCTGAGGGTGAGCCATTTGATTTTACTTTGTCAAATGAAGATAGCCCTAATAATCCACCAGCATCTAGTCCCGGGGATTCCGAATCAGAGGTTGCTAAGCCGATATCATATGCGAATATGACCACATCGGATCCTATGGCAGGGTTCACTCAGATCAAAAAAGAATTAGATGCAGCAGCTCGTGAGCTTGCTTATGAGGGTTATGGTCAGGGAATAATTTCTGGCATGCTGAAAGAGCTTCCTATTTATAAGGACTTCGTAAGAACATTCAGTAATGATCCTGAAAGGGAAAGATATGCAACACTTGTTGATGATATTGTAGAACAGGTTGCCGAGGTAAATGTCAGGAAGCATAACCTTGCTACCTCCCTAGACTTTGCAGATGCCCGTGGCCTAGGTATGTTAGATCCTAGATTTAGCCCTGAAGAGAAAATCAAGATTAGGTTGGCTAAACCTTCAATTCCTGCAACTGAAGTTCATGTTGCAGAAGGTCTAGCTGACGAAGTTGGTCAGATAATCAAGAACCCTGATTATGATCCTGAGTTAAGTATGTACTTTGAGTACAGAAATCCTCTTACAGGTGAACTTGAGACTCGTGCCCATAGGCAGGGAATGCCAGGTAAAGCACCATTTGCTGCGATACAGGAGGGTGTGATTGATTCAAGTACCATGGCTATGCAGGATCAGCTTAATGACCTGATGACCCCTACGGAAAATGGAAAGAGTAAATATCAGAATGCATTAGATAAACAAATTAATGCCTTTAGGGATGCAGGTATTATGGCCGGTGGAGAAGATGATCCTGATACTCCTCAGGATGAGAGCTTAGGTCTATATGCTAATGAGGGTATTAAGGCTCTTAATTACACCTATGGTACTGACGAGGATTCCATGCAGGGCAAGGAGGAAGACTACAATGAAATGCAAAAGTATCTTCGTGGGAAGACGAACTTCCTGAGTAACCTTGCATTAAAGGATGAGCTTGATAAGACAAGCAGGCTTGCCGCAGCCCAAAAGGATTTTGATCCAATCGAAAGAGCAAGACAAAGGGCAGTAGATAGAACTAGGATTGCTAGATTCGGTGGTGGTACAACAAGCATTCGAGATACTAGCAAGGGACTCTTTGAGGATGACCTTAAGGAAAAACTAGCATTCAAGGATTTATCAGCAGTTTCAGGACTTGGAGATACTTATTCTCAGGATGAAATTAATGCTGCTGGTATACAGGATGGTGCAAAGGGTATGTCTGTGATGACTGATACTCTGAAACAGAATCAATACTCAAAAAATATTAATGACACAAAAAGCATTTAAGGAGCAGGACAATGAACGGTTTTAAACTAACTCAGATTGGGGATAATTCTTCAACTAAAGGCAAGCCAAGCAATCAGAATCAGTATACAGGAATCCTACCTGACGAAGCACCTAAGGAAAAACCTGTCGATTTTTCTCCTAGCAAAGAAGCAGCTCCTGTTCTCCAGGCTCCAAAACCTAGTGTAAGTATAGGAAATACCCAGCAGCCATTAATTATGCCGACTCCTGACCCTGAACTTTTGCCGCCTGATGCGATACAATTGCTAGATTCAAGCCCTACTCCAACCGTTACCCCTCCTGTCTACAAGTCCCCACCTACTCCAAGATATGAGTCCTCAAGTGAGGGTCAGGCAAGCGAGGAGATAGTAAGTACAACTCCAAATCTTGACAATGCACTTAAAGATTTTAACCCTCAAGTTCAAGGTACTGACCTTACTACAGGCTTTTTTGGGGATACAGGAGAAACAGCAGGTTTGGCACAATTAGAGCAAGATAGCCTTAACGAAGTTTTATCGGACTCCAAGGACAGGTTTGATGTAAAGTCTGGGGCAATAGCAGATAAGTTTGATAAAATAAGCCAAGCTTCCGAGGATTTAAAAGCTGCGGAAATGGATGTGAACAGAAATCAGTATATGGATGTTCTAGATGCCTTGCGAGGAGATAACCTTGAGGCAATGCGTATGGGAGAGGTTGGAACAAATAATGCATCTAACCGAATGATGGTAGATGCCCAAATGAGGGCAGCAAGAGAATACTCTAACTTAGATAGTGCAGCAGCACTAGCAGAAGAGAACAGAAACTTTGAAAATGTAGCAGTGAGAGAAACTGAGCTAAAGAGTGCTGCAGATGAACTTGCTAACACAATCGGATCCACACAGGAAGAGACTTTACCGGCCATTAAGTTGGGAGAACAATTAGTTGAGCAGGCTGTGGATGAAGGGAACCTAGAAATAAAAACTGCTGAGGAGAAAAGAAATGCAATAATTGATTCAGCAAGAACTGTACTTAACAGTCCTAGCATGTTTGCAGTACTTTCCGATCAGATGGCTGCAGAGGGAATACAGCTTGCTGGGGAGTATAGCTCCGAGAAGCAAAGGATCGAGAATCAGATTTCAAATATTAAGAATATCCCAGGTCTACTACAGGCAGTAATAGACAATGTGGGTGCTGATATGTTTGCAGAGTACAAAGCCATTCTTGGTGAGAATGCTGCAATCATGTATGCAGGTCAGCAGGTGGGATTAGTTGATACAGCTCCTGTTAATCCTGCACCTAATGCCTATGCAGAAAAAACCCTGCCTGAAGATTCGATAAACTTGAGTGACGAAAATGTTGCTAAATCAGATGATTCTAATCCCGTCGAAGACATTGTTGATGGTCTTGTGGATAAGGGAGTAGAGTACATTAAATCTACAGTAAACCTTGGTCAAGATGATGAAAACTAGTCGAGACAGGATGAACATCTAAACCTAAGGTAAAAACCTCCTAAGAAAAATGAATCCATCAAGCGTAGATTTAGGTCAGGGTGATCCAGCAAGAAGGATCCGCCCAATTATGGGAATGTCACCTGTTGCCTCAGGGCAGGCAGTTGCGCAGGCAATGCCTACGAACCGCTCGGGTGAGTTTTACAACAGAAGGCAAACCTTAGCTCGGGACAGGGCAAGGGAGGAAGAGGCTGCTCGTATCCGATCCGAAGCAACAGACGAGGCGAGGAGAGTAGCAAAGATACAGAGAAAGCAAGACATTGAGGATGACGTAAGAGATAGGAATAGGGAGATAGAAGATCTTGATCGTATAAGAACCGAAAGTATTGATGATCGTGAGCTAGAGTATGAGCGTGGAGCGCCTGAGAGGGAAAGGGCAACAGCAGAGGAAAAGAGAAGAATTGCCCGTGATAAAAGAAATGTCACTCTCTTTAGCCAACAGCAAGAAGATTACAAGGAAAAGAAAGATAGAATTAAGAGTGATCGGATCATAACCCTTCAAAAAGCATATGCTGAATTGCTAGATGATGCAGGAAATTCACAGGCTATTAATAGTGCTAGACAGGCAGTACAGAATGAAAGGCAAAGAATTGCTCAGTTAGCGCAACAAAACCAGATTGAAGCATCTTCTGCTGCTATTCAGACATTTGCTAATGCAGTTTTATCTGAGGATTCGATGATGGAGGAAACTGATCGTGATAGACTCCTCACGCTGATGAAGGATCAGGGATTCGACTTAGAGCAGGGTGGAGTGCAAGCGCTTTTAAGCTTACCGCCTGACAGAATGATTCAGCTTGCTGGTACTCTAAAAGGACAGATTCCTGAGTCTGCAACTATGCTAAAGGCAGACTTTGAAAAGATTCAGCAGACTACAGCAGAAAGGCAAAAGGACTTTAATATACAGATTCAGAAATACAATGAATTAGCAACTGAGTTGGCTACTAAGAAGACTATGTCTGATGAGTCGGTCAGTTACTTGAAGTCTGTGTTCGGGTCTAAGCTTAGTGAGCTTGGCGTACCCATTCCTGAGAGGCCTGAGCCTGAGCCTGAGGAGGTGGAGGAGGAGCCTGCGACTGAGGATGCATCCTTTAACATCTATTCTTACATTGATGAAATGGGCTTAACTGAGGAAGAGGAGGATGCACTACTTGATATATTTGATCCTGACTCTCAACTAAAGGGCGATGCCCCTCTAGAGGAACTGAATCTAAATAAAGACGAAGTAGATAGAGCATTGGAATCAATTAGGGGGCAGAAAATCATTCAGTCAGATATGCAAAAAAAGAAGGCAGAGATTGATGATAAGGAGGGTGAAAATCCCACGCTTACAGGTGATGCTATTGATCTAGGCAAAGATATTATAAAAGGTGCAGGAGAGTTAGCTGAAAGATCAGGAGTTGGTATACCAGATATTGCCCCAGAGGTAGGAGCTGGTGTGGCAGTCCAGCAAGCAGTTTCTGAAGATAGTACTGCCAAGAAAATGATCGGGAAGGGAAGGGCATTGATCACACCTACTGATAAGAAGGTAGATGAAACTCTCGATGCACTTGCTGATGCAGAGACTAATGCCAAAACAAATCCTGACGCAATCAAGGGTTCTGCTTACCAAAACCAAATGAATGAATTTGGGCGCAAATATGGTTTCAAGCAATTCACTAAAAAGCCACCTACTGCTACTAAGGATTTACCTAAATACTTTACGGAGATTGAGGATCATTTTACTTCACAGGCCCAGGCTACAGTAACACGCAGATTAAATTCTGTTATTAATAACGCTAGGAAAGCAGGTGATAAGATGCGGAGTTCTAAGATAGCGAAAGTCTTAGGTTCTCTAGGTGCAACTATTGCAATTGCAGATGTTATCAGGTTGCTAAGCTACGATGGAAGCGAGAATGATGAGGAAATTCAGGCATTAAAGCAGGAGCTTTCTGTTATGGAGAAAGATTACCAGGGTATTAAGGATTCAAAGAGGCAAATGGCTCAGGATTATATGAAGAGAATTGCAGAAGAGATGGAGGCTAGAAAGCAATAATATGAATGCACCAATGGCAGAATACTCGGCTCCTGATGG
>Ga0098048_1001228_pt1 | contig 11377 bp, 11 predicted proteins | sample 13_taG_FD_75052 | JGI IMG/M metagenome (GOLD analysis project Ga0098048, IMG submission 75052) | Marine viral communities from the Subarctic Pacific Ocean - 13_ETSP_OMZ_AT15268 metaG | ecosystem: Environmental > Aquatic > Marine > Oceanic | place: Pacific Ocean | collected 2015-01-16 | reverse complement strand
TGGTAAGGTCTTGTGGTTGTATTGCATTAATAGCGTCTTTGAATCTAAGACCAACAGCGCCAGTACCTAATTGAATATCACCACCTTGTGTCCCAATACTCCCCACAGTGGAGCCGTCTTTGCGGAGATCAACAATAGTGCCGTCTGATGTCGTGCGGTTAAGAACCAGTGGCGAAAGGCTAGATGCAGCCGCACCAATACGGCCAGAGGCATTTAACTGTATGCCTCCAGTTCCAAGAGATGTGCTGGTAGTCCCCACCATCAAGTTACCCGATTGAAGGCGCATGTACTCAGTGGCGGCAGATGTTGTTGATCTCCAGATAAAAGCATTGGAAGGGCCGTTGAGTTGATAAGGTACTTTTCCGTCATATATAAATCTAGCCGACCCTGCGGAGTTATCTAACTGCCAACTATTGTAGCCCTGAGAAGCTAGTAAAAGTTCACCACCGTCAGCGAGGCCATTATCAATCGTAACTTTGTCGCAGGTCAAAACCCCTGTGATGTCTACGCCTGTGTTGGTGGTGGCGAGTTTGGCGACCCCATCGTAGTATGCTGTAGTTGTCCCATTTTCTATAACAGCAAGACCGTTCTCACCATTTACACCTTGAATGTAAGTCCCACTAGAGGCACGAATTATGAGATTGCCAGTTCCCTGTTCTTGAATACGGCCATTAGACCCATCATGGTAAATCTGGAGGTCAGAACCTGCGCCGAAGATGGCTTTGCCGTTATCTGCAAAATTAGCATTGCCTGTAATGTCTACACCAGTATCTTTGGTGGCAAGTCTATTATCGCCGTAGTACTTTAATTTTACATTCCCAAGAGAACCATCTGCAATAATATAATCAGTCAAACCACCTGATCCATCGTCTGACAAAATTCGTACATCTTTATCAGCTGCTTGAGCTTGTAAATATAAATTCCCCGCACCCGCTGCATCTACATAACTATGTGACCCATCGTGGAAAATCTGTAGATCATCACTAGCACCCATCATAATCTTGAAGTTATCTGGGAAGTCTAATGTGTCATTAGTTGCATCTAACTTAACATCAGTACCACCAGTAAATCTAATACTTTGATCTGGATCAATTACCATTGCCTTATTTAGAGCACCATTTGATGCGGTAGTGTAAAATTCCATCCTAGAACCAGCTACAGTACTAGAATATGTGTCCGTAGCATCAACCGTAATACGAGCCTGAACACCCACAGACACACCACCAGCAGTAGAGTTAGTGTCAAAGTCAATTCGACCAATAATTTCATTATCAATAATAGTATCTTCATTAGACTGCAATACAAACTCTGGAAAAGCATTATCACCCGTGCCCGTAGTTTTTAAAGTAAGCCCAAAGTTATGTATGTGCTCTAAGTGAACATCACCATCAGCACCAAAAGTAATCTTTGAACCATCACTAGCTAAGATTAAATCATCAGATGCTTGTACGTCACCAGTTACAGAAATAATACCAGTACCGTTGGAACTAAGATTTAAATTACCATTTGTGTCAGTAGAAGTAATTGTATTACCATTGAGTGACAAGTTATCTACTGTAAGGATCGACAGACCATCAATAGTACCACCATCAATATCAACAGCGTCAAGATAGGCTGTACCATCTAGCCACAAGTCTTTAAACTCATTGGTAGTTTGAACACCAAGATCAATAGTATTGTTTGCTGCAGGACGCAACACAGTAGCTGTTACAACGACTTCTTGGTTTGGCCCTACCTTTTCAATGGGCGCACCTTCACCTGCAGTACCGTCATGTGTGTGTCCTGAACTATTATCAAAGGCAGATTGCAGTGCGTCAAATTCACCGTCAAGATCTGAAGCGTTAATAATGTTACCGTCTGCAATGTTGTCTGCGGTATCGTTACGTGTGTAACCTGTTCCCATTTTTTTGTTCCTTATTGTCTGTCGTTAGTAGCAAATTCTAATGCTAAAGCATCCAGCGAAAACTCTGGATCTGTGCTGTCAAATACGTACTGTAATGAGACAGATCTTCCTGCGCCTACTATTTGATTGGTAAATACATTTACTAATTTACCACCAAAGGTAGCTGTTCCAAATATTGCATCTCCATAAAAAGATGCTGTTGATGTTGCACCATTACTAAAGGTAACTGGTGTTGGTTCAATTGAATTAGGTTGGTCAAAGTCTAACTTCAATGATGCTTGACCTGTTACTGACCCTCGTGGATCTACGTAAGTAGTCAGCTTATATATTGTCTTACGTATTCTTGGATCATTAATTACAAAGTGTGGAGTACTAAAAGTAGCTCTAATATTATCGCCATCAAAAGAACTACCTTGTTCCATTTGATATACTATGCCATCATTAAATGCAAAAGATACAAGCTCTTCAATGTTGTCATCATAGTAACTATCAACTACATAAGCTTTAATTCCACGCAGTCTTGCCCACGCCATTCCTTGAGCAGATTGATCTGCAAACTGTGTACCTAAGATACCACTAGCAGATGTTTTAGAAACACTGGGGGCATATCCAAAAACTCTATACTGACTTTTACCACGGATAACACAAGAAGCAAAACTTGTATTTGCAGAAGTAAAGCTAGTCATTACATCTTGAATTGGTTTAGATGCAGTAGATAATCCAAAGTCACCAATACGATCTGTAGCACTTAGTAGTCTAAGACCATCAGGTGCCATAAACATTACATCTCCACCTATCTCTTGAATAGTGTCTTCACTGACACAACCAATGTCTAGTGTGATAGGTGCAAGCACAAAGTTTGCAATAGTGTCGCCAGTTAATCTAAATATTCTGCGACGAGTAAAAATAATAAGCTGATCACGATAAACAATAAGTCCTGTTAGATCTTCTCCAACATTAATTGTTCCTGCACCTGCAGCAGCAGTAAAGTCGTTATCTGTATACGGTGCACTAAATACTATTAAATTATCTTTACCAAAAAATAGTTGATTCTTAAAATTTACTACAAACTGTGCGGCAATTAAATCTGTAGGCGCTTCATTGAGTGTAGTAAACGTTGCACCATCATACTTAGCTGGGTAGTTAGCACCATCTACAAACATGATAGTAGGTGTACCAGTAATATTGTAACGGCTATACCGTAGCTTATTATTGCTGCCTCTATCTGTAGCTAAAAAAGTAATAGCTGCATCATCTGCAGGGCTACTTGCTAAGTTAGGTGCAATGGCTACTGTAGCTCCACCGCTAGTAACTGTAGGTTCTGCTGTAACTGTGTAAACTTTAGCAACACCAGCAATAGTAAAAGTATCACCAATGTATGGCACACCCGTTAAACCATCTATAGCAACTGTACCACCTGTTTGACTTGCACCATTTACTAAAACAGTTCCGTAATTAGGTACATTAATTTGTGACCATGCACCCGCTGTGTCGTTACTCCAAATAGCACCATCACGATAAGCAAATACTTCTGAATTAAAATATCCTACACCTTGAATTAAATTAGTATTATTTACAAAAGTAATAGCTGCTTGATCTGCAGGTGTAGTTGCAAGAGCAGGTGTAATTGTAGCAGTAAGTGTTTTATTTGTGTCGTTATAGCCTGACGATCCAACTGCAATATTAGATATAGTATACTCTGTGGCATCTCCTGCTATAGTAAATTTATCGCCTACTGCAGCAGTAACAAAAATACTAGCCATGTTTAGAGTAGTACCAGACTGACTACCACCTTGTACTTTAGTTGCACCATAAGAAGGTACAGCAGTAGAATTATACTTTGTGTAACCTTGTATACGTCTGTAGCCACCTTCAATAGATGGCTCAAAGTTACGTAACTCTCTCGCAGATCCTACAGCATTAATACCTTGCTGCAGTGGACTGACATTAGTAATCAGACCCCCACGAAATTCTACTGGAAATGTCTGCCAAGCAGTGGGCATATTATAAAGCTCTCAAAGTTCTAACTGTTCTATTGTTTAAATTAATAGCAGTACTTCTAACATAATCAAAACGATTAATATACAAAGTTTTCATATTCTTAATACCTTCCATGTATTTTTGATATACAATGGTAGCATCTTGCGAATTGCCTCTAAACAAATATGCATAGTACATAGCACCATCTACAATTACATGTCTAAATTGTTCGGGTACTGTAGGTACATCAGTAGCATTAATTAAATCTACAGGTAATCTATAATATTCATAAACTACTTCATAAGCTTTATTAGGGGGAGGAACTACTCCGTACTCTTGACTAGGAGATCTAAATACATGATTAGGTAATTGTCTAATACCTTCACTTTCATTGTACTCAAGGTCAATAAACTTGTCAAGATATTCTTCGTAAGAAATAATTTTTAATCGTTTAGTGTCGTTTCCAAGTGACGCATCTCGTTTAATACGGAAACTATCAAAGTCAATAGTCTTAGCATCTGCGGGATATGCGTAACGTATCTCACCAGCAGTAAGAGTATCTTCTTGCTCTACATGATTGTAAGGCCACTCAAACTGTTCTTGATTAATAAATCGTATAGCAGAGTTTACACTTTCTTTAGTGGCAGAATAAAAACCAATAGCAGATGCAAAGTTATCTGCAGTAAGTTCTACTTCGTTTAAACGTCTGTTGACATCATTTACTAAACCTAAATAATCATATGCCATCTAGCGTTCCTTTACTCGTAGTTTAACTACACGTTCTGCCTGACTACCTGAACTGTCTGTAATTCTACAATAGAATTTATATTCTACATTATTAGTTCCAGATCCAATATTAATTGTGGCTACTGTATTAGTGTTGCTTTGCGATACGTTTTGTATACCGTTTACTGTGACTCCACCTGCAATAGTTGTCTTTGTACCATCAGCAGCATCTACAGACCATAGAACACCTGTAATAGTAATGTTATTGCCTAAAAACCTAGACCAGTCAATGCTGTAGTCTAGTTGTTCATCAGGGTCTTTATTAGGCCAACGAAAACTCATGTTTAATCCTCAGTTGCGTATACAGTTCTATCTGCAGTAGTAGGGCGTCTTTCTACAAAAACTGTTCTATTTTGTTCTGGTACTCTAGCAATTCTATCAGAAGAAGTAGATGATCTATAAATAAACACTATTCTGTTTTCTTGCGGTACTCTTGCTGTTCTTTCTGCTGAAGTACTCATTATGCCGCCCTTGGTATAATAACAGTACGTCTTTTACTGTATAAGTTCTTTACTGCTTCAAAGTTAAATACTACTGCAGTTGTTGTTACGTTGTTGTTACTATTAATAGCAGATACTCCTGTAATACCTGCTGCAGTGTGTAAGGTGAGAGATCCAACAAAACTTGTAGCTAAATTAGAAGCTACTATACTCTCTTTTATATTAGGTGAAACAGTGCCTACAGTAAATAAAGAACTTACACTAGATATGTTGTGAGTATTACTAAACTCAAGACTATTGTTTACTGCACCTGTAGCAACAACTGATGTAGGTACTTTTGTTAAATTAACCTGTACCGTGTTTATAGAAGTTGTACCAACTAAGCTTGCAGTAACACGTTCAGTGACATCTATTTCAAAGCCGCCAGCACTTGGTGCTTCAATTGCCCCTGTAGCACTTACACCACTAATAGGAACTCTATTAACAGACCTGATGTCTAATCCTGCAGCATTAACAGTAAAGGTTGCTTGTATTCCTGTAGGCTCTGCCTTTAGGTTTACTTGGACTGTGTTTACTGTAAGTGTTGCTTCTACACCAGAGACAAACTCTTCTTTTACGTTAGGGGATACAACCCCCACACTACCTGTAGCTACTACACTCGCTGGAACATGTGATACGTTTACTAAGCCATATCTAGCTGAACCGTATCTACCTATGCCATAATTAGCAGATGTAGTAATAAAGGCCATGACTTACCTACTATGCAATACGAATAATTGCGTTAGATGCGTCAGCCGTTGGAAATTCAATTGTTAAGTCACCCGCAGTAGCAGAGACTGTACCACCAAAGTCAATCACACAGATTGCTTTATTACTTTGAGAAGAGTTATAAATAATACAACCATCACAAGACGTTGTTACATTTGCAAAAACTTCATCAGTGAAATCTAAAAAGGCAGTAGTACCTGATGTAGCAATAGTTGCGCCATCTAAGTTCTGACCACCCGCTGAGTAATTTGTACCCGTAGCTTCATCAGAGTTACCTGTAACATCTGAATAATTTGTAGTAGCAGCACCATATGTACCTGATGGTGAAGCCTTAATAAGTGCAAGTTTTAATGTGTTAGTATCCAAATCATGGATACCACCAAGAAGTTCTGATTTAAAACTTGTGCACATTGCAGTCGTAATAGCCATGATCGGTTCCTTTTATACATAAGTATAGGTAGGCCACAGTTAAGCAGCCTACCCAATAGTTTAGTTACGCAAGTGCGTCACGATCTACTTCGTTAGCACCACGACCATCAACGTCCATTACCAAAGCCCAGACACGCAGTTTACCTGCAGTAGCTGTACCTGTCAATGTGTCAACAGTAAGGTCTAAAGTGTCTTCAGCACCAACATATGCAATGCCGGGAATTGAAGGAGCAACAGCACCTACAGACTTACTAGCCATTGCATAAGCAGCGACAAACTCGTCATCATCAGCACCTGTACCAATGTCAAAAGTCAAAGCAGATGCACCTGTAAGTGCTTCTGTAACTTCTACACCAGCAGCAAGGATTACTGTTTGTGCAGGGAATGTTGCAATTGTGTTTGCGCCAGCAGCAAGATCCACGGCGTTCAACTCAACGGAAATATTTTGAATACCTTCTAAAGCCATTTTTATTTCCTCCCTTATGCCAAGTGATACTTAGCGTTCACAAGAGCTTCTGGACGAAGGATCTTGCGACCATATAGATGCATACCACGAACAATGTCAGCGAATGAATCTGGATCACGATATGTTTCAGTTTTGTTGATCTGCTCTGCAGTTGCAACGGCTGAATCGTGTCCTGCAACAATCATACCATAGTTAGTAGATGAGTTTGCTCCTGTGAAGGAAGGCCCAGTACCAACGGCTGGCAGGTTGTTTGAAGTGTAAACACGGAAACCATGAATGTTTGTTCCGATTTGACCATTCTGCAATCCAGAACCACCAAAGTCAGCGTTAAACAAACGTGAGTCTTCGTCTTTCAACAATTCCATAAATACTGGATCTACAACAAGCCACCGTCCAGTAGTATCAACGTTTTGTTGATCCAAAAGACGAGACATACGTGCGATAACAGTCAATGGGAAAGTATCACCAACGGCAGGTGTTGAGTCAGTTGCTCCACCTGTACGTGGCTGCAATGCCAAAGCATCACCACCTGAACCACCAAAGTCTGCCGCATCAATTTTCATTGAGGCAAGCAATTCGTCAGTAGTTGAGCCAATAGCGTTTGAGCCATTAACAACATCATTTACCGTGTCAGGTGTACCGTGGATTGCTGATTGCTTAAAGCCAGTCAAGTAGCCAAGAACATCTTGGTCAAACTGGTCTGACAAACGATAAGCAGCACGATCACTCGCAAGGCTTTGGAAGTTTACGTGGGAGTGCGCTTCCTCAATATCATCGACCTTGAAGGCAAAATAGTTGGCTTTGTCGATTGTCAATGAAAAATCTTCATCGTCAAGATCTTGTGGTGTAATAGTTGTGCCACGCTCATATGCTTTCACAGTGATCTCAGGTTCTTTAATAATTTTAACTGAGTCACCCATGTTGGCGATTTCTCCGAAATAATCAGAGTTAGTGATAGCTTCACAGATTGATGCTTTGCGGAAAGCAAGTTGCACCTGTTTGCTATAAATTACTGGTGAGAAATTACCATTAGGTAGGTTTCCATAACCAGAAGCGGATGTAAATGCCATTTTATTTTCTCCTAGCATTAGATCACAGATGCAAACGACTAATGACTTATACAGAGGCTAATTCTACTAGGGTGCGTTTATTAGAAAGTTGGCCTACCTTCTAGTAAAACGGGCCATGAGACATTAGGTTGTCCGAAAGCGTATATTGTTGTTTGCGAAAGTTTAGTTTATACAATGGTATAGGTAACTGTAGTTAATGCCTAACAGGGCTACACCATTGTATTAAGTGTACATATAGTTATATCATAAATATTCTATATGTCAACCCCTTTAACGGGCACTACCAGAAACATCGTAAATAAATCTACCTGTTCTAATAGCTTCCATAATCTCGTCAGAACGTTTTTCATATTCTTGCGGAGACATCTTACTTACAGAGGATTCTGTAATTGTTGTTGATGCGGTATCTTCGTCTGGTTTACTACGACTATTACGAGTATTTACAGAACGTGCTGCATCTTTATTGTCTTTAGGTTTAGTAACCTTAATATTCATATCTGCTTTGTACAAATCAATTGCACGTGCAGCAGAACGAGCATCATTATTATTTTCATATAGTGCGTCTTGTACCCACTTAGGCTGTTGGTCTGCCCACTCATGAAAGTCATCACTATCACGAATAGTGTCAAAGTCTGGATGTAGACGCATTAGCTCTGCTTCAGCTTTTTCACGAACTGCAGTCTCACGCATTTCGTCTACCATTTTTACACGTTCTTCAAACTCAGTAGATTGCTCACGTGCTTTTTTAATTGCAATAGTTTCTACAATCTTAGCTACATCTGGGTACTTCTGCATCCATGCATCTAGTTGATCATCATCTGCAGGAAGCTGCATTTCTTTTTTAGTAGCATCCGTTAGCTGACTTTGTAAGTTATCAAACTTTGTTGACCATTCTTTTTCTTTGTCTTGCATGTGGCGGCGTAGATCACCATAACGTTTCTTAAACGACTTTTCTTCTGCACCTTGAGGTTCTGCTTCTTTTGGTTCAGCTTCACCTTTTTGTTCTGCAATAAGTTGCTCTAGTTCTTCTTCTTCTTTTTGTAGTTTTTCTTCATTAGTATATTTACGATTTGCAAATGCAACTTTTTTTGGAGCTTGCATTTCTTCTGCCATAATTGTGTCTGACATATTACTTCTTTCTTACTGGGGCCACCGTAGCCTAGTGTTGGTAGGGGGATGAGTAGCCAGTCTAATCTAGCAAATTAACGTGTTGCTAGTCCACGTTTTTTAACAACTGGTTTTTTAGCTTTACCTAATTTAATATCAGTCATTATTTCTGGGCCTAGTACCTTACCAAGTACACGACCTTGTGATGTACCCATTAAGCTACGAATAGCATCTTTATCGTCGTCCTGTAAGCTATCAAATCGTGTAGCTACAAGTTTAGTATATTCTGACAAATCCATTTGTATTTCCTTGTAAGTGTTATATTTTATTTTCTAGTACTAACAGTTCTTTTCCAGCAAACGTGGGATAATCCACTACTTTGTAATATTTAAAGTGTGATTTAAAAAGTTCTATAATAAGATTTTTATGGGGCGATATACAGTTATATTTATCTCCCGTACTTGGCTCTACGTAAGACCATTGAATTGCATCAAAGTTAAACTTACCACCCATAGGTTCTGGCGTACTCATAGGTATTTTATCAAACAGCTTCCAGTTATTATGATAAGATAGTACTATAGACCCGCCACTTGCAGTAAGGACTATCATTTTTTTAAAAAAATCTAATACTTTTTCTAAAGACGGTTGATGTGAATAACCAAACCAAAAATTTGTTACCAAGTCAAATTTCTTTTTAGTCCTCCAATTTAGTATGTTTGCAACGGAATACTTTACATTATATTCTGTATCTTCTTTATGTTGATCCATCATTAATTTAGATCTATCAACACCTAATCTTGTAAAGTCACCAGAAACTTTTCTTAAATGATGACCCGTGCCACAGGCAACATCACACCAAGAATTATACTTATAATAATCCATTACACTTTCAACAACTGTTATTTCAAAATCAACATCAGTTTTTTGATTTGGATGATGTGTGTATCGGTCTTCGTATATTTTTACTAAGGCAGGATTATTATAAGGATCGCTAAACAACTTCTCCATTTTCACGTATAAACTCCGTATCACCACCTACAATATCAAAGATATTCATCCATAGGCTTTTTATAGGAGAGTATATCACACCGTGTTTATTTTGTCCATAGTAATATTTACCATATGACACAAGGGGATCTGCAAATAGTTTTGTAATAACCCACTTAAATGTTTTTGACTTACGCATTAAAGGCACAAGCACTTCAGCCATGCGGTAGTATCCACGGCGATTGCGATCAGTCATATACTCATCACGGTATCTACGTACTACTTCATCCATAGTACCATTACCATAACGAGCCTCTAGCATAATGAAGCAGCATCCACCCTCACTACTAGACGAGCTTGAGCTACTTGAACTACTTGATGATCCCCCGCTATCGCCAGCACTTGCTTTGGCAGCATCTGTGTTAGAGGTATCTCCTTTGGCAGCTTCGTTAGCACGCCTGTTTGCTGTAGCTGTATAGTGCCCCGCTAAACTGGGATTAGCATTTAGTGAAGCCTTTTCCGCACTAGATAAATGTGCATTAATGTTTTTGCTTGTGTTAGGATTAGTACTATCTAAACGTGAAGACTTATCATTACTTGTTGTAGTTTTCTTTTCTTTAGCTTTCTTTTCTTTAGCTTTCTTTTCTTTAGCTTTCTTTTCTGCAGCAGTTTCAGTAGTATATTCTTTACCCTTATATGTAAAGGTATCTTTGCCTTTAGCTTTTTCTTCAGCAAACGTATCTGAAAAAGATTTAACAGTTTCTACGGGCTTAGTAATACCCGCTTTTTCTACAAGTTTATCTAACGGTGTTTTTGTTTTATCTACTACGCCTACTTCATCATAAGATGGTACTGCAGTAGCCATTTGTTCTTCTATTGTAGAAGGTTTAATTTCTGTAGGTTTTTTAGCTGCATCTCTAGCGTCTGATACTTCCGTGAATTTTAAAGTAGTTTCTGGCTGAAGTACACCTACTTCATCATAAGAACCTGAAGGTGTAGGAGCAACACCCCTACCAACTTCTTTTATCATAGGATCACTAATAGGTGTAGCAGTAAGACCTTCTGTAAACTGTGGATCTATAACACTTAAACGCTGTCTTTGTTTATCAGCAATCATTTCTTCCATTTGTTGTGCTACGCTTTTTGCAGCGTCTTCTTGAACACTGCCTTCATATGTAGATATAGTTGCGGGTGCTTCTATTACAGGATCTCTTGGCTGTAAAAAAGGAGGTATATTTACACCTGCTTCGTCATACGTACTGCCTGTAACTTTAGGTTGAGTTAAAGACGTTTCAAATGCCTCTAAACCAGTTTGCGCAGGTTCAACAAATGTTTTACTTACATCAGGTACTTGTTTTTCTGCTTCATCTTTAGACAAACCTCTATCCACTAAAGATTGAACTTGAGCATTTCTAGCAGCCGTAAGTGTTTGCTCTAGTGT